>OCZT010005233.1_pt1 | contig 12984 bp, 12 predicted proteins | sample 1539031 | NCBI WGS metagenome assembly OCZT01 (sample SAMEA3539308, study PRJEB22396) | soil metagenome | biome: tundra; feature: field; material: soil | place: USA | collected 2010-05 | depth 0.15 m | reverse complement strand
CTGCGCGGCGAGCCGCGCCCGCGCGCCCGCTTCATCGATGACATCGATCGCCTTGTCCGGGAGGAAACGATCCGTGATGTAGCGCTCCGAAAGCTTCGCGGCGAGCACCAGCGTCTCGTCCGGAATGGTCACGCGGTGATGATCCTCGTAGCGCTTGCGCAGCCCCTTGAGGATGGCGATGGTCTCGTCGACCGACGGCGGCTCCACGACGACCGTCTGGAAGCGGCGCTCGAGGGCGCCGTCCTTCTCGATGTACTTGCGGTATTCGTTCAGGGTCGACGCGCCCACGCATTGCAGTTCGCCGCGCGCCAGGGCGGGCTTGAGCATGTTGCTGGCGTCTATGGCGCCTTCTGCGGCTCCCGCGCCAACCAACGTGTGCAGTTCGTCAATGAACAGGATGACGTTCTTGTTCTGTGCGATCTCGTTCATCACGGCCTTGAGGCGCTCCTCGAACTGGCCGCGATACTTGGTGCCGGCGATCACTGCGGCCATGTCCAGCGACAGCACGCGATTGTCGCGGAGCGAGTCCGGGCACGTGCCGTTGGCGATGAGCTGGGCGAGCCCCTCGACGATGGCGGTCTTTCCCACACCGGGTTCGCCGATGAGCACGGGGTTGTTCTTCTTGCGCCGCGTGAGCACTTCCATCACGCGCTCGATCTCCTTCGCGCGTCCGATCGTCGGGTCGAGCTGGCCCTCGGCCGCGAGCTGCGTCAGGTCCCGGCAGAAATGGTCGAGCGCGGGCGTCTTCGATTTCTTCTCGCCCTTGGTCGACGGCGCGGGCTGCGGCGACGGCGCGCCACCCGCCGCGGCCGGACCCGCCTGCGGCATCTCCGTGCCGAGCAGCCGGAGCGTCTCGGTGCGCGCGGCGTCGAGGTTCACTCCCGCCTCGGTCAGCACCTGGGCGGCGATCCCCTTCTCCTCGCGCAGGAGGCCGAGGAGGAGATGCTCGGTGCCGACGTAGCTGTGATTGAGCTCGCGCGCCTCGCCCATGGCGAGTTCGAGCACCTTTTTGGCGCGGGATGTGTAGGGCAGGTCGGGACCGGTGGCCTGTGACGCCTTCCCCTTCTTCACCGTGTCCTCGATCTTCTGCTGGATCTCGTCGAGGTCCACGTTGAGCGCCTGCAGCACCGCCGCGGCCACGCCCTCACCCTCGCGAATCAATCCGAGCAGGATGTGCTCCGTGCCCACGTATTCGTGATGGAGACGCGCCGCTTCCTCGCGCGCCATCGCGAGGACTTTCCGGACCCGTTCGGTGAAGTTGTAGCCGTTCATGAGTTCCCCCGTCGAAGGAGCCGCCGGCTCGAAATTACCGGTCGGCCAGCCCCGCCTCGCTCGCGAGCACCTGCCGGACGTGGCGCGCGCGCGCCAGGTTCGCCTCGCTCTCCGTCAGCGTCCGTCCCGCTTCGAGCGAGAGGTGCGCCGACTGACTGAATATCAGGAGCTTGTTGAGGGTATATACACTGAGGCCGGACAGCAGTTGCAGCCCGACGGCGAGCCGAACCCCACTCAGCAGATTCATCGCCTCGTCGGCGGGCAGGCTGCGGGCGTGCCGCAGCGTGCCGTACGCGCGCCAGAGCTTGTCCTCGATAATATAACCGGCGTCGCGCAACAATACCCGGCGCGCCTCCGCTTCCTGCTCGATGACGCGCCGGACCACCCGCGTAAGGTGTTCCGCCAGCTCGTCCTCGGACCGGCCCGTCGTGGTCTGGTTCGAGATCTGGAAGAAGTTGCCGATCACCTCGCTCCCTTCCCCGTACAAGCCGCGGTACGTGAGCCCCATCTGCTGGAGCCCCTGCAGCACCTTCGCGATCTCCTGCGTCAGCACCAGTCCCGGGAGATGAATCAGGACCGACGCGCGCATTCCCGTGCCGGTGTTCGTCGGGCACGACGTGAGGAATCCGAACTCCCGATGGAACGCGTACGGCACCTCGGCGCCGAGCTCACGATCGAGTTTCGTGGCGGCCTGAAAGGCGCCGCCGACGTCGAAGCCAGAGCGAAAGAGCTGGAGGCGAAGGTGGTCCTCCTCGTTGACCATGACGCCGGCGTCGTTGGCGACGATGACCGCCGAGCCGCTGCGCGCCTCGGTCGCGCCCTCGAGCGCCGCGAGCTCCTTGCTGACCAGATGCCGCTCGTGCAGCAACCGGCGCTCGATCTGGGTCATCTCGTCGAGCCGCAGCAGGGCAGCGCCCGCGAGGCTCGGCACGAGCGGCATCGCCTCGCGCACCTGCGCGAGCACGCGAAGGCGCTCACCGTCGCGCGCCCGGGCAGTGAACGCGAATCCCGCGACGTTGCGCGCGAAGCGGATGCGCGAGGAGAGCACGATGTCGGCGTGCTCCCCGCTCGCGGCGAGCCAGGGCATGCCGCCATCCGGCAGGAGCGACAGGTCGAGGGTCATTGTGGTTTCACCTTGAGGCCAGCTCCTGCGCGCGGATCTCGTCGCGCAGCCGCGCGGCCGACTCGAAGTCCTCGCGTTCGATCGCCTCCTGCAGCCGCGCGCGCAGCGCGCCCAGGCTCGCGTCGCGCTCGAGGAGCGCAGGGTTCGGGACTTGGTACGACCGGCCGACGTGCTGCGCGCTCCCGTGCACGCGCCGCAGCAGGTCGCGCAGGCTGTTCTCGAAAGCACCGTAGCAGTGCGCGCATCCGAGCCGGCCGCTGGCCCGGAAATCGCGCAGCGACGTGCCGCAATATGCGCAGCGCGCCGCGTCGCCGGGAAGCTGAAGCGCCTGCTGCTGCACCGCCTCGAGGAAGTCACCAAGCGGATGCTTGGGCATCGACACGGTGGTCTCGATCCCGCGTTCGGCGGCGCACTTCTCGCACAGGTGGAGCTGCGTCACCGCATTCTCCACGATCTGCGTGAGGTTCAAGACCGCGTCCCGCTCGTGGCACTGGTCGCAAAGCATCAGACGGCACCCTCGTTACCTGTATTATCGCCAAGTTTGCCGTCTTCGAGAAGGAGCACGCGCCCCGCGCGGGCCGCGAGGGACCGGTTGTGTGTCACGACGACGAGTCCAAGTGCCATCTCCAGCGCGAGTTCCGCGAACAGGTCGTGCAGACCCTCCGCGTTGTGATGGTCGAGATTGCCCGAGGGTTCGTCGGCCAGGAGGAGCGGCGGCTGCATCGCGAGCGCCCGCGCCACGGCCGTGCGCTGCTGCTCGCCTCCCGACATCTCCGCCGGTCGGTGGCTCAGCCGCTGGCCCAGGCCGACGCGCGCCAGCAGCGACGCCGCGCGGTCGCGCGCTTCCGCAGACGATCGTCCGGCGATGCGCAACGGCATCATGACGTTCTCCAGCGCCGAGAACTCTTTCAGCAGGTGGTGGAACTGGAAGACGAATCCCACGCTGCGATTCCGGAGCTCCGCGAGCGCCTCGTCCGCGAGTTCGGTGACGCGTTCCCCGTTCAGCCGCACGTCCCCGGCGGTTGGCCGTTCGAGCGCGCCGAGCACGTGGAGCAGCGTGCTCTTCCCCGCACCGCTCGCACCGATGATGGCGATCATCTCGCCGCGCGCCACGGAGAGGTCCACGCCCTCGAGCACGCGCACTTCCGCCCCGTCGCCGCCGTGAAAGACCTTCACGACGCCGGTCGCCTCGAGCATCGGAGGCGGGGCGCGCAAGTCGCCGATGGTCGCGGCGGCGGGCGGGGTCGTCATTCGCTGCGGATGGCCTCGATCGGGTAGAGCCGCGACGCCTGGATTGCGGGATACAACGTCGCGACCGCCGCGATGATCACGCCGAGGACGACGATCAGCACGACGTCGAGCGGCTGCATCTGCACCGGCAGGTGGTCGATGAAGTACACCTGCGGGTCGAGCGCGATGAGTCCCCAGCGGCCGATCGCGGTGCCCACGAACAGCCCGATCGCCAGCCCGATGCCGGTGCCGACGACGCCGATCACCAGCCCCTGCGCGAGGAAGATCCGGCGGACCGACGCCGACGGGAGGCCCATCGCCTTGAGGATGCCGATCTCCCGCGTCTTGTCGCGCACGACCATGGTGAGCGTGCTGACGATGTTGAACGCCGCCACGATCACGATGAGGCTGAGGATCACCGACATGCCGAGCTTCTCGAGCGAGAGCGCCTTGAAAAGGGAGCTGTTCTGCTCGCGCCAGTCCACCGTGTGATATGGAAAGTCCACGTGCATCGCTTCCGCGATCGCGGGCGCGTTGTTGCGGCTCGTGGCCTTCACCTCGAGGCCCGTCACCGCGCTGTCGAGCCCCGCCAGCTCCTGCGCCGCCGGAAGGTCCAGGTACACGTACTGGTTGTCGTACTCGTACATCCCCGTCTTGAACACGCCGGTGACCTCGACCTCGAGCAGTCGCGGCACCGGAAAGCCGGTGACCGGATTCACCTGTGAGCTGACTGAGGTGATGAGCACGAGCCGTGTGCCGACCGAGATGCTCATCCGGTTGGCGAGCAGCGACCCGACCACGGCGCCGCGGTGCTTTCCGTCGGCGCTCTCGAAGCGGAAGTCTCCCTCGATCGCGTGCTCGCGAATGGTGGTGACCTCGGGCTCCGACCGGCTCTTCGGCGCGATCCCTGCGACCGAAACGCCCTCGATGTAGGAGCCGGGATCTTTGCGCAGCAGCGCAGTCGTGAGCACGAACGGCGCGGCCGCGACGACGCCCCTGCTCTTCCGCACGGTGTCGAGCAGCTGCTTCCAGTGGTCGATGCGCAACTCGTCGCCGTACGCCAGCACGCGAATGTCGGGGCTGCCCACGAGGATCTTCTCGCGCAGGTCCGTCTGCAGGCCGTTCATCACGCCGATGATCACGATCAGCGCACTCACGCCCACCACGAGACCGCCGATGGCGATCACGGTGATGAACGACAGCAGCCGCGAGCCGCGCCGGCTGCGGAGGTAGCGCCACGCGATCTCGAACTCGAGTCTCGAGAGCCCAAACCTCACGGTGCGCTCACTCGGGCCGCATCGTGGGAAAGAGGATCGCGTCGCGGATGTGGCTCGTGCCGGTGAGGTACATGAACAGCCGGTCGATGCCGATGCCGACGCCGCCCGTCGGCGGCATGCCGTATTCCATGGCGCGCAGGTAGTCCTCGTCCACGCCGCTCGCCTCGACGTCGCCCGCCGCCTTCAGCCTCGCCTGCGCCTCAAAGCGGCGCCGCTGGTCGAGCGGATCGTTCAGCTCGGAGAAGGCGTTCGCGAGCTCCTTCCCGCGGGCGAAGAGCTCGAACCGCTCGGTGAGCGCTGGATTGCCGCGCTTCGGCTTCGCGAGCGGGGACAGTTCCAGCGGGTAGTCCACCACGAACGTCGGCGTCTCGATCTTCGACTCGACGTGCGCCTGGAACAGCTCATCGAGCAGCTTGGGCCTCGAGAGCGATTCCACCTTGGGCACGCCGGCCTGCTCGGCCGCGGCGGCGAGCGCGCGCGTCTCGAGTTCCAGGACATTCGGAACGCCGAGCGCGGCCGACAGCGAACCGAGCCAGTCCATGCGCGGGAACGGCGGCTTGAAGTCCGGCGCGGCACTCACGCCGGTTCCCGATCCCGACTCGGCAGTCCTCACGCCACGGTCGTCACGCATCACGCGCGCGATGGCGTCGCCCGCACACACGAGCAACGCCTCGACGCGTTCCATCATGCGCTCGTAGTCGGCGTACGCTTCGTAGAACTCGAGCATGGTGAATTCGGGATTGTGCGTGCGGTCGATGCCTTCGTTGCGGAAATCGTGCCCGATCTCGTACACACGCTCGAGTCCGCCGACGATCAGGCGCTTGAGATACAGCTCATCGGCGATGCGCAGGTAGAGCGGCATGTCGAGCGCGGCGTGGAGCGTCGTGAACGGCCGCGCCGTGGCCCCGCCGTACAGCGGTTGCAGCACCGGCGTCTCCACCTCGAGATAATCGATCCGGTCGAGAAATCCGCGGACTGCCGAGATCATGGCCGAGCGCGCGCGAAAGAGGCGTCGCACCTCGGGGTGCACCGCGAGATCGGCGTAGCGCTGGCGCGAGCGCAGTTCGCCGTCGGAGAACGCCGAGTGGCGCACCGTCACGCCGTCCACGACTTCCTCCTTGCCGAACGGAAGCGGCCGCAGCGACTTCGCGAGCATTTGCACTTCTTCCGCGCGCACGGTCACCTCGCCCGTGCGGGTCCGGAAGAGCGGTCCGCTCACGCCGATGACGTCGCCGAGGTCGAAGCAGTCGAGGAGCGCGTACGGCGCCTCACCGATCTGGTCCTTCTTGAAGTACAGCTGGATGCGGCCGGTGGGATCCGCGAGATGCGCGAAGGTGGTCTTGCCGTGCGCGCGCCACGCCGTGATGCGGCCGGCCACGCGCACCGAAGGACCCTCCGCCGGCTCGCCCTCTCCGGCGGGCGGCAGGAGCGCCACCGCGGCGGCCGCGAAGTGCGAGCGGTCGAATCCGTACGCGAACGGCGCGACGCCACGCGCGACGAGCGCGTCGAGCTTGTCGCGCCTCGCCTGCATCACGAAGTTAAGATCTGCGTCTCCATCGCGGACGTCGTCGGTCACGCCTTTCCTCCGTTGTTTCGTTCCGCGCCGCTCAGCTTGAGGTACGCCTCGATGAACGGGTCTATGGCGCCGTCCATCACCTTCTGCACGTCCGTGATCTTCAGTTCCGTGCGGTGGTCGTTCACCATCGTGTACGGTTGAAACACGTAGCTGCGAATCTGGCTGCCGAACGTCACGTCGGCCTTGTTCGCGTCGAGCTTCGCCTTCACCGCCGCCTGCTTCTCGACTTCCAGCTGGTAGAGCCGGTTCTTCAGCTGCTTCATCGCGGTGGCCCGGTTCTTTCCCTGCGACCGTTCCTGCTGGCACGTCACCACGATGCCCGACGGCACGTGCGTCAGGCGCACCGCCGAGCTCGTCTTGTTGACGTGCTGGCCGCCCGCGCCCGACGCGCGGAAGACGTCCATCTTGATGTCCTCGTCGCGGATTTCGATGTTGATCTCGTTGTCCACGACGGGATACACGAAGATCGACGCGAAGCTCGTGTGGCGGCGCGCCTGCGAGTCGAACGGCGAGATGCGCACCAGACGGTGCACGCCCGCTTCCGGCCGCAGGAAACCGTATGCGTATTGTCCCTTGATCTCGAGCACGGCCCCCTTGATGCCTGCCTCCTCGCCTTCGCTCATGTCGAGGACTTCGACGGCAAAGCCCTTTCGCTCCGCCCACCGCGTGTACATGCGCATCAGCATCTCGGCCCAGTCCTGGGCTTCGGTACCGCCCGCACCCGCCGCGATCTCCACCTGCGCGTCGCGGAAGTCGTCCGGGCCCTGCAGCAGCGACTTGAGCTTGAACGCGTCGGTATCCTCATGGATGGCTGCGGCCTCCTGAGCCACCTCGGCGATCATCCCGGGATCAGGATCGCCGTCGAGCAGGGCGTCCATCTCGAGCGCGGCCTGCATGCGGTTCCAGAGCTTGTCGAATGGCTCGATCCAGCCGCGCAGGGCTTTCGTACGCTGGACCACGGCTTGCGCGCGCTCCTGGTTGTTCCAGAACGCGCCGTCGGCCATCTCGGCCTCGAGCGTGGTCAGCGTGTCACGCTTGCTATCGAGGTCAAAGAAACCTCCGCAGCTCGGTCAGCCGGTCGGCGTCCTGCTTGAGCGATCGTGAGCGTTCTGACTCGGCCATGGGACTCAGAGGTAAAGGTCGAGCCGCTCCCCGCTCATCGGAGAACGGCTCGGCCGTGCAGCTGAAACATACATGGGAGCGTCGATACGGCGCGACCGCCGAGTTGCTTTCGTCCAGCATCCAGCATCCAGCATCTAGCATCTAGCATCCAGCATCTGCCGTCTGCTGTCTGCCGTCCGCCTAGAAGATCTTCTTCCCCGCCGCGAGCAGGTCGTTCAGCGCGTCCTGGAAATGCGTGGTGCTCTCGGCGGTCTCCTTGCCGACCTGATCGACATACTCCTCGTAGCTCTTCTTGATTTCCTCGCGAAAGAGGAGCTTCAGCGTGTGGTTCTTGAGCCCCTCTTCCCGCCTCTGCGGAAGGTAGGCGACCATGTCGGACACGAGCGCACGCGCCAGCCGCTTGGCCTTCTGGCTCGGATCGTTCGCCAAGTAGGGATTCGGCGTGCGCCTCGGAGGACCACCGGCCGCGGGCACGGCCGGCGTGACCACGAGCGGCTGCGGCCGTGGCGACCCGACGGGTGACCCCACCGATGGTGTCGCGACGGTTCGCGGCGGCGTGGCCTGCGGAGGAACGGCGGGGCGCGCCGGCGCGAACGACGTCCTCGGCGGCGTTGCCGAAGGTGCGTGCGGCGGGATAAACGGCGCGGTCGGTGAGGCAAAAGGCGTGCGTGGCGGCGGGAACGGCGGCGGCGTGAGCGGCACCGGGGGTGGTGCGATCGGCACCGGCGGGGGTGTGACCGCCGCCGTCGGAGGCGTGAGACGGACCGGCGGAAGCGTAGCCGGACCCTTCGGTGGCGTGTGCCGCACGAGCGGCGGCGCGAACGCGGCCGGTGACGGCGCGACGATGGAATGGGGCTCCTCGACCGCGCCGTGCTCCGGCATCGACTCGAAATCGGAATGGAATTCCGCTTTGCTCGAGTCGGGCGTCGTACGGTCCGGTGCGATATGCTCTCGCGCGCCGGCCGCGGGGAACGAGTCCGCCAGCGGCGCGCTTCGGGCCGGCTCGATCGCGAACGACGTCATCCCCGGAGCTGTCGCCGCCGCCTCGACCGCCGTGACGAACTCCGGTGCGCTGACGGGAATCCCCCCGCCGCAGACCGAGCAGCGCGCCCGAACGCCACCCAGCGGCACCTTCGCGGGGTCGACCCTGAAGATCGAACGGCAATCAGGACATGTGACGTTCACTGCTCCTCCACTATCGTCGCCGCGTCGACAGGATCGATCGCCAACGGCTCGTTGTCCGGCCTGTCACCTCGACGGTCGATCGTGAACACCGATCCCGGCAGCGTCTTGGCGTAACTCTTCATCTCCGTCGCGAGTTCGCTGACCTGCGCCGCGTGCGTGAACGTGCGTCGCTCATTGGTGACGATTCCGATCGAGACGGTCATCAACGGCACCTTGTGCAGCGCCCCACGGCGATCCTTTCCAAAATAATACCCCGCGCGCCGGTCCTGCTCGGAATACTGGTAGGGAATCAGCGCATCGAACGTCCCGACGATCTCGGAGCAGGTCTCCTGCACCTGATCCATCGGCATCATGAAGATGAAGTCGTCGCCCCCGATGTGTCCAACGAAGGCGGTGTCCCGGCACGTGCCTTTTACGACGTCATGCAGGATCCGCGCGAGGATCCGGATGACGCGATCGCCGTCGTAGTAGCTGTAGCGATCGTTGTATTCCTTGAAATGGTCCAGGTCGGCATAGCAGGTCGCGAACAGCTCACCCGACTCGAGACGCTGCGAGATGTTCGCTTCGATCTCGGTCGTGCCTGGCAGCCGCGTGGATGGATGCACGTGCGTGTCACGGTCGGAACGGCGCAGCAGGGCGGCGAGTCGAAGCAAGACGTCCGTCGCGGAATCGTCATCGCGCAGCACTTCGTCGGCGCCGGCGTCAAACGCCGCGGTGAACGACGCGTCGTCGTTGCGCGTGCAGGCGCACACCGGAACGATGCCGGTGTACGAGTCGGACTTCAGTTGTTCGCACAGCTGCAACGCGACGTCCGGATGCGTACGCGTGTCGATGACGACCAGCCGTGGCCGGCTGCGCAACGCCGCGGACAACAGGTCTTCCGTGACACTCACCGTCACCACCGGAAAATCCTGCGCGTCGAGCCATCCGCGCACGAGAGCCGGGAGCGGTTGCAAATCGGGCGAGAAGGTGTATGCGGTCGTCAGCGCCACGGGCTCACTCGAACGGAGGGCATCGGCGCAAGATACGGACACCACGGAAAGGTGTCAAACCATGAAACTGCAGTCACTTGCACCGTTTCCTCAGGGATGCGATGGTCGTCCGAAAGGCGCCCAGGGAATCGTGGCCGAGAGCGACGTAGGCGACGCCGGCGCGCCCAGGCCCCCGTGCACCCGCAACGTCACGTACGCGTCCACCATCGACAGCAGATGGTTCGCGATCAATATGCCAAGCTGCAGGCGCGCATCACGGGCGGCCTGGTTTCGCTCTTGGATCTTCTGGACGTACACGTCCTGCTCGAGCTGGGCATTGCGCCACGAGAACCGGTATTGCGGCTGGATCGCCCGCCCGAGATAGAACGCGATGGCCTTGCGATACGCGGCCGACGTCGTGTCCGGCTGGACGTTCGGATCGGCCCAATAGTTCTGGCGCGCAAGAAGCCACGCCGCGCCGTTGTACGTGGTGACGTCCGCCTCCGGCGTGAAGGTCCCGCCGGGCACGAGGTTGAATACCCCGCTTTCGATCCAGTGCTCCATCAGCTCGTAGTAGGCCCAGTTGCCGACAGGACCATCACTCGAGTACTGCGACCTCGCCACGTTGGCCGCCAGCGACTGATACTGGCTGGTCGCGCGCAGCTGCGCCTTGTGCTGGTCGGCATAGCCAAGGAGGGCGAAGGTCTCGAGCGCGAGATAGGCGATGAAGCGGTCCTGGCCGAGCAGGGCCTGCCCGCTGCCCGGAACCACGACAGATGCAAGCGGCACCCACCACGACGAATCGCGGCGCGGAATGGAGAGGGGACCCAGGCGGATCCGCCTCGCTCCGCCGGCGACGGTGTCGGCCCTCGCTTCCCGCGGGGTGGGACGCGACGCGGCCGTCGTCACGCCGACGGGCTTGGGCGAGAGCTGAGCGTTCGCGCGACACGCGACGAGTCCGATGCACGCAACGATCCGCGCGCCTCTTCGGAACATCAGAACTGGAAGCGGAGCGTGAGATATGTTGGCGGTTTCCCGGCGTCGGAGGAGAAGCCGCCGAATGCCCGGCCGAAGTCCATCGAGATGCCGCCGCGTTTCACGCCGAGACCGATCGCGGCGCCGGCGCCGTCACCGCTGCCGCCGGACACGCCGCACCGAAGGAAGAAGAGCTTCTTGAACGCAAGCTCTCCACCCGCTCGCAGCGCCGGCGATCCGCTCGCCGGATCGTGCACGATTTCCGCGCTGACCCGGAGCTCGCCGTCGGGAATGCTCTTCTCGATGTTCGGCACGAGGTACTGCGCGCCAAGGTGGATGCGAGTCGGCAGCGGGTCCGCTTGCGGCGCGTCGTTGACCTGAAGGGTGAGACCGACGTCGCGGACGTCGAGGCCGATCGTCAAGCGGCGGGCCTTGTCGACGACGGCCTGGAAGCCGAGGTCGAGGGCGTTCGTGGATGCGCTGTACGCCGGGATGTTCCCGCAGGTGCCGCTGCAGTCGACGCGCTCCTGCACGAACTTGTAGGTGAGCCCCCCGCTCAGCCGCGAGCCGAAGGTGGCCGCATACGAGGCGGCAATGACGTACGAGCGCGGGAAGATCGTTCCCGTGGCGCCGGACTGGTCGGTGGCCGTCTGCTGACCGTAGTCCATCAGGTATGCCGCGGCGGCGACGACCCCGGCCTTGCCGGCGGGGAAGACGATGTTGAGCGCGTCGCCGGTGGCGACGACGGTTTGCGAGTGATTGATCGCGACTTCGCGCTTCACGAGTCGCGCGAGTCCGGCCGGGTTCCCCCAGATCGATTCGCTGCCGATATCGGACGCGACGTCGGCCTGACCCAGGCCGACCGCGCGCGCGCCGATGGGAACGAGCAGGAAGAGTGCGCCCTCCGTGGAGAGCGCGCCCTGCGCGCGTGCCATCGCGGGAGCGGCGCAGAGCGCCCCGGCGAGGACGACCCGCTGGAGCGTGCGCACGCTAGAGCGGCGTGGCCTCATCGACGAGCATCACCGGAATGTCGTCGCGGACGGCATAGCGAAGCTTGCAGCTCTGGCAATCGAGCGCAGACTCGCGTTCGCGATATTCGAGCGCGCCCTTGCAGCGCGGACAGACGAGGATTTCGAGGAGTCGAGGTGCGAGCGTCATGGCTGGTGTTCTGGAGGAAATCCCCGGTTCAATCGACGCGGTAGCCGAGGCGGCGAAGCGCGGCGGAGTCGCGGCGCCAGTTGGGAAGCACCTTCACGTGCAGGTCGAGATAGACCGGCGATCCGATGAGCGTTTCGATCTTGACGCGCGATCGCGTGCCGATGGACTTGATGCGCGATCCGCCGGCGCCGATGAGGATGCGTTTCTGACTGTCGCGCTCGACATGCAGCACCGCCCGAATGTACACCGGGGAGCGCGTCTCCCGGTACTCCTCTATCTCACAGGCGACGCTGTAGGGCACTTCATCCTCGAGCTGTTCGAGCGCGGTCTCGCGGATCATCTCGGCCGCGAAGAAGCGCATGTTCTGCGTGCTGAGATCGTCCGCGTCGTAGTAGAACGGATGTTCGGGAAGGAGGGCGCGCACGCGATCCAGCAGACCGGGCACGCCTTCGCCGGTGAGCGCCGAGATGACGACGGCGCCGGGATTCTCCGTGAGGAGCGCGGCGCGACGGGCCGCGGAGAGCGCGTCGGCCTTGTTGAACGCCGTGATCGTCGCGGCCCGCGGAGCCAGATCGGCGGGGAGCCCGGCGGCGGCGGCGAGGGTCTCCGCGTGACCTTCGAGCGCGTCGATCAGGTAGACGATGACGTCGGCGTCGTCGAGGGCCTTGAGGGAGGCGGCGCGCATGGATTTTTGGAGCGCATACGCGGGCTCGAGCAGGCCCGGCGTGTCGAGGAGGATGATCTGCGAGTCGGCGTCGGTGATGAGGCCGACGACGCGCTCGCGGGTGGATTGAGGCTTGGGGCTGGTGATGGCAAGCCGCTGGCCCACGAGCCGGTTGAGGAGCGTGGACTTGCCGGCGTTTGGTCTTCCGGCCAGAGTGACGGTTCCTGCGCGAGGCATCAATGGAAGACGATTATGTGCGAGTTAACGGCAAAGCCCCAGCCGGTGAACTGGCTGGGGCTTTGCAAGGGGTGCCGGCGACGGCCTACTCTCCCGCGATCTCTCAATCGGAGTACCATCGGCGCTGTAGGGCTTAACGATCGTGTTCGGAATGGGAACGAGTGTGGCCCCTACGCTCTGGTCGCCAGCGTTTT
>OCZT010005232.1_pt1 | contig 12988 bp, 18 predicted proteins | sample 1539031 | NCBI WGS metagenome assembly OCZT01 (sample SAMEA3539308, study PRJEB22396) | soil metagenome | biome: tundra; feature: field; material: soil | place: USA | collected 2010-05 | depth 0.15 m | reverse complement strand
CGCGTTCGTCGAGAAGTCCATGGCGACGGTCATCGGCTCCCATCCGATCGATCGTACCTCGACGGTTCGCGTACCAGCGGGAATGCGATCGATCTTGAACGCGCCCGCTTGGTCCGTGCGGCCCGATCGTCTGGTGCCGAGCACGCTCACCAGCGCATCGCGCAGCACCCTGCCATTGACGCCGAGCACGGTCCCTCGCAGCGACGCGGTACCAGCGGCTCCGGTCGCAACGTTGGCTGAGTCGCCGAACGCGTCGGCGCGCGCCGCACTGTCCCGGAGACTCAGCGCGAGGTCGACACGCACGATCAGGTTGGCGCCCAACTGTTTCGGCGTCGGACCCGCGACGAAGTCATCGTAATCGACATCGACGTCGATCTGCGTCCGCGTCGGCACCCCGCAAATCAGGTATGATCCACTGCGACTGGTTCGCGCCGCGTCGCGAGCCCGGTTCCGAACAACACGATCTGTCGTGACGGCGAGCTCCGTCCATTCCGTCCTGACCGTTGCGTCGGCAAGCGGCGAATTGTCGTCCACGTCACGCACGCGACCGATGATGACGCCGGTGTCGGGATCGTGCGGACCCGGACAAATGCGAGCGTACACCGTAGCCTGACTTGGCGTCGACAGCGAGACGGCGACCGGGCGACCGTCCGCGACGTCCACCGGCACCGCCGGCAGTTCCAGATCGAACGAGTCGAGCACCGCGTGGAGGAATCCGATCGTATAGTGGCCGTCGGGCACGCTGTCGATCTGGAAACGCCCGCGCGCGTCGGTGGTGGCGTATCGCGAACGTTCGACCAGGACCACCGTCGCGTTGGCCAGCGGGCCGCGTGTGCTCAGCGAGTCGAAAACCGTGCCTGCGATACTGCCCTGAGCGCCTGCGCGAATCGAACTCAGCGCCAGCGCGCCACAGACGAACGCTCGAGTGATGGTCACACGGTCTCCCGCTCGTCGGCGCGGCCCGCGCCGGGGGTCCTACCGCATCGATCGTATCCTCAGCGGCACCGCTGTCCGGCCCCAGTGAATCACCATCTCGGCGCTATCAGCATCCACCATCGGAAAGTAGATCGCAAGCGTCTCGACCTGGTCTCCGCTTCGCGAGGCGGTCGTCACCCGCAGCGCGTCCTTTCCCTGCGGATAGAACAGGTGCGGCACGGGACGCTCGGTGCTGAACATCACAGTCCACTCGCGCTCGCCCGGAATGGTCCAGATCGTGTACGAGCCCGCCGGAAGCGCAGCGCCGTTGACGGTCAACATCTTGCTCGTCGTGAACACCGCCGCCGAGTCCGCGCTCGGCGACCACACCTTGCCGAACGGCACGAGCTTGCCGAACAGCTCGCGTCCGCGCGCGACCGGCCGGTGATACGTGATGTCGATCCTCGCCGCGCCGACCCACTGCATCACTTCCGCGGTCTGGCTCGGCCGGATCACCTGGCCGGACAGAGCGGGCACCCCAAGCAGCAGTAATCCAGCGGCTCGTGCCAGGCCGGCTGAAACACGTCGCGTGAACACCCTCACTGCGGCTTCGTCACGCCCGTGTCGTGCCGCTCCACGACGATTGTGAACTCCTTGAAGAGCGCGACGATCCCCGTCAGCATCGTGAAGAAGGGGAGCAGCAGCGCTCCGGCGACGCCTGCAGTGAGCGGCATGTCCACGAGCGTCCGGCCTTCGGCGTTGCGAACGATGATCCGGCGGACGTTGCCCTCGCGAACCAGTTTCTTCACCGTGTCCACCAGGTCGCCGGCTGCGACTTTCAATTCCTGCTCGATGGCTTTCTTGTCCATGTCCGGAATCTAGCCCGCCCAAGCGCCCGCCCGCCAACGGCCTCGCGAATCCGGCATCGGTTCACTCACCTGGCATCGACCTGCTTGTATTCGATGAACTCCACGGGGGCGATGCAGTTCGGATAGAGAACGCCGGCGAATCTCTTGACGGCCGCCGATTCCCCGTGAATGCGGTTGGCCTCCGCGTCCCGCCCGACGAAGACGTGAACAAAGCGTGTCGGATGCTCGGCCTCCTGCCACACCTCGTAGCGCAGGGCCCCCGGCTCGTTCGTGCGGACGTACGCCGCGAACTCATGTATCGCAACCAAACACTGTTCGAGAGATTCCGGGCGCACGTCATAGCGAGCCAGCTCCCGAATTTCAGCTGGATTCCCCTTGATGTCGTCCACGTTGCCTCCCTCGAAGGATCGTAAGACTGCGTACGTTGCTCACACTCGATCCGCCTCCGCCATTCTCTGGCGAATCGCCGCCACGTTGATTCAATTGACCACTCGCTCGAACCGCTCGCCATTACACGCCGGGACGCCACACCCACCGGCGTTCATCCTCAGACATTCCATGACCCGATTCAAGAACAAGATCCTCTTCGTCGGCTACGGCGCCGTGGCCGAATGCACGCTGCCGATCCTCTTCAAGCACCTCAAGATCGTGCCCGGAAACGTCACGGTGATGGATTTCGAGGATCGCTCCGACAAGCTGAAGAGGTGGACCGCGAAGGGCGTCCGCTTCGTCCGCGACCGCGTCACCGAGAAGAACATGGGATCGCTGCTGGGCGCGTTCGTCGGGCCGGGAGACCTCGTCATCGATCTCGCCTGGAACATCGACGCCTGCGAGATCCTCGACTGGTGCCACCGCCACGGCGTGCTGTACGTCAACACGTCCACGGAGCTCTGGGACCCCTATGCCACCGGCCCCAAGCAGCACCCGACTGAGAAGACGCTCTACTGGCGGCACATGAAGGTCCGCCGGATGGTCGCTGGATGGAAGGAGAAGGGCCCGACGGCGGTCCTCGAGCACGGCGCGAATCCCGGCCTCATCTCGCACTTCACGAAGCAGGGCCTCATCGACATCGGCGCGGCCTCGCTCGCCGACAAGAAGTTCACGGCGAAAGATGCGGCGATCGTCAGCGAACTGATGGCGACGCAGCAGTGGAACCACCTCGCGCGCAAGCTGGGCGTGAAGGTGATCCACTGCTCGGAGCGCGACACGCAGATCAGCAACAAGCCCAAGCAGGTGGACGAGTTCGTCAACACCTGGAGCATTGAGGGATTTCGCGAGGAGGGCCAGACGACGGCCGAGCTGGGCTGGGGCACGCACGAGAAGTGGCTGCCGCCGTACGCCTACAAGCACAAGGAAGGCCCCAGGAACCAGATCTGCCTCGCGCGAATGGGGATGAACACCTGGGTCCGCACGTGGGTGCCGAACTATGCGGTGCAGGGCATGGTCGTCCGCCACGGCGAGGCGTTCACGATCTCGGACAAACTCACCGTGTGGGAGAAGGGCAAGGCCGTATATCGTCCGACGGTGCACTACGCATATTGCCCGAGCGATGCGGCGATCGCGTCACTCAATGAGATGCGCGGATACGACTACCGTCTCGTGGAGAACCAGCGCATCATGAACGACGAGATCACCGGCGGATCCGACATCCTCGGCGCGCTGTTGATGGGCCATCCATACAAGGCCTGGTGGACCGGCAGCGACCTCAGCATCGAAGAGTCGCGCCGCCTCGTTCCGCACCAGAACGCCACCACGATGCAGGTCGCAATCTCCGTCGTCGCCGCAACCGCATGGATGATCCAGAACCCGTCGATGGGAGTCGTCGTCCCGGACGACGTTCCGCACGAGTTCGTGCTCGGGATCGCGAAGCCGTACCTCGGAGACTTCATCTCGACGCCATCCGACTGGACGCCGCTCAAGAACTACCGGAACGCATTCCCCGGGTACAACAAGCCGGCGTTCGACCTCAAGGACCCGTGGCAGTTCAAGAACTTTCTCGTCAAGGACGGCGAATGATCTCGAAAGTCCGGCTGAAGAAGCTGGCAGGGGAACACGGCACGCCGCTCTTGGTCATCGACCATGCCGAACTGCGGAAGAACTTCCGCACATTCCGGCGATACCTCCCTCGCGTGCAGCCGTATTTCGCGGTCAAGGCTGGGGCCGACCCGGAAGTCGTACGCACACTCTTCGAGCAAGGTTCGAGCTTCGACGTGGCGTCGATGCCCGAGTTCAAGCTCGTGCACGAGATGATCAAGGGCATGCCGGTGCGCGAGCGCCAACAATGGATCTGGGACAAGATCATCTACGCCAACCCGGTCAAGCCGGTCGAGACCCTCGAGGAACTCGACCAGTACAAGCCGCTGGTCACCTTCGACAACCTGGATGAGATCGAGAAGATCAAGCAGCACGCGCCGCACGCGGGGCTCGTGCTCCGCCTCAAGGTGTCCAACACCGGCGCGATGGTCGAGTTGTCTTCGAAATTCGGCGCGCCTCCCGGCGAGGCGGTGGAGCTGATCCTCGAGGCCGACCGACGGGGGCTGGTGGTTGAAGGCGTGAGCTTCCACGTCGGGAGCCAGACGACCAACTTCCAGAACTACGTCGAGGCACTGAACCTCACCGCGGACATCTACGCGGAAGCGAACGCCCGCGGCTACACCAAGATGAACCTGGTCGACATCGGCGGCGGCTTCCCGGCGCCGTACGATGCGACGGTGCGCCCGTTCCGCGAGCTCGCGAGAATCATCAACTCCGAGATCAATCGCCTCTTTCCGAAGGAGATCGAGATCCTGGCCGAGCCCGGGCGCTTCTTCGTGGCGACGGCGGGCTACGCCGTTTCAAAGATCATCGGCAAGTCGGTGCGCGAAGGAAAGCCGTCGTACTACCTCAACGACGGCGTGTACCACACCTACTCGGGCCAGGTCTTCGACCACTGCAAGTATCCGGTCAAGTCGTTCAAGCGTGGCAAGACCCGCCTTTCGGCGGTCTTTGGCCCGACGTGTGACGCGTTCGATGTCATCTCGATGGCGGAGGACCTTCCAGCGCTCGAGCGCGATGACTTCGTATACAGCGAGATGATCGGCGCGTATACCTATGCTTCGGCCACGACCTTCAACGGATTCTCGCCGGCGACCGTGGTGCACGTGAACCAGTAGCGATGCGGGATGCGGGAACGTGCTCTGTCGCGTTCGCAGGGAAGATCTGTTCAGGGGTACCACTGCGGAATGCGGGAACCCTCCCTGTCGCTCTCGCAGCATCGATCTGTTCAGGGATACCACTCCCACAGGAAGAAGTCCTGTCCGTACCAGTGGTTTGCGAGCGTTGCAATGCGGCGGAAGCTGGCTCGCTGGAGAACCGATTGCGACTCCTTGTTGTCTACTCGTGAGTCGCACCAGATCTTGTGCGCGTGCCGGGACGGCAGCGTCTTCGCGAGGGCCGCGAGCAACGAGGACCCAATGCCGCGGCCGCGCGCACGGGCGGCCGTCCCAAACCACGAGAGCCAGATCGTGCCGTCGTCGAAGCGACTCACGCAGAAACCGATCAGCCCACTGCTGTCGCGAGCCACGAGCACTGCCTGCGGATCCTCTGTGACGAGCGAGCGAAGTCCGTCCGCAGTGTACTTCGCCAACTCGGCGCGTCTGGCACGCTCGTTGTAGTAGGCAAGGGGTTGAATCGTGTCTCGCATCAGAGCCACGAGGGCATCTATTTCGTGCTCCGCGATCGGGCCAATCGCCGGCATGGTCAACTACGCTGGTCAGGTCGCGAAACCTGCGCCATACGGTGGTCGTACGCCGCTCGCTTCAGTGCATCAACGTAGTCCTGGGCCGGTGGGCCCGGTGGCCGGTCCACCGCGATGTCGAGAACAGGCTTGGCGCACATCCCGAGGATGGAGGTGCTGCCGACATGTTCCAGGTGCAGCGGCGGTGTTCCACTCGTGCCACGCATCCGCTGCTCCTCCGCGCCGAAGAGCGCCGGCCATCGAGTGTCGTACTCGACGAGGCGAACGACACCAGATTCAAGGCCGAGGGATTGAGTCATCGGTGCGCCCAGACGTTTGATCAAATGGCATGGTAGCGGTGTTCGGTAAAGCGCTCCCAGCCTTTTTTTGTCTTGGCCTCGACGGCCCACGTGAACGCCGCACCGTCGGTGGGCCAATAGATCATCCGAGCCAACCCGGCCGGCATGTTCGCCTCAAACCCGATGGCGAGCGGATGAACGTCGGTGACGTCCGCAAGTGTGCCGGTTGAGCGCTTGCCGTCCGAAGTAAAGGAACAGAACTCGAGGACGCCAGAATCGCCGGCACCGTAGACGGCATGCTCCATGTATCGCTCGCCCGAGAACTCCCAGGTCGCGTCAAGAAAGACGTAAGCTCCGTTGAGGGCACGCGAGAAGACGCGTCGGCACACGACCGGGCCCATTGGAGAGTCTGCCGATGCAGTCCAGATGCCGAGCAGTGGGTCCAGCGGCCCGAGCTTCCCGCGGCCAAGCTTCCACGGAGGCGATTTGGTCGGCTTCATTGGCGAGTCTCCTCGGAGGTACAGAGCCGAACGAGTGCGTTCAGTCGCGAGCGGTTGAAACAGGTGCGAGCGAAGCGAGCTTCCTTAGCCCGCTCGACGGCGGCAACGCCACAGGCCGACCCCATCATGGCGGCGTTCCGCGGCCGCATCCTGGCCTCACATCGCAGCATCGCGCAGGCATTCGATTCCATTCCGGCGTCCAAGTTCGACTACCGGCCGCCGCCCGCGCAACTCACCATCGGCTACATCGCGCTGCACGTAGCCAGCGACAGCTATCTCTTCTGCAACACGTTCGGCACGATGAGGGCCAACCTTCCGGAGCGGGACACCGCGACGCCCGATTCGGTGAAGGCGAAGTGGCCCAAGGATGAGTTGGTCTCGAAGCTCAAAGCATCGTTCGCATTCTGCGCTCAGGCGCTTGACCAAGTCGGTGACGCGGCGCTCCCGGACGCGGTGACGTTCACGTTTGGCGGCGCGTCTCGGAACTCGACGCGAATTGCGATGGTGCTTGGTCACGCGCTCGATCTCGCGGATCACTATAGCCAGCTCGCGAACTACATGAGGCTGAACGACATTGTTCCACCCACGGCGCTCCCTCGGCCGGGACGCGTCGGCAAGTAGGGACGCACCTTCGCAGCACTCGTGTTGATTGTGCCACGCCTGGCCGGTGTGCGCCGAACCCGCGGGGATGATAGAGCGTGTCCTGGCATCCCACCACTCGGCATACTATGCGGGGTCCGCAAGCAGACGCCACACTTGCTCGATTGGTGCCTCAACGGTGGCAATGGGACATGTGTTGAAGCTCATGGAAACAGGTGGCCTTTCAAGTTCGAGTGCTGCCGGAGTTCGGCAGTGGTGGTTCAGGGCTGCTCGACTACAATTCAGACCGCGCGCCACACACCGTGCGCGCGGGCGCTTCACTACTCCGCCGTCGTCGGATCGATTGTGGTCTTGATCTCCGACACGCGGTCCGCGGGAAAGCCGCCGCGCTTTGCGTGCTCTCGCACCACCTCCTCATTCGGCGCCCGATACACGCAATAGATCTGGTCCGCCGTAACGTAGCTGTGCACCCATTGGATCTGCGGGCCCATCTGATTCAGCACACCACACGACTTCTGCGAGATCGCCTGCAGCTCGCCAGGCGTGAGCTTTCCTGCACCAGGGATATTGCGTTCAATCAGATACTGCGGCATGAGACACTCTCCAACACACGGGGGACCTTCTCAGAGGTGAGAGCACAACATATCACAACTCAAGTCGTCGTTCTAACGCCGGCGCCTGCTGCGAGCGGACTGACCGTTCGGCGACGAGTCAGGTCGCGCTCCACGCGTGCTGCAGCGCCCGCTCCTGGCGCTGCCGCGTGAGATGCGGCACGATGCCGAGGATCCGCTCGATGAGCATCAGCTGGCCGCGGTGGTGCATCTCGTGCTCCTCGGGGCCGAGCAGGCTCGCGAGGCGGGTCTGCTCGTTCTCGCCTGTTGGGCCCGTGGTGGTGAGGCGCTTGTCGCGGTGCATGTCCTCGTGGAGCATGGGCGCGAAGGCGATGTGCTTGAGGAGTGCCGCGACGGACTGCGTTCCGGGAGCCGGGACGAAGTCGTACTTGGACTCCGGGATGTCTTCGACGATTTGGATGGTGTTCGTGCGAACCGTTCGGAAACTGCTGGCGAGCTGTGCGACGCCGTACGTGCCCATCGGGACTCCCTCGGGTTTCGTGCGGTGATCTATGCAGGAGAAATATGGAGCGGCGGACGGAAATGGCACACGCGGGACTCTACCCGAAAAGCGAGTCCCGCCCCCGTTCGGACCAAGTCTCATGGTGCCCGAAGCCCGGCGAGGGCGCGCCCTCGCCGCTATCGCATCGCAGGCGAGGAAGCGTATCTTCTTCAATCACGCCGCGCCTCGCAATGGCATGGGCCCGGAGCACACCGCCCAGGCTCATTCTGCAAATCGCCGTCGGCAACTCATACCGAGGCATCCACACGATGCGCTTCGCGAAGTTGGCACTCCTCGCTCTCGTCACGGCTTGCGCCGCGCTGTCCGGATCGTCCGTGCGGGTCACGAAGTTATGGCCGACGCCACTCGCGCCGCGCCCCGCGAACTACGCCATCCGGATCTATCACGAGACCCAGCCCCGTTGTGCGTTCGACAAGATCGCGCTGCTCAGCACGGATCAGACGGTGGATATTCGCACGATGGACGCGCTCGAAGAGGTCCTGCGCGTGAGCGCTCGAGAAGCCGGAGGGGATGCCGTCATCGACCTCGCGAGCGAAACGCGCACCACCGGTGGCGAGCAGCGCTCCGATGGAGAAGTGACTCTCTACAAGACTCAGGTGTGGTCCGGCACCGTCATCCGGTTCAAGAACCCGCAGTGCGCCGAGTAGGCGCTGCCGGTCCTACGCTATTGCCTGCTGGGGTCGCGAGCGCGCTCAGCCCTTCCGTAGGCGTTCGACCATGCGTACCCCGTACCGTAACCGCAGCAGCCAACGCTTCACCAGGGGCCCGTACCGAAATCGGGCTCGAGTGATGCTTACGAGCGCACGTGCCGCCCAACCACCTGTGGCGATATACATGTTGTAGCACCCAACGGCCTCCGGGCGCCAAACCCGACTCCACGCGGCGTTGCTCACCAAGTTGGCCCGCTTGATGGCGGGGTCGGCACAGCTCTCTTTCAGCACGTATTCGAACAGCAACTGCCCCGGAGATACGCGGGCGTAGTCCTCATCGTATCCGATCTTGAGCACCGTGTACTCATGGCCTACGCGAAGGCAGAACGACGACGCGATGCACCGTCTGTCCGCATGGAGCGCGACGAGCTCGCATCGGCCCGCGTCGTGCAGCGATGCGACGAGCTGGCGGTGGAACGCGAGAAGGTTCGGCCTCAGCGCGACAGCGGTTCGTGTGCCGTCATGGCCCTTCCACCCCGATGACTCGACCTCGAGAAAGTCCTCGAGGGCCGCTGCAACGCTCGAGGAGTCCGCGGCTCGTTCAAAGCGAACGTCGGCGAGCGCCTCGAGCCTATTGCGCGCCGTGCGCAGGTTTTGTCAGAAGTGTTTCGAAAGCGACGACGTGAGCTCGCCGAACGATCGGTCGCAGTCGATGACGTGGGAAGCGCCATCCAAATCGATGCATTACGATCTTGCATCGAGCCCCCGGAGGCATCGCCAAGTCGCGGATCCATGGAGCACGCGACCGGGTACGAACCACATGCGGCGCGGCAGCGCGCGACGGAAGTACTCCAACACGAATGGAAAGAGCGCGCGTTCTGCCTCGTCGTCGGGTGGACAGATGACGTCCCGTGGCGCGTCGCCAAGTCCCGTTGGCAGTCCCCAGACGAGCGTCTCGCGCCCGAGGATCACTGCTCGCTGTGGTTCGACAGGACAGATTGCGCGCACGCGCACGCCATCGCTCAGCGCCAGGCACGTGAATTCCCCAAATGGCGACGGAAAATTGTCGAAATAGCCGACGTGCGTCTCGTGCAAGTGCTGAAACCCGGCGTCGGGCATCGCCGAGACGAGGCGCGCCCACTCCAACGAAAGTCGCAGCAGACCGTCACGGCCCTTGTATTCGACGATCGTCCAGACTGGCTTCATGAGGCCTCTGGAGGACGAGAAACTCGAGTTCGAGATCCTGACGCGTGCACTGAACCGGTAGACATGCTTCGCAAATCTCAGTTGAAGGCCGTGCAGCGGTTCCGCGCCGTGGATCTCGGCAGACGAGGTCCGTCAGTACCAAATATGACCGCGGTCCCTGCTGGATCCGACCACCATTGTTAAATCGCCGTGATGTACCTCCAGTGCTCCTGCTGCTTCGAGACAAACTCGCAAATGTCGTCGGGCACCACCTGCACGCCGGGCAGCAACTGCCTCTTCTCGATGCGGTTGTTCTTCATGGCGATCGAACACACCTTGAACGACACATTCGGGTTGGTGAGCATGTCTTTCACCTCGGCGATCATCGGCTATCGCTCGGGCATGACCAGCTCGAGGCCTTTGCCGTAAGAAGTGGCTCGTGCGCACGCCCCGCTGCATTCATCGCAATCTTCAGGGTGTGGCCGAACTGGTTGCTCACAATGATGCTGCCGCGCCGGATTCGAATGCGCAACGCCTTGCTGTCAGCGAACGCCACGTCAGTAGCAGTCCGTGTCAGGTCGCCGGCGGCAGAGCGTTCGGGTCCGCGTCTTCGCTCCCGCGACGCAACCGTGCGTCCGCTCGACGCGCGAGCGCGAGGATGCCTACCGCCGCCCCAGCGCCGAGCGTTCCTGCGAGGAGGACAGCCGGGAGCAGAACCGTCACGGGGAGCGCCCCAGGCATCCCGATCGTCAGCGCCGTCGCAACGCCCGCGGCAGCAACGAAGCCCCACGCGCCGACGCGGCTACGGCGGAGCGCAGCGAACGCGCGTGCCCGCTCCTGTCTCGCCAGCGTTATCGCGAATAGCGCACCCGCGGCTCCTCCTACGGCGAATGCCCGAACGGCCACGGCGGCGAGTTCACGGATACCGTGCACCGAGGATGGCACAATGCCGAGCACCACTCCCCCGATCAGGAGTGCCGTCGACAATCCGGCGAGCCCGACAGCCCAGGTGAGGGCCATGCCGAGAATCCCGCGAGCGCGAACTGCTGTTACCATGTCTGCATTCCTGGTCTCGTGGCGAACTAACGTCAGGTTGTGCTGTGGCCGCATTCAATAATGCGGCCGCGCGGGGGTCGCCATCAATAGCGAGGCCGTTGGCACCAACCGCCGTTAGCGCGCCGGGGGACGGGCCGCCGTCACCGCGTACTCGGCGAAGGGGCGCCAGCCTCCCCGGCCGTCACTCGACTCGAGGCGAAAGTGCCAGTCCCGACCGCGGCGTGGATTCTCAGACGCATCTATACCTCCGGCAGGTCGTCCTGACTCCAGGGTTCAGTTGCAGCCGAGTGAAATGGAGCGCGCGAAGCGCGCGTACATATATAGATCGCCTGAAGGCTGCAACCGTTTGTTGAGCAGCCGCTCCGCCCTTGCGTGAATGACCCCGTATCTTGGGCCCTCATCGGTCGCCCTGACCCGCGTTCGACCGCGTCAGTAAGAACGGGCGACTCAGTCACGCGGCTCTTGACGTTGGCCGTGCACGCAGTTTCGCTCCGGCCCACAGCGTTGCGATCAACACAAGTCCTGCCGCGAGAGGAACGAATGTCAGCCGTGACACGGTTGCAGACAGAACTGTCTTCGCGCCCTCGAGAAGTTGGGCAATCACGGTGGCGGCGATTGCGACCTGTAAGACGACCGAAGTCCTATTCGGGCCCAGAGCGTACCCGACCGCCAGCCCGATGACTGCGATCAAGCCGAGAACCAAGCCAACCATGCTTCACCTCCGGGCATTCTGCCCATTGCTGGTTCAGGAGAGGCTACGCCGTACCATGGCCCGAGTGCAGGTTCCACGCCCTGACCCTAGAATCTGCGGAGGGCATAGCTGATCGACCGCGATGCAGACCAGACCAGCGCCCTCAGGAATAAGAACTCTGCACGATTCCGTCGTCGCTTCCATCCGTTGTGCGCCCAACGAATAGCGTTCTGCTGCGGGGCGGCCGTTGTGCGCATCGCATTGATTCTCTCACGCGAAGGGACGAAAGCGCAATGACCTGATGCTGTCGCACGACCCGTCAGCAGCAATGCGTGTTGGACGGCGCCCGGTCCATTGCTCCCGGTTGCGGCGACAGTACGACTATGGACAAACGCATGGATGCCGCCGCATGCGGCACGGAGCTGATGCTACGCATGGAATCCCCCGTGGCGAGAACAAAGATCGTCGCGTGAAGTCTCAGCGTTTCCTGAGGGAGCACAATCAGGGATCCCCCAGCGTGGAGCGAGCGAATGCCGGTAGCCCCTCTCCCTCATGAAGGAGAGGGCATTTTCCCGACTTCATCCCGGAGGAGGCGGGCTATACTGCGTTAGGAGAGGCATGCGAAGCCTCCGGGAGGTGGCCAATGCGGAGAATGCGGTTGTGTTCGCTGATCGTCCTCGTGCTCGGCGCGCACCTCGGCGCGCAGGGTTCGCCTGACGGCTGGGTGGTCACGGGGATGCTGGGAACACAGTTTCGGACCGAACATGGGACATTCATCGACGGCGCCTCGATCGGACTCGGCGTGGTGTTGCCGTCCAACGGCGCAGTGCGATGGGGCGTGGACGCTGACGGCGTGCAGGTGCTCGCCCGCGCCATGGTCGGCCCCATACGTGCAAGCGCGGTCGAGAGCTCGATCGAGGGAGGCGTGATGGCGATGACTGACCTGCTTCGGAAAGGTGACTGGCGACTCGAGGGCGGAGGGGGCGTGATCGTGTCGCTCGGCCTGGGGTGCGGGCGATACCAGCAGGAACCCGTGGACACGACCGCGGGTTCGGGCGGCTGCGTGAACTCGTTCGCGCAGCGCGGCGACGTTCGGATCGGCGCACGGGTGCGGATCCTGAGCGAGTGGATGAGTCCGCGCGCGTCGTTCTTCGCCGCGGCGATCGCGAGCGTGAACACGATCGCGTCGGGCAGCCACGTGGCGCCGGGGGCATTGGCGGGGGTCCGCGTTCCGTTGAGCTCATCGAAGTGACCATCCGTCGGTACGCTCGGGCGGAACGACACCTCCGCCACCGCGATGTCGGACCTGTTCAGGGGCCGAATCCCTTAGGACTTCGCTTTCTTCGAAGGTTTCGACTTGCCAGAACTGTTGAG
>OCZT010005231.1_pt1 | contig 12988 bp, 12 predicted proteins | sample 1539031 | NCBI WGS metagenome assembly OCZT01 (sample SAMEA3539308, study PRJEB22396) | soil metagenome | biome: tundra; feature: field; material: soil | place: USA | collected 2010-05 | depth 0.15 m | reverse complement strand
GTAAAAATAAATTGCAATTAGAAATCTGTTATTTAATGTGCTGTTTTAATGTGTTTTATGTAACATTATCGTTTCTCATTCGTATACAATAATACTACATAATTCGTGTCAGTTTTATCCGGTATTGATAGCTCAGTCTGATCCGGAATATTCACTTACAATTTAATAATACAACAATGAAAATACTAAAAACACATTTTAGGAAGAATGATTTATACTATACTTTAATCTGTAGAAATGATAAGGTTGCAATGTACGAAACAAGACAGGAAAAAGATTCGAACCGTTGCCATTATGAAGTAACCAGGATTTATATTAGGCCAGCTCACACTGATTTAAATGTTGACTTTGAAGAAGCAGAAGTATTAACGAGTAATGATCAATTCTTTTATGATTGGAGTGGAGCATTTATAAAAAAGGATAATGTAATGAACCATTTTCTTCAATTAACAAAAGAATTATACCGTGGTGAAAACCAGCCTAACCGTTTAGACTCTGATCTTCCCGAATAGCCCAGGTCCAGATGCTATGAGTTAATCAAAACGGGGTAGCTGTTTTGAGGTACGGTAGGTCAAATTTAAGGGGGGTTGAGGGATCTTCATACAATACTATTGCTTAGAGATTTTTATTAGGTCAATTGAAACTAGTCCCTTAACTATTCTTAAGGCAATTCAACTATTAATTTCAAAATCCTAGGATTCTTTGAGTCTTTATTGAAAGTTACCAAATATTTATGTCCTGCCTTAAGATGGTGCAATTCTGAATAAATGATATCAACACAATTAAAAAAATTGCTGCGTTTTGACAAGACTTCGTATCGATATTTACTCAATTTCGAAAGTTTCATATATCCCTCAGTAATAATACGTATTTTGATCTTCTGCCCTTTCATGTCAATCCATCCTCTCTTAGTCTTAAGAGAGGATTTTTTTCTTCGAACTTTAATTGGAACAACTGGGGGGTTTAAAATAGATTGAGCTGATAACTTAGCTGATTTATCCACTGCATTAGTGTCAATGTCGCTCTTCCCCTTAAACCATTTAATTTGTACTTGACAATGCGCTTTCAAAATCTGGCTGACCAATTCCTTCCACAAGCTGGCATTCTCAATTGGTTTCCCAAACTTATTTCTCCATTGGCTTTTTGGCCAAGAATATTTTGCATAGTTTAAATTATTTGTAATATACTGAGAATCAGTTCTCACTTCAATCAAATTGTATTTAATGAGGATATCTTGTTGATGGAGTTTCTTAAGTCCGTAAATAACTGCTTTAAGTTCCATCTGATTATTTGTTCCAGATTGATTGCCGTATTCTTCCAAATCAATCCTATGTTCTTCCTCATTCTCATCTAGGTGTACATATCTTATACCTATACCTCCTCGTCTTGGCTTTGGTAGGGATGATCCATCAGTATAAATATAGATTGTATTTTTGCGAAACATTATTACTAAAAGTTAATTTTAACCTATAATGTCAAATTTAATCCTTAGATATTTTTAAAGCAATTTTATTTTTACACTGCCAAAAGTCATAAACACTGAAGTTAAAGATCTTATAAGTAAAATTAGACTTGATTTTAAGATCAGTTTCATTATTGTATTGCTCTGAAAATAAAATCTTAACTAAAATCTGATTTTAATTTATATTTGCTTAATGAATGAATTAATAAACGCAAGATCTCTTAAAGCTTTATTTATTGATTATATATTTGAAAATATAAAGCAGAATGATGTGATCGGTAGTGAAATTATGTTCGGTAGCCGTAAAGGGATTGCTGATTTAATAATATTATCTAATGGATTAACATTCGCATATGAGATAAAAGCCCAAAATGATGACTTCCGAAAGATAAAAATGCAATTAGAAGATTATAACAAGACATTCGATTTTGTATACGTTATAACAACTGAAAAGCATTTCACCAAGGCAAAAAATGATATACCAAAGAATAATGGAATTATATTTATTTATAATGACTTATCTATCAAATTATTTCGGGAATCAAAGCAAAATAATAATATCACTAAAGAAGAAATGCTTTCTACAATGACTATTAATTTTATTGAAAGAAAATACAAGTTCCCTCGTAAAAAAATACTTGCATATGATTTAAGAGAATCTTTAAAATATCTTGACCAAAAAATTCTAAAAGAAGGGATGTATGAGTTTCTATATCAACGGATTAGACCGAGATATTTGAATTTTATAGCTGAAAGAGGGAATAAGACTCATTTTGAAGAAATTGCATTGCTCTCTATGAAAAACAAAAAAATCAAGACATAGATTTTAACCTTAGCAATTGTTGTTCAATGTGAGTATTCATCCGAACTGAAATCCAGAAACTAGGAGTTGATCCAGGTGAATATCCCTCTGAACAATTAATTATCTGTCGAATCCCCCAATTTGAGGCAAAATTTTTGGGAAATCTTGAATCCCTAACGATATTTACTGCAATAGTATAATATGTATCTGAATAATGACCATCCTTTCCTCTTCTTTGCCGAAAATAATAAATCTCGAAAGTGAGAGCTACATCAATTCTTGGCACCCAGCCTCTACTCATAACAACCTCATCATTCCTAATAGGATTAATTGATCCGTAATCTCCATATAGAATTTTTAATGGAGCAATTTTTTTACTTAGATCAGAATGTAAATAAATTTCAATTAAACCAAAAGTATCTTGATCAACTTTACCTATTTCTGCAACATTGTTAGGAAAAGAAGTTGATACAATAATAAATTGTGTACTTTTTATCATGGCATTGATTTTATGAATACGAGCTTCCGCTTTATCTGCAAAACTTTTCCAGGCTCCCGGTGCTACATATTCGCAATCAATTATAAAATAAAATTTACAATTACTAGAAAGAATAATTTCTTTAATAAGTTCAATATCATTATAACAGGCATCATCTGAAAGACTATTCCTATAAACTATTGAATCAAATTCAGATATCAGTTTGTTTACTTGTAACAAAAGATTATCAGAAACATTAGGATCATCAGCATTCACTAATATTGTAGGAATAATATTACTAAAAAACTTTTCATTTTTTAAAGAGACTAAAAAATCAATCCAATTCTGATATCCATTATCATAGGAATAAAGTCTATCTATCTCCTCATTTGAAAGAGAACTTGAAGTTGTTAGGTCAAGGCAGATATCTTTATTTTTAAAAATTTCCTTTATTCTGGAAAGCCTTTTATCAATTAATCCAATTTTATCATTTCTAGCTCTTCTACCTCTCGTCAATTCTATGATAGGAAATACTTCGTTAAAATTAATCTTAAGATTTTCAATTGCTTTTAATTCAGCATCCCCCGTCTTTAACAAGATAGCATATAACTTATTCTTCATCATCCTCAAGTTTATAGCCTAATCCAATTATTCTATTTTTTAAAGCCAAAAGAGAAACATCAAAACGATCAGCTAGATCTGCTAATGAAAGAATACCACTTTTAATTGATTTGACAATAAACTCTTCAGGCATAAGTAGTTTGGCCGCGAAAGAATTTGCTGCATATTCAATGGATGTCAAATTAGTATCTCTGAAGAATACAGCGTCAACAAAGTAGTTCTTTTCGGATTTGTGTAGACAATAATGAGCAAATTCATGTGCAATGGTGAATCGTTTTCTTCTTGAACTATGGTTTTTATTTACTCCTATAACCCATGAACCATCTATAACTGCTAAATACCCAGATGTAGTAGTAGGAAGAGCTTCCTCTTTTATTTTAATCCCCTGCTCTTCAACAATTGATATAATATCGACTTTAGTGTCCTTAATGAACCCTGCCTTCTTTGCATTTTTTATTATGTCATCAATATTCCCTAGAAGAGTTGGTTCATCAACATCTTTAACTATTCTTCTTCCTCTTACACCCATATTTTTATTCTTTTATTATTCTTGATTTACTTGACTTTTTTTCTAAATCGGTCTCTTCCTTTTCCCCCTCAATTAGCTGTCTTAACGCCTCGACTGATTCTATTGTAGCATATTTATCGTCTGCTTTGCCTGAGATTGCTTCCATAATTATTTTTTCCATCTCTTTTGAATCCTTCATTTTTTCACTTAGAATTTTAATTATCTGTTCATTAGAAACAAACTTCAAATGAAAATAACTAACAAATGAGAATAAAATGAAAAGAAAAACCAAAAGTGTTATTGCTGTATTATAATAACTTATAATATTATTTGTGTATTCTTGAGGGGTCAGCAGAGTCCCTTCCCTATGCAGCTTATTAATTAACTCTATTCTATTTGCATTAATTGTCAAAGAATCAATTTGTTTAGGATTTAGTATTCCTACATTATAAGTATGTAAATTCAAAGAGAAGATACAGATTAAGACAACTATTGCAATTATTACTGCACCTCCAAATATTCCTGACAAAAATGGTTTCATAGACTAAGAAAGAATTTTAAGTAAATTTAGACTTCTTTTTAACATTTGCTATAACTATCTGTCAATAAAATCTTTCAATAAAAAATATACCGGTTTATAACCAGATCCAAAAAAGAAGAAAGGATAAGATCTTCTACGACCATTTAACTTTCTAATAATATCTACCGCATACGCGAAATTAATCACTTTACAATTATCACCTATAAAACGAAGTAAATGATCTTCACTCTTAAAAAATGCATCTGATTTAATTCTTTGATATTCAGAATTTTTATCCTTAACCATTCTTAATTGATAAGTGTCTCCTGCTTTTTGATTGATCTTAATCCAAGCACATAAAATATCCTCCTCCTTTAATTGCCAAATATTCTGTATTATAGGACATCCAGCAACTAATGGTATATTATAGTCAGATGCAACTTTGCAATTTTCTATTAGCTCAAAATTTATTTTAATATACAACACGTCTTCTTGAACGTTCTCATATTTTGGCCGTCGAGGAAATAAACCAACTAATTTGAATGTTTCACTTCTATGTAATAATTTAGAAAACGAGCTTCCTTCCCTAGTAATCCACGGAAAAACAGGAATTACAGATTCGAATCGCTTTTTCAAGATTCTTATAAATCTTGGAACTAAAATGTATTCAACAGTATGTTCACTTACAAAACTCTGGTATTTAATCATTGAGTTAATAATTTGTTTTAAATAGTAACATTACTTAATTAATCTTGTACATATAAAACTCATTTTGGACTCAAGTCTTCAAAAAACCAAATTTTACTTTTATCCTCTTATGAAAGTTGACATTAGAGAGCACTTCAATATGTTTAATATGAATAGAATAAAAATTGTTACCCCTACAGCCTAATTCAATAGTTCAAATACCCTATATCATTAAAATACTTTATTATACAAATAGCCTCAATCAAATCCAATATAGCGCGAGCCGTGGCGAGTAGCAGACAATTTTCGGCATATGAAGTGGGGTTATTGAATGACTAAAGCAAGGCTTATGAAATAACCTAATGGGCTTGGCCTTGCTGTGTCATGAAATATTGCTTTATGCAAACCTACGAATGCCGATTAAAATTGGATGCCGCAGGCTCGCACTTATCAATAGTGAGGGTTGCGATTTATGTTGTATACCTTAGACATGAGATTTTCAATATGCAACATAAAGAGAGCATACCCGAACACCTTTGGACCTGATTTATTGAATATACTTTTGAAATTCTTCCTTACTGTTAAGAACAAGTATGTCTTTGATTTTAATTAAAGTTCCAGAAGGATATTTATACTTCTCCTGTAAATATTGTATTATTGAATTATTATCAACCTCTGGAATATGAACTGATTCTTCCATAAAATTCACATACATCACATCAGGAGACTTGTCAGGAATTAGAATTTCACAGATAACAATAGTGTAAAGTGCTGCCATATATTTCAAATTAAAATTGACTCTAATGTTAGATCAATTATTAATGTTGACCTTTCCTCAAATATAAAGTATTAATTCAATTTAATCAATCCACTATAGTCACTTTTGAGGAACTGGGGGAATGACATCATCACTTTTAGTTTTCAGTGGTTCTTGAGATTATTGAGCTGAGGTGAATTATCCTATTGAAATCATCTTGGAAATTGGGTTAAAATATCTCCTGGAGGGCGCGATCTCGCCCGACAGCGAAGTAGTCTTTTACAAACTCACAATCCAATAAATGATAATAACTTGGTATTTTTGATGTACCGATTATGTCATAATACTTTATCTGATAGGCTTTACCCTTCGTCTTTGGTATCATCTCCTTTGTAACACCAACTCTTAAGTATCCACCAAACTTCATCATTATTTCATATGCAGAGTTAAAAATTATATCAGCAAATCCACAGATGACTATCTCCTCTTTCGGTATATAACCAATTGCTTTAATAATCTGTCGTTCTACTTCTTTTGTTTCAATCTTTGGTTGCATAAATCTTATAGTAAATGAAACTGCAACTTTATTGAGGTAATCGGCATACCTAAGTAACAAGTCCTTAAATATTATATCTAGAGGCTCCTGTCGCCAGATATCTATGCAACCACCAGGCGTATTCTTACTCATAATAATCGTTTCTTAAATTTAATAAATAGTAGATTCCAGCTCACAACTCCCATGTTGAGTGTTGCAAAATGAGAATTGCACTCGACATGATGTCTGAGCTAGCTGATGACAGTGTTAAAACTGTTACAGGGGGTGTTAAAAGTTGTATCAGGGGTACAACAAAACATTCAAGTGATATCTAAGTATCACCAGGCATTGTCTTCATACCCCTGTAACAACTTTTGAGTATGTCAACCGATGCTTAACCTTATTCAAGTAAACCATCGCCAAAATCCCTCCTTCGAGGGATAATGGGAATGGAAATTGCACTGTTGATAATAGAAAATGAATAAACTAATAGAGCAAATGAACAACTTTAGTCTATCATATTTATGAATATTTTTCTAATTATTTTTTGGGTAAATTCTTAAATAGTGATATTTCAGGATTAATATAACGACCTTTGGTTACGTTTTCTGGATCAGATTCGTAGTTCATCTGGTTAATTGGCGATATTACGCCATTACTCATTTCAAAGACCGTCCATAATGTTCCACCTGTATTCGGCGGAACATTAAATGAAGCAACCAATCCAGTATTTTGATAAACCCTAACTTGTGCACCGGAGTTTGAAAGTTCATAACTATCAGTCGAATAGCGATCTGAATAATCATGAACAGAGAACCTATATATTCCACTGATTTGTTGAAGCAAAGTTGTCGTTTCAGGGCCATAACTTGTGACATCATCTAAGTCTAATGTAACTGTTTCAGGCCAAGGACTACTATCAATCCCCGAATACGTGTAAAACATATGAAAACGTGTACCATCCGCAAGGGGTCCTGTCAAATGTGAATCCAGATCTGAAGGCGATTCGCCCCATGTCAAAACAATGCGCATCTCCCCGATATTAAGTTTTGGAGACATTGTTACATCTTGATTAGTCACCGTTTGGCCACCAAGGCAAATTACAGTAAAATAGGTAGTATTAAAATCTGAATTACCTGCTTCTATAGTGTAATTACCTGCTGAAATATTGTTAAAAGTAAATGTGCCCGAACTACTAGAAGTAGTTGATGTGATGATTTCACCAGATGTTACATTTATTCCATTACGTAAATTGAGTGATACATTTGGAACACCTGTTCCATTAAGAGCATTTTTTATTGTCCCACTTATATTACCATTACCTGAATAATTCTGATCAATCTGAAGTACTGGCTCCAGGATAGTATTGCCACCTGTTGTAACATTTATATTTTGATATTCTGCATTCAAATAACCCTGTTTAACGAATATAACTTTATAGCCAGTATTGACAGGGACATTAATTTCGTATCCTCCATCATTTTGAGATGTGGATGTTGCTATTGATGTAGATGATATGAATACATTTACTGCAACATTTGAGAGTGGTAATGCTGTTACTGCATCTCGGACAATCCCTGAAATCTTTCCCATTGGTATGTTAGAAGGTAATGTAGTAAAACTAATTTGATTGCCATAAGATGGGCCCATGCTATTAGTTGCGTATGCTTTTATATAATATGGAGTATTAGGGGCTAATCCAGAAAGTGTGGTATTAAATATTCCCGTGCCATTACCTATTTGTACTTTTGTTCCTGTTGTTTCTGGATTAGCGGATCTGCTATAGTATACTCCACGATCTGTTACCGTAGCACCTCCATCATCTGTCACATTTCCTCCAATAATTGCTGATGTTTGCGTTATTGTACTTGGAGTTAAAGTAGATACAACAGGCACTTTAGGAATTCCCCCTGTTGCTTGAGTTATCGGGTAAGAAATATCAAAAAGATTAGTACTTAGATCCAGAATAACTTTACTAAATATTTCCATATTAATTCCAATGTCTCCTTGTATGCCTGCTTTCAAATTCCACCAAGGATTATCTGTTGTACTTGCAGATAATTGTGTATAAATAGGAGTGGATAAGGTTGGTGCCAGGCAACCATCGATTTTCAAACTTAATTCCGGCCTTACATAAACTTTTGCAGAAGCTTCTCCGCTGATTTTCGGTGGTACAAAGTCGAATGATTTATCAACTTGAGCGTAAGGCGTCCATTTTTTAGACTCATACGTTATTCCTGTTGTAAAATTAAAACTTTGATTGACAGAAGTTGTAATTTTTGAATCGGCAGTAAAATCAACCCCGGCATATAATGTTAATACTGGTTTTAATAAAACTGGGAAAGGTCCAACAAATATTACATAAGGTACCTTTGATGTTACTTTTAAAAAAGGGATTTCTTTTTCCAAATTAATTAGATTCGCAGTGTAAGTAGCTGATAAATTTAATTGTTCTTCAATTGTATAAGCTAAAGAAAGTTTTTCCAGTGTTAAATTGTCAATTTTAATATTCCCAGTAATATTTTGGTCAATACTAAGAGTTCCACTTACAGAAATTTGATCATCTAATGTCTGAAGATTTTCGTCTCCATCTATTGTTAAGTCAATTGTGATGTTATTCAACAATTCTTTGATAGTGCTACTTCCCTTTATATTATCATTTAACCTCACCCCTTTATGAATGTATTCAATTTCTGGTTGTTCAAAAAGGCCAGAATTAGTTGAATTATTTAATCCAAAAATTATATCAGCCTTTTGAATTGCTTCACTTAATGATGACTGATCGGTCCTAAATGTAATCTGTCCTTGACCCTTATTCACATATGTGACTTTTCTTAATAAACCTTCACCAACGCTTGATACAATTATATCGCCGGTTTTAATGCTAGATATTATGTTGGAATTTTTAAATGTCAAGGTGTAATCTGTTGAATCTATATTGATTAAAGATGTATTAAATTCAGCATCGGTAAGTACCACAGTTATATTGGGAATTATTGTTTTCCCATTATCATAGACTTTAAATGAATCTGGTTCTTTTTTACATGTCCAAAAGCATGCTAAAAAACAGATCAAGCTTAAAACTTTAATTAGATTTTTCATAGCTTCAGGTTTTCAGAAAATTACAAATAAAATGTTAAATGATTGTTATAGAGCATGGTTGATTTTGACAAATCAACAATATTGTTCTGTGAAATGATGTTTTGTGTATATTAAACAAAAAACCATCCACCTAGAACTTAATCCAGATGGATGGAATCTAGCACTGTTGGTTTTCAGTGGTTCTTGAAAACTTAAAGTCGAGGTGAACCATCTCATAACAACAATAAATAAAATGCAGCATAACTCGACTAAATATCCGGTGTTCGGGTCTATTCGACCAAGTAGGGAAAAACCTGTGCCCTTGATTATCGTTGGCCCATTTCAATTGATCACCCCAGACTAGAGTTAATCGCTTGTTGTTAAGTTGTGCATATTAATTGCAATCTACCCTCTTAAATGTGATAAAGACATCCGGCTTTTGCAGCATTTTGTTATTTCAAAGTTGAAGCAAATCTTTCAATCCTGATCTTTTACAATATCCCATAATGCTTCGTCCCAGCTTAAACTTGGATCTTCTTTAAATTTTTCCTCTATAAGCTCAATCAGATCCTCTGGTATTTCTTCATCATCTTCGACCATGCTTTCTTCAATTTCTTTAATCTTTTTTCCTACTAATCCAAGATATTTAACCCGGCGATAACCCATGCTAAGAGAGGCTAGATCAGGTATGAATTTCTCAACTCCGTACTCTTCAAATTTATCCTCGAGCCATGTGATTAACTGCTCCGAAGTCATTGCATTTATTTCAACACGTTGCCCATGATGCGAATAATATCCGCCCTTAGGATCAACTAAGAAATCAACCTCTTCTTGTGTGGCATCACAATCGAACTCCAAATAAAGACCTGGATCAATTCGTTGTTTATATTGGACTGGCTCAGCTGGTAAGTCTTTTATGTCTGCCATTCTTAGCCCCAAGTCGATAACATCAGATCCTAAGGATAACCTAACACCTTCTTTTAAACTGCGTAATATCTTGAAACCATCAAGATCAAAATCGTGTAATACAAAAACCCGAACATCAATCATGTCCATTTGGTGAATAAGATCGCAGGCTGCCTTAACCGGAATCCCTTTAGTACTCATCAGCGCAAGGTCATATCTTTCGGGTATTCCAGCATGGGTTAAAATTTCTGTGAACCCTTCCTTTTCAATAAAGAGTACATTACTAAATCTGTTGCATGGGCCATTGGTTTTTATTAATGATTCTATAGAGGGAGGTTCGATATTAATATGAGAATGCCATTTCCTTGTATAACGATCAACTTCAATCCCTCCCAATCCTATTTTTTCATTAGTATGAGGCTCGATAATATGTCCCCTTGCATCCCAGACAATTTTCCAATCTGGTTCTCTTTCTTCAATATAGTCCTTTAACAATGTTTGTGTGAAATAAACATCATCGAGTTTAGCATTTCCTGTTCTACTTAGAATTTCCGGTCTTGCCGCATACATTATTTGTCTTGCATTTGCATAATATTCACCATTTGAACTTGCCATGTTATATGCAGCTTCCATAACATCAAAAGCGACATCCTTTATAGATACTTTTCTTGATCCTCGTAATTTGGCATATTGACTGCTAGATAAGCGATCTTTTTTATCGGCTTTGCGCTTCTCGGCCTTCCAGCCTTTTGTAGTACTTTTTACAGCGGATGAAATGTCATCTGATAAGCTCATAAATTCAATCTTTGTTTTACCACGATCCATGAATTCAAAACGTGGCCTTGCAATATGTACCATGAATATAACAGCATCGTCAGGATCAAGTCTTGCCTGCTGGACAGCACTTTGTAATGTCGAGACAGATTCACTTCCAATCACAGGCGACCAATTAAGGCCAATAATCATAGATCGCTTAGCATTATTATCCTCTTTCACTGCAAAACCTACTTCTAAAACGTATGGTAATCCAGCATCAATTCCTGTTTTCTTACTATACTTTATTGAGTGCTCAGCACCTCCTTTTCCAATCATCCAACTTGTAAAATGTTCCTTGCCGATAATTCCGAGAAGATTTGGTTTTGGTGCAATGGATTCCTTCTTCATATTTTCAAGAAGCACCTTCAGTGATTCTCTGTCTATATCACCGTCTTTCTCAAACTCATTAAGATATGATCGTGAATAATTCCCGGTTACCTTTTTTTGTTTAGCTGTACTGGTCAATCCACGAAATTCAGATATAAATTCTCTCACGGTCTTCCTATGTTGTCCATTATCACGTTCTTTAACAAGATAACCTGCCACAAGGTCGCTTAATGTTTCAACGTTGTACCAGTGAGGTGAAGTCTGCATGTTTGGAGTCCATTTAGTCCAGTTAGTATCTGATGCATCATATTTCGTCCCATTTAAAATAAACGTAGCATGTGGATTGAATGCAGTATAACCTTCAATTAGTTCTTGAGGTGTAGGAGGGATATAGTAAGAATTGTAATTGGGAGTAATAAGTAGACTCGTTAACTTGGGATAGTGTATTTTTACAAAAGTCCCGTTTTTTACAAAAGAAGTCACTGAGTGGTTAATTTTCGGTTGACTTGCAATACGGTCAAGTGTTATAGAAATATGGTGCAACTCACCATGAGAACCAATTTCCACATAACCATTACCACTAGTAACATAAGGTGCAGCGTAAATAACTTTAAGAGCATTACCCATCTGCCCACGTGTTGGTGAGACATAGTAAGCTTTGTCGCTGACGCGGTACAAGTAGTTCAGCGATTTGTTTATAATATCGACCGGAATTCCTGCTGCGTTATCAGAAATAATTATAAAATCATCTTTTATCTCAATTTCAATAATAGGAGAAGTATTTGTTTTTTCACAAGCATCTAGTGAATTGTCAATTAATTCCCTCAGTATAGCAATTGGCCAGAAAATCTTGTCATGCCCTATTTGTGCCCTTAATTCCTTTTCAGAGAAATACTCTAGTTCCCTGCTGGTCTCAAAAACTTCCCTTGTTAATATTTTTTTGCTCCCGGAATTTTCTTCCTGAGCAGAATTTTTATCTAATTTTTTCATATATTTTGCTTAATTATTGAATTTATGCTTCCTTATCGCTAATCCACAATAATAATCCCTATATGCATTATTATCTGAATCTCCGGGAAAACCTACAATTTGCCAAATTTCATTTTGTGGATAGATGCTACTATCCCCATAGGGTTTAATGCTGATCATTTTATTTACATCATCATAATCTGGAGACGCTATTCCCTGATTGACGCATAGACTGTAAGCATGATAATAAAGGCATCTTTCAAATTTTGAATAGGAAAGCAGGTATTTTTTAATGTGGGAATGTTTGTCATGATTTTTAAACTCTTCTGAAAATTCTTCATAAGCATCTCTAGCATATTTTCGATAAAGGCCCAAAGCATATAAAAGATTATCATCTGTTATTAAATCAGATTTATAATTTTGATATCTAGGTATCACATCTGACATGTACTGCTGATATTTATTTTCAAAATCAGAAAAGGAATATAGATCATCTTTACAGATATGAAGGTCGAAAAG
>OCZT010005230.1_pt1 | contig 12989 bp, 6 predicted proteins | sample 1539031 | NCBI WGS metagenome assembly OCZT01 (sample SAMEA3539308, study PRJEB22396) | soil metagenome | biome: tundra; feature: field; material: soil | place: USA | collected 2010-05 | depth 0.15 m | reverse complement strand
GCCTCGTCGGTCAGCACCGCGGCGGCGCGCGACTCGAGCGCGGTCCGCAGGTAGCGCTCGTCGACCGCGAAGGTCAGCGCGCCGGGACCGGCCTCGTCGACCGCGCTGACGCGCTCGATCACGACTTCCGGATCGCCGACGACGCGCCCGCCGACGGTCTCGGCAAGCTCTGCGAGCGTGCCGAGCGATCCCATCATGGCGAGGGGCTCGGTTTTTCTACGATCTTGAGGATCTTCTCGACGTCCGGCGTGATGTCGACCCCGCCGTAGCCGACGTACTGGTGCGTGAAGACGTAGCTCAGGTGCTTGTCGGCTGCAACCTGCTTCGCCGCGGTGCTCACGTCGCCGCTGAGCTCGTTCTGCGCCGACGTGAAGCGCTGCTGGAGCTGGGCGCGCGCACGCGCTTTGTCGCCGGGGGAACGGTTCGAGTGCTCGATGGTCTGCGCGTCGTTCGCAAGCTGGTTCTGATAGTTCTGGAACTTCGGCCAGTTCTGCGAGATCCGCTGGACGTCGACGAGTCCGATCCCGCTCTGCGGCGCATTGTTGCAGGCGCACAGCGACGCGAACAGCGTGGTGACGAGGAGGGCGCGCAGGCCCTGATTCGTGGTCATTCGTGCAGGCTTTCGATATCTTTGAGAGCGTCCGGCGTGAGATCGACTCCGCCGGCCGGTGCAACGACGTTGGTCAGGACGACCGCGATCCCACGCTGCTGCGCGATCAGGCGGACTTCGCGATCGATCTGGGCGACCATCTGGTCGTACAGGTCGTCGCGTTTCTTGCGGAGCGACACGATCTGCGCCTGCGCTCCTTGCTGCGAAGCCCCTTCGATGCCGTGCAGCTCGGCATAGCGGCGTGAGAGATCTTGGCGCGTCTTCTCGAAATCAGCGATCGTCGTCTTGGCGTCGTCCTGGAAGCGCCGCTGGTAGTCGTTGTGGAGCTGCTCGATCCGCGCGCGCAGAGCGGGCGGCAGGTTCGGGTTGATCTGCTGCTGGGGCTTCCCGTTGATCACGGTCGTGCGAACGACCGGTCCGCCGATCGTCGAGATCTGTTTCGAAAGCGACTGCTGGCGTTGCGTGAGCGAGCCGATCGAGCGCTGTCGAATCGACGCCACTTGCGCGTTGAGCTCACCCTGGACTTGGTCGTGAAGCTGCGCTTGCAGTGCGGAGAGCGACTGCGCGTCGCGGTTGCGCTGTGCGGCGAGCGCGTCCGCCTCTTTGCGGTCGAGCGCCGCCAGCTGCTTTTGCGCGTCGTCGCGGGCCGCATCGTCGAGCGCGAGCGAGGAGAGCTTCGTGCGCAGCGCGAGCCGCTGCGCAGCGTCCTCGTTCGCCATCTTCAGCGAGAGCGCCGACTCCTTCGATTGGACCTCTTCGACCTTGGCACGGTAGGTGCGGTCGGCGCGGTCGCTCAGCGCCTTTTGGGCGGCGCCGATCTGCGCCTGATCCTGCTTCGCCAGGTTCGCGCGGTAGGACTCGAAGTCACGCCGCGCTTGCGAGGTGACGCCGCTCTGCTGCTGCTGCGCGGTCGCGTTGACGGTGCCGACGATTTGCGCCGCGCTCGGACCTGCCTGGCCCGCGCCGCGCATCGCGGCGGCGATCGCCGCTGCTTCTTGCTGCTGGTACTGCTGCTGCTTCTGACCGAGGAGCTTCTGGGTGCGATCGGCCGCGTCGCGCAGCTCTTTTTGCAGAGCGCGCTCGCGCTCGGCGAGATGCGGATCCGCGCGCGCCACCTGCGGCGCGGTCGAGGTGAGGTCGAACGCCTCGATGCTGCGGTCGTAGCGCGAGAGCTGGTCGTACAGCGGATGCTTCTGCACCAGCTCCTCCATCCGCACGTAGCCGACGGAGCCCGCCCCGGAGGTTGCCGGACCGGGCTGCGACTGCGAATGGGAGCACGCCGCGATGGTCGTGAGCGCGGCGATCGCAGCGACGCGGCGGAGAGCTCCGCCGTGGGCGGAACGCATCACTTCAGTTTTTCGGTGACGTCTTTGGTGATATCGGTGCCGCCGAAGACGATGTTGCCCTTGTCGACGACCAGGATCAGGCCTTTGCTTTTCGCGACGTCGGAGATCGCGTTGCGCGTCGAGTCGACCATCGGCTTGAGCGTCTGGTTCTGCTTGTCGTCGAGCGTCTTGCGGTAGTCCTTGAGGATCGCGTCGCGGTCCGCGACGGTCTTGGCGCTCTTGAGCTTGTCGGCCGCCACCTTGTCCTGGTCGTTCTTGAACTTGACGAACTCGTCGGTCGCGGCCTTGACCTTCGGCGTCAGGTCGATCGCCGCTTGGTCGACGTAGCCGACCTTGGAGGGCGGCGGCGTCGAGACCGGCGGGACGGGATCGCCGACGCTGCTCAGCAGATCGCGGACGCTGCCCGTGATATCCTGGCCGCCGAAGACGACGATGCGCTTGTCGACCACGACCGAGAGGTTCTTCGACGACGCGACCGACGCGATCGCAACCTGCGCCTTGTTGAACAGCGGGGCGAACAGCTGGCGCTGCTTGTCGGCCATCTTCGACTGGAACTCCGCGGCCAGCCTCTGCTGATCGCCCTGCGAGGCGTGCTGCGCCCGGCCGATGTACTGCTTGCGCAGCGCGTTGCCGTAATCGTTGAGCTGTTTGTTCGCGTTCTGAAACGACGGCAGCGCGGCGAGCGCCGCCTGGTCGAGCGAGCCGATGTCGGTGACGTCCGTCGCGCCGATCGCCGGCGCCCCGACGATCGCGACGCCGAGCGCAAACGCGAGCGCGGCGGCGCGGCCGCGCGTGAAGGGGTTCTTCATGCCTAGAAGCTCTGTCCGATTCCGAACGAGGTGTGCGTGCCCTGGCTCCCCTTCGCAAAGTCCAAACGGATCGTGCGAAGCCCGAGTTGCGGGACATCGAATCGAAGACCGACCCCGATGTCGCCGTGGAAGGTGTACTTGTTGAGGTCGAAGGTGGTGGTCGTCATCCCGGAAGCGTCGGTCGAGGTCGACGTACCGCCGCGAATGCGCGTACCGCCACTCTCGGCGAACCCGACCACCGCGAACTTGCGATCCTGCGTGAGCGGGACGCGCAACTCCATCTGCCCCAGCAGGATGTCGGTTCCGTAGAACGGGTCCGAATACCCGCGCAGATCCTGGTCGGAGAAGATGAACAGCTTGTTGGTGGGGATGGCCCCGGTCGAGAGCCCGGCGCGACCGTGGAACCCGAGCGTCGCGTTGCGCAGGATGGGGAAGAACTTCGCCGCGTCGACCGTGATCAGCTGGTAGTTGAAGTCCGAGCCGAGCGAGTGGCTGCTGTACTCGTCGTTGACCGTCAGGTTGATCCCGCGCCGCGGGTTGAAGACGTCGTCGCGCGAGTCGGCGCCGGCGCCGAACAGGAGGCTGCGGACCTTGTACGGGCGGGTCGAGTCGATCTGCGCGAGCGACGGCGCGGTGACGCCGACCGCCGCGCTGGGGCTGTTGGGATCGGCGCCCAGCAGCGTGTTGCCGGTCGGTGAGGTGAGCGAGATGACGTTCTGCGTCGTCGGGAAGATGTAGCCGCTCGGCAACTGGGCCGAGGCGGCGACTTGCTGGATGTTCGCCCCGACCGAGATGCGGTAGACGTCGCTCAGGCGTCGGCCGAGGCTGAGCGAGAGGCCGGTCGAGCGGGCTTCGTAGGTCGAGACGATGCCGTTGACGACCTGGAACGTGGTCGGGTTCGTCGGCACGATCGTCACCGGGATCGGCCCGCTGGTCGGGCACGCGCTCGAGGAGACCGATACGCTCGTCGTGTCGCACGCCAGATAGACGGGGTAGTAGTTCGTCTGCTGCTGGGTGAACAGCGTCGCGCCGAGGCTGTATTTTTGCGTCTTCTCGCTTCGCCCCAGGTACGGGACGGTGACCGACAGCGAGGCGTCGGAGACGCGCGAGCCGCGTTCGAGGCGGATCGATCCGCCGTCGCCGGTCCCGTTGATGTTGTTCTGCTGGTACGAGAGCGTCCCGGTCAGCCCGGTCCCCGTCAGCCCGCCGGAGTACCCTGCGCCCAGGGTCGCGGTCCCGGTGCGCTGCTCCTTGACCTGCCAGTTGACCGTGATCAGCCCCGGGCGCTTGGGATCCGGCCCCGGCTTCGCCTGGAAGTCGATCTTCTCGAAGAAGCCCAGGTTGTTCAACCGGTCGTAGTCGCGGCGCAGGCCGGAGTCGGTCACCACGTTGCCCGGGCGCATGCGGAGCTCGCGCCGGATCACGTCGTCGTGGGTCTTCGTATTGCCGGTGATCTCGATCGCGCCGACGCGCAGGACGCTGATCGTGTAGCGCACGTCGGCGGTCCCGGCCTTCTGGTCGATCGTCGTCGGGTCGACGCCGGCTTCGACGTCGCCCAGCTTCAGGTCGTACTTTTCGTAGAGGGTCTTGAGCGCGTCGTAGTCCTTGTCGCGCTGGGCCTCGGAGTACGGCGTGCCGGGCTTCGTCACCAGGGCGGGGATGATGATCGAATTCGCGAGCAGCGGATCGGCATCAGGCGCCGGGGTGATGATGATGTTGCGGACGGTCAGCCCTTCTTGAATCTTGAGGGTCAGGACGCCGTCGGCGCCGATGTTGACGTCGGTGACGTGCGAGGGCAGCTGGCCGCCGAAGCCGATCTTGTCGTAGTAGCTGTTGATCTTGAGGACGTCTTGCTGATAGGTCTTGATGTTGAAGACCTGGCCCGGCGCCGTATCCATCAGCGCCAGCAGCGTGTCGGCCGAGACGCTCTTGTCGCCCTCGAACCGGATCGAGGTGACGACCGGGTTCTCGATGACGCGGTAGGTGACCGCGACGCCGTCCGGGCGCTGCTTGATGATCGGCGGCGCCTGATCGGCGAAGAATCCGAGGTCGGCGATCGCGCGCAGGTCCTGCTGCACGACGGCCGCGTCGAACGGGTCGCCGACCTTCGTCTTGACGACGGAGAGAATGCGGTCGGTGGGGATGTGCGCGTTGCCGGTCACGGAGACCGAGACCACGGTCGGAGCGGCCGGCGCGGAATACGCCGGCGGCATCATCAAACCGAGTAACGCGAGCACGGCAAGCACGACATGAGGCGTGCGGCGGAACCGTTCGAACAAGCGGAAGACGTCCTTCGTACGAAATTTTCGAAACCCGGCCCGCACCGTGGGCGACCGCCGGGCTGCTGATATTGGGCGTAACGCGCGACGGTTCGTGCGCGTTCCCGGCCACCAGGGTACGACATGCCCCCGTCAGGGCCTTTAGCGCGGCAGAGCAGCCAGGCTAGCGCCGCGCGTAGCGCCACGGGCGAAGCCCGCTTGGCTTCGGCGGAGCCGAAGCCATCATGGATACTTCCGGACGATCGAGAAGGTGAATCCTTGGCGGTTCGCCAGCGGCTGGATCCCCTTGAGCCGCTGGGTGTAGGAATACGCCTGCGAGCCGTTGCCGTTGTTCGTGATCGCCGGGTTGCCGTTCTGGGTGAAGTAGCTGAACTGCACCGAGGTCGTGGCGTCGGGACGGGCGGTGAACCCCGCCGAGGTCCGGACCGGGTTCGAGAGCGTCTGGCCGAAGCTCGCGTACACGTCGCGCGTCCCGAGCTGCTTGAGGGCGTTGTAGCCGATCCCGCCGCCGTAGTCGGTGGTGATCTCGAAGTCGGTCAACCCGAACCGCCCGGTGAAGACGCGCTCGATCGGAGCCAACCAGCGCTGCAAGAGCTGGCCGTTGAGGATCGAGAACGCCTCCTGGTTGAAGTTGATCACGCCCACCTGGTACGGCGTGACGCCCGGCGGCAGCAGCGGGTTCGACTCGCCGGGCGCGCCGCGCAGCGTCGTCCCGTTCTCCTGCTGGCCGAAGTTGACCGCGCCGAAAAGCGAGGCATCCAGCAGCAAGCCGATGATCTGCTCCTGCGAGTACGGCGGGTTCGAAGCGTAGCTGATCGCCGAGCCCGACCCCGCGGCGAGCTCGTCGGCGGGCCCGTTCACGCTGACGGTGATGTCGGCGCTTCCGACCGCATTGCGGGACAGATCGGGATCGGGGTTCGTCACGTGCGCGTACGCGCGCAGGTCGATGTACGGCAGCAGCCCGCTGCCCGGGCTGAACGCCACCGACGCTTGCTGCACGCGGAACGCGCGGTTGTAGGTCGAGAAGATCCCGCCGGGCGTCGCGCTCAGCACGCCGGCGAGCTTCGGCGAGGCGAGGGTCCCGGTGAGATCGAGCGTCCCGGTCGTGCCGATGTCGATGTACGGTGACGACGCCTGGATGCGCACGTTCTTCCCCGCGTGCGCGACCACGTCGAAGCTCAGGGCGATCGGCACGCCGCCGGCGCCGCCCCCGCCCGAGCCGCCGCTCGCGCTGCGGTAGATGGAGAGGATCGGGATCGACGCGTTGCTGACGGCGACGTCGCCGGAGAGCAGCGGGAACCCGGTTCCGCTGTGCAACTGCAGCGCACCGTCGATCGTCCCGCGCCCGAACTGCGGTGAGTCGACCTTGGCGCCGTGCGCGGTCAGCACGATCGCGTAGTTGTTCGTATGGACGTCGGGGAACGGCAAGTCGAGCCGTCCGCTGCCGTCGAGCGTCCCGCCACCGACGTTCGCGTGCAGCGCCTGGAGCGCGACGCTGGTCCCCGAGAACGCCAGCTGCGCGTCGGCGTTGGTGATTGCGGCGCGGTCGAGCCCAGAGACGTACAGGCCGTGCGAGAGCGCGACGGTGCCGACCACGGTGGGCGCTCGAACCGTGCCCTCGATCGCGAGCCGGCCGTCAAGGGTGCCGCCGAGCTTCGTCTGCGGCCCGGGGACGAACGGCGCGAACGGCGCAAGGTCGAGCGCGGTCAGCCCCAGCGTGAACGAGACGGGCGCGTCCAGCGGAACGCTGAGCGGCTGCAGCGAGACCGGGAGCGACCCTGCGACCAAGACGTTGCCCTTCGCGAAGGTCGCCTCAACGTCTTTGACCAGCAGCGTCTTTCCGTCGTAGCCGACGTTACCGAGAATGCGCGGGATCGCCAGCGCTGCGTAGCGCGCGCTCGTCATCTCGAAACCGATCGTCGCGCGCGGTTTCGCGAACGTTCCGGCGATGAGCGCGTTCGCCTGAATCGCGCCGCCGACGTCGAGCCGCGGTCCTTTGGGGAAGAGCGCAACGAGCGCTTTCGCAACGTCGGGCGACTCGGTGCGGATCGAGAGCGCGAGCGGATCGGCAGTCGAGAACCCGAGCGAGCCGCTCGCGTCGAAGCGCGCAAACCCGAGGTCGAGGCTGGTGTTCGTCAGCGCGATCCGCGCACCGTCGCTGCGCGCGTGCGCGGTCGCAGCGACGACCTTGTAACCGTACAGCGACCCGTTCGCCAGCGTCGCGTCGCCGCTTACGCCTATGCGCGGCCAGCGTCCGGCCAGCGTTCCGCTCGCATCGACCTGTCCGAGGACCGGCGCGGTGATCCCGAACGGCGGCAGCCAGGTCGCGAGGTCGACGCTCTGCGCCTGCACCGTGGCGCGGTAGCTCGCGCGCTCGAACGCGCGAACCGGACCGCCGGACGCCGCGACGACGCTCCCGTTCGCGCGCAGCGCGCCGTGCGAACCGCTGACGTTCAACGCCGCGGTGACCGCGCCGCCGCGCTGCGACCACGTCGCGCCGGTCGTGCCTAACGCGAAGCGCCGATACCGGAAGTCGCTCACGTTCACGCTCCCGGCCGTGTGCGTCGTCGCACCGTCGTTCGCGAACAGCACCGCGACCCGCCCGCGTCCGCCGAGCGTCTCGGCTTCGTCGAAGTAGTCGTCGAAGTCGGCTAAGTTCGCATCGGCGCTGCGAGCGTCGACCGAAAACGCGCGGCTCGCGATCGAGATCGTGGCGTCGAGCGTCGCGTGCGTCGTGCCGACGGTGACCACGCCGCGGCTGGCGGACAGCGAGCTCCGCGTGATCGCCACCCCGGCGCGCGCGTCGCGAAAAGCGAGCCCGTTGTACGATCCCTCGGAAACCGTGACGTCGCCGGCGACGCGCGGACGCGCGCCGTTTCCGCCGACGCGCACTTGCGCCGCGAAGCTGCCTTCGAGGTACTTCACCGGCAGGCGCAGCGCGCGGCGCATCTCGCCGACGTCGCCGATCGGCACGCGCGCGAAGAGGTCGTACGCCAGCGCGCTCGGACCGGTCGTCCCGATCCCGCCGACGTTCCCGTCGAACGTGCCGTACGTCGCGCCGAACCCGGCGACGCCGCTGCGGATGTGCGCCGTACCGTTGGTGAGCGCCAGATCGGCGCCGCCGCTGACCGGGAATCCCGACGCGACGCCGTCGTCGAGCGATATGAGGCCGTCGAAGGCCGGCGCGTGCCCGCGCAGATCGGCTAGCCCGTAGAACCCCAGCGTTCCGGCTTGCAGCGGGATCCCGGCGCCGCGCAGCGCCGCGACCGGAACCCCCGGCGCAGAGAGCAGGAACGGTCCGCCGGCGTCGGCTGCGACGACCCGGCTACCGCCGATCGAGCCGTCAGCCGCGATGATGCGCAGCGCGTTGCCGTCGACGACCAGCGTCCCCGCGACGCGGTCGATCGCGACGCCGCGCACCTCGGCGCCGGGGAGCTCGGCACCGGTCGTCTGCACGACGACCCGGTTCTGGGCCAGCGTCGCGCGGACGGGACCGTGCACCGCGCCGTGCGCGCTCGGATCGTTCGTGAACGGGCGCAGCTGGTCGAGCGTGCCGTCGTACCGGCCCTGGAGGGCGAACAGGCCGCCGTCGTATGCGCCGTCGCCGCTGAAGCGTCCCAGCGGACCGTCCAGCCGGATATCGGCGAGCCGAACCTCGCGCAGCGAGCCGCCAAGCCGGACGCTGCCGCTGCCGAGCGCGTAGTTTCCGTAGCGCAAGTCGTGCCCGGTCAGCGTTCCGGCCAGCCCGAACGCGTCCGGCGTACCGCCGCCGGCAAGATCGCCGTCGATGACGCCGGAGAGGCGCGGCAGCGCCGCGATCACCGCGCCTGGGAGCCGTGCCTCGTTGCGCACCTCGGCGAGGCGGAAGCCGCGCGCATGGAGCCAGCCGGCGCTCTGCGAGATCGGCCGCTGCAGCTCGAAACCGCCGGCGAGCGAGGTGCCGTCGGCGCGCACGAACTCGAGCGGCCCGAACTCGCCGACGCCGTGGGGGTCGACCGCAAACGTCCCCGCGCCGGTCGTCGCGCCGAGCGCGCCGATCGTCCCGCGCGCGCTGAAACCAGCGCCGGGCGGCTGCGTGAGCAGCGCGGTCGCGACGACGTCGGCGTCGGGTGCGAGCACGTCGGTATACGGCAGCGTCGCCCCGCGGCCGTGCGCGTTCACCGCGATCCACACGTCGTCGCCCGCCGCGCCGATCAGGATCCGGCCGCCGATCGCGACGTTCGCGCTGCCGTAACGGCCTTGGACGCCGCCGATCGTCAGCGCGCTGTCGTAGTAGTCGACGGTGCCGTCGAGCGCGTCGACCGGGAAGCGGCCGTAGCTGACGTGCGCCGCGCCGAAGCGGGAGTGTATCAGCGGCTTCGCGAGTTTCGAGGCGAGCAGCGTCTCGAAGTGCGCGCCGCCGCGCAGCGGCATCTTCGCCGAGAACGTGAAGAGCGAGCGCAGGTCGTGCAGGTCGGCGTTCGCCGCGAACGCCATGCGAAACTCGGGCGTGCCGAAGAGATCGTAGATCGCGCCGCGCCCGCGCACCGGGATCCCGTTGAGCGTTCCGTCGATCGAGGTCGCGGCGAGCATGTCGTCGGTGATGATCAGCGGCGCGTCGAGGTTACGCACCGCGTGCGCGAGCGCGCCGACGGCGATCCGGCCGGCGCGCAGGTGCGCGCTGCCGCCGAGGCGATACGCGAACTCCGACCCCTCCGTCGGCGCGAGCGCGTAGTAGCGCGCGTCGACTCCGTCGAGGACGCCGTCGTCGAACCGGATCGACCTCGAGTGGACGAGGAAGCCCAGCGCGCCGCGCAGCGGCAGCCGCGCCGCGGTGAGGGGGTTCAGCGCGATGCCCCGCTGCACGTCGATCACCGTTCGCGCCGCGAGCGGAAAACGTTCGAGCGGCGCGCCGGGTGCGCGCCGTCCGAGCAGCACGCCGTCGACCTTGGCGGTCGTGCGCGCGTCGGATTTGACCGAAGCGTCGATCGAGACGTTCTCGATCGTCTGGTTGGCGAGGTCGGCCTGCAACGGAGCGGCGTCGATCAGCCGGATCACCCCGTCGCGAACGCGCGCGGTGAAGTAGTACGGCGCCGCGGCTTTGCGCGTCGGCGCCGGCGGCGTCCCCGGCGTCCCCCCGGTCCGGTTGAACGTCATCGTCCCGTCGGCGTGGCGGGTGATCGTCAGGACCGGCTTCAGGATCGAGATCGCGGCGAACCCGAAGCGGTGCTGCCCGCCCGGGAAGATGTCGCGCAACGCGTATTCGACGTCGACGCGCTGCGCGTCGAGCACCGGGTCGCCGTTCTTGACGACGTGAACGTCGAAGAGGGCCGCGTTATGGGTCCCGAGCGTCTGGGACCCGATCGAGACCTGATAGCCGGTAGCCGCCGAGAGGACGCCCTCGAGGATAGTCCGCGCGATCGCGTGCCGGGCGGCGATGAGCACGACGAGGAGTGCCGCGACGACCGCGGCGACGACGACCGCCCGCCGCGACGCTCTTACGCGAAACACCGCTTCCTTCGTCCCCGAGCGGGCATGCTCACAAACGTGCGAACGCGAGCGACTGGGCTAAAGGTCCAGGTTTCGCACGGTTCGGGCGTATTCTTGGATGAAGAGCTTCCGCGGCTCGACCTTCTCGCCCATGAGCTCGGTGAAGACTTTCTCCGCTTCCTCACCGGCTTCGTCCAGCTCGACCCGCTTGAGCCGGCGCGACGCCGGCTCCATCGTCGTCTCGGCGAGCTGCTCCGCGTCCATCTCACCCAGCCCCTTGAACTGCTGGACGGTGAACTCTTTGGGATCGGCCCCGTCGAAGACTTGCTGCAGCTCGGCCTCGTTGAAGGCCCACCACTGCTTCTTGCCTTTGCGAATGCCGTACAGCGGCGGCTGCGCGATGTAGACGAAGCCGCGCTCGATCAGCGGCTTCATCTTGCGGTAGAAGAACGTCAGCAGCAGCGTGCGGATGTGCGATCCGTCGACGTCGGCGTCGGTCATGATGATGATCTTGTGGTAGCGCAGCTTCGCGACGTCGAAATCGTCGCCGAATCCGGCGCCCAGCGCGGTGATCATCGTACGGATCTCTTCGTTGGCGAGCATCTTGTCGATTCGCGCCTTCTCCACGTTGAGGATCTTGCCGCGCAGCGGCAGGATCGCTTGCGTGTTCGGGTCGCGGCCGCCCTTGGCCGTACCGCCGGCCGAGTCGCCTTCGACCAGAAAGATCTCCGACAGTGCCGGATCCGTCGTCTTGCAGTCGACGAGCTTGCCGGGCAGCCCGCTGCCCTCGAGGACGTTCTTGCGGCGCGTCAGATCGCGCGCCTTCTTCGCCGCCTCGCGCGCGCGCTGCGCCTGCATGCACTTGTCGACGATCGCGCGGGCGATCTTCGGATTCTCCTCGAGGAAGAAGTCGAGCCGTTCGGTGACCAGCGCGTTGACGATCGGCCGAATCTTCGCGTTGCCGAGTTTGGTCTTCGTCTGGCCTTCGAATTGCGGATCCTGGAGCTTCACCGAGATGATCGCGGTGAGCCCTTCCATGCAGTCGTCGGTCGAGAGGTTCGCCTCGGACTCCTTGAGCATGCCGCGCTTGCGCGCGTACTCGTTCACCTTTCCCGAGATCGCCGTGCGGAAGCCGGTGAGGTGCATCCCGCCTTCGATCGTGTTGATGTTGTTCGCGTACGCGTAGACGACTTCGTTGTAGCCGTCCTGCCACTGCAGCGCGCACTCGACGTCAACGCCATCGCGCTCGCCGTTGGTCGAGATGACCGGCGTCAGCGATTCCTTGTTCTCGTTGAGCCACTCGACGAACGAGACGATCCCGCCCTCGTACATGTAGCCGCGCTCGCGCGGCCCCTCGTCCGGCCGTTCGTCGCGCAAGATGATCGAAAGCCCACGGTTGAGAAACGCCAGCTCGCGCAGCCGCGCTTCGAGGATCTTCCACGAGAACTCGAGCGTCTCGAACACCTCGGGGTCGGGCTTGAAATGCTGGATCGTGCCGGTGCCCTCGGCGCGGCTCAGTCGTTTGAGCTTCTGCGAGGTGACGCCGCGCTCGAACCGGATCTCGTACCACCAGCCGTCGCGCCGCACGCGCGTGACCATCCACTCGGAGAGCGCGTTGACGACCGAGACGCCGACGCCGTGCAAGCCGCCCGAAACCTTGTAGCCGCCCTTGCCGAACTTTCCGCCGGCGTGCAGCAACGTCATCGCGACCTCGACGGCCGGGAGCTTCTCCTCGGCATGGATGTCGATCGGGATGCCGCGGCCGTCGTCCTCGACCGAGCACGAGCCGTCTTTGTAGAGGACGACGAGGATGTTGCGGCAGTAGCCCGCGAGCGCTTCGTCGACGGCGTTGTCGACGACCTCGTACACGAGCTGGTGAAGCCCCCGCTCGGCGGTGTTGCCGATGTACATGCCGGGGCGCTTGCGAACCGCCTCGAGGCCTCGCAGAACCTCGATCTGTTCGCCGGTATAATCTTGCACGATCTACTGTCTTCGTTGCCGACGTCGTTTTTACCTGACGATGCGTACGCTCTCTTCGTCCGTCTCGATGAGACGGACGAAGTCATAGAGCTCGCCCAGCGCGTTCTTGCGCACCGCGGAATCCATCTCGAGGCGCAGTGGATCGATCCGCGTTTCGAGCAGGACGAACGAGCTCGCCAGCTTGCGCAGACGCACGCGATCGAGCGGTTGACGGAGCTTGTGCAGCTTGTTCGCGCGCCACATCTCGTCCCACCACGCCTGCAGCAGCCGGCGGCGGCTCGCGTCGTATTCCTCGGGCGTCAGCCCGGCGACCAGCACGAGGACCTCATCGGAGCCGAGCCAGGGCGCCTCGAAGACGAGACGCTCGCACGCGAACCGCCGGCGGCGGTCTTGGTCGTCGCCGCACGGGCGGCACGTCGCCCCGCCGTCGACCGGCGCATCGCAGAGCGCGCAGAAGCGGCCGCCGCGCGCTCGGTGCGCACCGCGCGTCCGCTCG
>OCZT010005228.1_pt1 | contig 12992 bp, 14 predicted proteins | sample 1539031 | NCBI WGS metagenome assembly OCZT01 (sample SAMEA3539308, study PRJEB22396) | soil metagenome | biome: tundra; feature: field; material: soil | place: USA | collected 2010-05 | depth 0.15 m | reverse complement strand
CTGATCGCCGAGCGAATCAAAAACGGAATGGCCAAGCAAGGCGCAAAGAAGCCGGGTCCTAAAGTGGGAAAAAGTGGTCCATCTCGATCAACTCTTTGGCGCCGTTCGCGAGTACGATCATGAGAAATCTTAAGATAATGTTAAGTTCAACACCAGCGATGATGACCATGACCCGCGAACAGTTCCAGCTAGAACTGGGCGACTTGCAAATGTCCATCCTGATCCTGACGATAAACACTCTCAAGGATCTGGGAAAGTTCAGCGACGACGAGCTGACTGCTGCGATCGACAAGGCGACCTCGACAATTCAGGCGGGCAAAGCATGACTCGGGGAATTCTTAGCACGCCACAGATGCTAAGTTCGTCTGAGTCTGCAAAGATCAAAGCGGAGTTTTCGGAGAAAGTTTCGCGACCCGCCGAGTTTCATAAATGGCTGTCAGAGAATGGCTTAAAGTACGAGCCCATTCAAGCTGGCAAAGCATGAACGATTTCCTTATGGATGAGGGTGTCTGTTCCTGGGAATTCGGCCCTTGCGGCAGACTCGGACAAAAAGCCAGCACTCCAGGACGCCTAGAAGAATGCCGAGAATGGAACGGATTGTCATTAGAGTTTTATTCGCATCAATAATACTCTGCCATGAACGATTTCCTTCAGTTTGTTTTCTTTCCATTCATCGCGCTGGTCGCAATCGGGTTCTTTGTGCTTCGGCGTCGCTGCAAACTAGCAGACCAACAACGCGAACGTTCCTACCTGAAGCGAGTCGACAAGAACACATGGCCCAGCTAGGGCGAGGGCAATTGTGGTTCAACACTATGAGCCAAGGCTGCGGCAAACTCGACAACAACGGCAAAGTAGTGAGCGGTTCTAAACTGCCTTGCGGTACGAAGCTGTCCTACGGTGTGGGCAAAGGAGCAAGCAAGCACACGGAGGTTCACCTCTGTGAAAAGTGCCAAGCGTTACTGAGTAGCTAAAGAGCCGTGCCAGCCCGAGCCTTCCGACCTTATGCTTCCGATCCAATCGTTCGACGTGCCAAGATCGATCTCGAACGTGCCGACGATCCCATCCGCAAGCTCTACAAGACCAAGACCTGGCGAGCGACGCGGCTGGTCGTTCTCTTCCGCGATCCGGTCTGCAAGGTCTGCAACAAAGCGGACAGCACAGTCTGCGACCACGTCATCGCTGCCCGCACCCACGTCGCGAAGCATGGCGGAGAACTTAGTTACTTCTTTGATGAGAACAACTTGCAAGGAGTGTGCCAGCCTTGCCACGATGGCAAGACGGCACGAGAGTGTGGCTTCTCGTCTTAACCAAGCCAGACCGAACCCAAGCCAGACCAAGACCAAGCCAGACCAAATGCCATCCTTTTTCCAAAGGTCGACCGGATATGGGGGCTGTATTCCGGCAATCGCGCCCGGCGAGACCGCCTGCCGGGCCACCGCGCGCGTCTCCCGTTCAGCCATTTTGTGGCCTGAAGTGGAGAACGGCAGTTTTTAGACCGACCGAATGCCGCAGCCTAGAGTTCCAACCGCAAAGCTCGAGGCCCGTGGCGCTTATCTCAAGCATCCCGAACGCAAGCGAGCACGAAAGAATGAACCGCAGCCAACTGGCGAACTCGGCGATCCGCCGAAACATTTGGATCGCGACGAAAAGGCGGCCTGGATCTACGTGGCCAGCATCCTTCCGCCCGGCGTCGCCAAAAATTCCGACCGCGTGGCCATGGAAAGGGCCGCTTGCCTGTTAGTCGCGTGCCGAAAACGGCGAGCCAACAGCGCCGAACAAAACCTGCTCAAGGGCTATCTCAGGGACTTCGGCATGACGCCGGCCGATCGCAGCCGCGTAAGCGCCAGCCAGCCCGAAAAGCCGAAGAACGATCCCTGGGATCGGGTGCAGTCGCCGAAACTTCAGTAAGCCATGCCGAAATCGCCCAACGATATGCACAGGATGTCCTCAGCGGGAAGGTTCCAGCCTGCAAGTGGGTCCGTTTGGCCTGCCAGCGGCAGCAGAATGACCTCAAGCGGCAACATACAGCCGGCTTTCCCTGGCGCTTTGACGTCGCGGCGGCCGAGCGCATCTGTCTTTTCGTCGAACTTTGCCCGCACATCAAGGGCCCGCTCCGAGGCCAGCTTATCCGGCTTGAACCTTGGCAGGTCTTCATCCTCACGACGGTTTTCGGTTGGGTTTCGGCTATCGGAAAGCGAAGATTCCGCGAGTCTTATACCGAAGTCCCGCGCGGCAACGGTAAATCCGCCATCAGCTCCCCGATTGGCCTCTTTATGCTCGCGATGGACGGGGAAGGCGGCGCCGAAGTCTACAGTGCCGCCACGACCAGAGACCAGGCCCGCATCGTCTTCGGCGTGGCTCAGGCCATGGCCCGCGGCATGGAGGAGTTCCGGCTTCGCTTCAACGTGCACGCTTCCAAGCACTCGATCAATCAGGAAAGCACAGCGTCATGGTTTCGGGCTCTGTCGTCCGACGCCAACTCCCTCGATGGCCTCAACATCCATTGCGCCATCATCGATGAATTCCACGCGCACCGGTCACGTGACCTCTACGACGTGCTCAAGACAGCCTGCGGAAAACGTGCGCAGCCGTTGCTCTGGGAGATCACGACCGCCGGCAGCGACCGGGCTGGCGTGTGCTATGAGGTCCGCAGTTACGTTACGAAGATTCTCGATGGTGTCTGCGAGGATGAGCGGGTCTTCGGCATTATTTTTTCGCTTGACGATTCCGATGATTGGGCAACGGTTGAATCAGTCAAGAAAGCGAATCCAAATTGGGGAGTCTCCGTCTTTCCCGATGCCCTTGAGGCCGAACTCCATCAGGCCCTGCAGATTGCTTCGAAGCAGCCTTCGTTTCAGACCAAACATGAATGCGTCTGGGTCAACGCCGACCATGCCTGGATGGACATGCAGCGCTGGGCAAAATGCGCGGATCCAACTATGACTCTTGAGAACTTCGGCGGCGAACGCTGCATGGTTGGCCTCGATCTGGCGTCGAAGCTCGATCTGCTGGCCAAGGTCAAACTGTTCTGGAAAGACATCGAAGAGAAGCGGCATTACTACGTATTCGGAGACTACTGGACGCCGGAAGCGCGGCTCGATCAGACACAGAACTCGCAATATAAGGGCTGGGTCATCGACAAAAGATTGCTCACCTGTCCGGGCGAGACGAATGATTACGACGTAGTGGAAGATGCGATCCGCGCCGACTGCCGACAGTTTGAAGTCTTGGAAGTCGCGCACGATCCCTACCAGGCACAGCAGTTCGTCAATCACCTGCAGCCGGAAGGCATCAAGATGGCCGAAGTGCCGCAGACGGCGAAGATGCTGTCAGAACCAATGAAGGAACTGGAAGCCGCAGTCTATGACGGACGATTCCATTTCGACGGCGACCCGATCCTGACCTGGGCTATCTCGAACGTCGTCTGCCACATCGACAAAAATGACAACCTCTTCCCCAACAAAGAAAACTATGAAAACAAAATCGATCCGGTCACGGCGCTGCTCACGGCCATGCGGCGCTTGATGGACATCGATGCGGGCGAAGGTTCGGGCGGTGGCGTGTCTGTCTTCAATAAGTGTGCCCGGTGCACTTCTCTGACCGAAGGCCAGATGATCAACGGCAAGATGATCTTCGATTGCGGGAAGCACGGCGGGCGGGCATGAACCGCTTCACGATTCTCTCCCTGTTTCTCGGGGCTGGGCTGATCGTCGGCGGCGCGGCTTGGATTTATCGACCGCTGGGGCCGATCTCCGCCGGCGCGCTGTTACTTCTCTCTGCATTTATGTCGATTAGGAAGAAGCAATGACAAAAGGATTTTGGCGCGAGTTAGCCAAGGAATTCCGCGATTATATGGGATCTACCATCTCATTTCCCGCTGATTATTTTGCGGGATGGTTCGGCGTAGCACCGTCGGAGAGCGGAGTCGAAGTCAATGAGCTCACGGCGATGCAGATCGCGGCCTTCGTGGGCTGCGTGCGAGTGATCTCCGGAGCGATCGCGACTCTGCCTTTCCGCGTTTGGAAAACGCTGGACGATGGCAGCGAGACAGTTGCCAGCGATCACATTCTGGACAACGTGCTCAACAATCAGCCGAATCCCGAAACCACCGCAGCGGACTTTTGGCAAACCGTGATCGTGCACAAACTGCTCACGGGGAATGCCTATGCAGAGATTGCCTACAACAATGCAGGACAGCCTGCAGGGCTCTATCTGCGCAGTCCATTTCGGACGATTCCGTACCGTCGGCCGGATGGCTCGCTAGCCTATAAAACCAACGACACGCCCGGGCAATATGAGCGCTGGGTGAATGCCGAGGATATGTGCCAGTTCCGCGGCATGGGCATGGATGGGCTGGTTGGACTTTCGCCGGTGAAATATTACGCTCGCGAGGTTCTGGGGAATGATCTGGCAGCGCAGTCCTACTCGGCAAAATTTTTTGCCAATGATTCCCGCCCGGGCGGCTACCTGAAAGCAGCGAACTTTATCGCGCCGGACAAAAAGAAAGCGGCCGTCGAGTCCTGGATTTCCGCGCACAGCCGTGGAAATTCTCACTCCATGGCCATGCTTGACGGTGGACTAGAGTGGGCGGCAGTCGGAGTTAATCCTGACGAGGCACAATTTCTTCAGACTCGGCAATTCAACCGGCAGCAAATCGCAGCAATTTTCGGAGTGCCCGTGCATTTCCTGGGAGACTCAGAGTCGTCGCGCGCCAACATGGAGCAGCGCGGCCTGGAATTTCTGACTTACACCGTCAAACCCTACATCGCCAAGATTGAGCAGGTCGTCAACACGCGGATGTTTCCGAAACTGGGCCGCCACGCTGGGCGCTATTTCGCGCGCATGGATACGACAATGTTTGAGCGCGCCGTCTACTCCGATCTTTTGAAAGGCGTGCAGATGGGCCGCTACGCCGGAATCTACACGGTCAACGAAGGCCGGAAGCTTCTGGGCGAGCAACCCTATACCAAAAATCAGGCGGAATCCAACGACCCGGCCGACAAGCTCTGGATGCCGGTCAACATGGCCTATGTCTCAATGGACGTCACCGGTACTTCTGACAGTAGCGGAAACGGCGCGGGCAAGGATGGCAAGGGCCAGGGCGGAAACGATCAGGACGGCGGAGATGGTTCGGGCAAATCGCCAAAGGCGACCGGACAGGGCGGAAAGCGCGCGCAGATATACGGCAAGCGCGAGATTGAGCACTATTTCCGACTCTTTTACCCCACCTTTCGGGATGCTTTAGGGCGCATTTCGACACGAAAAAAGGTCAATGAAGCCGACTTTCAGAAGGCCTTTGGACCGGTCTTAATTCAGATCGCCTCAGCCTTCAGCCTGAGCGCGGACGTGACGCCGGAAGATCTCACGCTCTCGGAACCGATTCAACACTTCCTGCGCGATTACATCTCGAATTTCTCGCGGCGCGTCACCCTGAAGGGCGATCTCGACGAGATCGCGACGGAAGAGCTGCGCAAGACGCTGACCACGCTGCGCGAAGCCTGCCAGCCGCTGAGTGTCACGGTTGAGGAAGCGCCGGAGCAACAGGACGACGATGATTCTGCACGCAGCGAGCGCCGGGTCAAGACGATCAAGACGCGCCACGTTAATTTCATCAAGAACGCGGACGGCACGACGGCCGGGGCGGAAATTTTGGAGCAGTGGAATCGGAAACGAAAAGTGAAGCTCATCAAGCAGCCGGACGGCCGGATGACCGGAGCGGAAATTCTAGAGGAGTAAAGGGAGAACCATCATGGTATTTGCAGCAGCAGTTACCGACCAATTCAAGCAAGACATCCTCAGCGGCTTGCACCAGACGGGCGATACCTACAAGATCGCCCTCTACCTGCAATCCGGCGCGACCGACAAGAACAAGTCGATCGTCACCTACAACACCACCGGCGAGCTGGCCACGGCGGGCGGCTATACGCAGGGCGGAATCACCATCGGCACGTATACCGTCGGGCTTTCCACCGACACGGCTTACGTCGATTTCAACACCGACCCGAGCTGGGGCAGCGCTAGCTTTACGGCAGATTGCGCCATTATCTACAACAGCTCGCGCAGCAATCACGTCCTGGTCGTCCTGAGCTTCGGCTCGACCACGGCCACGGCCGGAACCTTCACCGTGCAGTTGCCCGCTCCGGGCGCCAGCGCGACGATCACGATTGCCTAAGCCATGGGCCACAACGTTCAACTCGCGACGAACGGCACCGGTGAATTCGTTGACACGTTCCAGATGTCCGATGGAACGGATAACGTCGACCGACAAGCCTGCGTCATTGCGGACGACACTACCTATGCCGCTCGCGCCAAAGTGCAGAATGCGGAGCCCGCTTCCGGCGATTACGGGCTCAGCATTCGACGGGTATGCGGCGGATGTTCGGCGTATCACGTCGTCTCCGCAGGCTCGACCAACCTGGCCAACATCAAGGCCAGCGCGGGACGCGTCACCGGTTGGTCGATCTTCAACAATGCGAATTATCCGGTGTACGTGAAATTTCACAACACGGCGAGCACTCCGACTGCTGGCTCCGGCGTCGGCTACACCATCGGCGTACAGTCCGGAACCCACATCAACTTCGACGATGATGATGGCATCGCCTTCTCAACCGGAATTGGAATTTCCATCGTGCAAGGCATTGCTGATGCTGACACTACGGCGGTGCTGGCAAGCGACTGCGTGGTAAACGTGAATTACAAATGAAAAAACTCCTTCTCTTTCTCTCTTTTTTCCTTCTGGTCGGCGCGGCCTGCGCACAGCAGAAGGTTACCCTCACCGTGCCCGCCGCGATTATTTCCGGGCAACAGTCTGTCACAGCCAGCGCGGCCGCGCTCGCTACCAACACATTGACTAAGGGCCTATGCGTCCAAGCCCTTAGCACCAACACTATCAGCGTCTTCGTGGGACCGTCGGGCGTGAGCACGAGCACCGGAATCGAGCTTCCGGCCAAAGCCTCATATTGCGCCGCCGTCAGCAACTCGAATGCTTTTTACGTGATCGCCTCAACGACAGGAGCCTCCGTCACATGGTCAGGAAACTAGCATTCTTTTGGCTCGCACTGTCCGCGCTGTGCGTTATTCCAGCGTTCGCGCAGGCACCAGGATATTCCAGTCCGGGCGGCGCTCCAGCTTATAACGAGGGCGCAGAATACGGCTTGACCTGTTGCACGCCCACGGTTGCTCTGACCAATGGCGCAGATCAGTCGATGACTTTGAGCGCCAATGCAACCATCGCGTTCACGCAGCCCAGTGGATATGTCGGAAGGGTAACCCTCTTCGTCACGCAAGCAGCCGCTGCCTCCTACACGATCACTTGGACTTCAGTCAAATGGCCTGGAGGAGTTGCCCCAGTGATGACAGCGGCGCATGGAGCGATTGACGTTTACTCCTGCAAACTGGACGGCACTTACACTTACTGCACAGCGGTGCAGAATCTTCAATGAGACGGCTAGCTCTAATTTTGATCGTTCTCTGTGGCTTGGCGAGTGCGACGGTCTATACCCCGACTGCGTTCCGTATCGATGGCACCGGCACCGCGCCTGCAGCTTTGACGGGAACGGCGACGGCTTCCGCTGGCGTGCTCACGATAGTTACTGGAGCATTCTCCTGCGCTGGCGAGCTGAACGAGGGCATTCTCTACGGAGGGTTGGTCTACACAATCACGACCTGCTCAAGTTCCAGCTCAGTGACGGTCACGCCGACCGTAACTAATGGTTCAGCTACGGCCTTCACGGTGCTCGGATCAGCAACCTATGCGCCGGGAAGCGCTAACGGCTGGGTGCTTGAAATCGATGTTCCTACCATTGCCACAGGAGGAACGTTCGGCAATTTCGGATTCGTTCAGTCTGCAAATAACACGCCTTCCAGTCCTTCGGTGATCGTGACCGTCACGCACAGCGGTTATCAAGGTACGGTAAATGGAGGGACGTGCGGGACGGCCACGAACTACACTCAGACGCTGTACGCCACAAAGACGTTGCGCGAGCCAAACCCGAATTATGCGACCAATGACGCGATAAACGTGTCCGGCACTACCACGTTTCGTCTTGCCCTAGGAAGTGCAACTGGGCCTGCGTGGATATTCTCGGGCGATACGGTCACGGTTCAGGTGGCCAACAGTTTCTACACCGATGGTTCTAGCAACACAATTGGCACGGTGACCTCGGGAACTTCGGTCACGAATAACAGCACACTTTCTTATGCAATGCCGCGCGCGATCTTTAACTGGACTTACCCCGGATGGCAGCGGGTAACGGGAGCGAGCTTCACGGTGCGCGGTACGGGCTTCGCGCAGTTTCCAATGAACTCGTTGCCGCTTGCTTGTGTCGTCTTCACTGCGACCGATCAGCATAGCCACTCGGTAACATCGACGGTGGGATTTCCCACGATTGACCCCACGCTCGGAGATCAGGCTCCGATTGTGGAGTATATCGGCTCGATCTCAACCTCGACGTTTACGAACCATGACCAGATTAAGGTAACCTTCATAGCGTACCCGTGGGTCGGAACGTCCTCGTCCGTCATGGATTCGAGCGATGCGGTCTATGCTCAGCCAACTCCTTTGTACGCGCCGATTTATTTCCTCTTCGACAGTGGCAACAATTACAGCGCGGCGGCTTATGTGGATGGTTCAGAAACATTCCCCGGCAGCCATACCAGCGGCACTTTCGTTGCAGGCGAAAAGGTTACGCAATCTACATCGACTGCAACGGCTTACCTGATAGACACGACTGGAGCGAATGGTGCGGGGCCAATTCACATTGGAGCGATTGCTACCGGGACAACAAATTCCACGAACGGTTCTACGTGGACCGGAGGAACGAGTGGAGCCGTATTCACCCAGACGGGCGCTCCTACGGCGGCAGGCTCGGACTCTAACTCATGTGCAGCGGCGGAATCCGGCGGTCAACCGGCTACCGCATGCGCGACCATCAATGGCGCAATGGTCAAGATGGCGGCTTTCAACAATGCCAGTTCGACGCCGACTCACAATGATGCCTGCGGAACGGTCTACGTGGAGCGTGGTTATTACAACTGGATGGGGTCATCCGCAGCGGCTTCGAACGTCACTGGGCTGTGCTGGGTAAATGTCACCCCGGCCACGGGAGCCACAAAAGCTCAAGTCGTCATTGATCAGCAATCCGGGAATCAGGGATTCGGGTCGCGGTGTTCTTCTGGCACTTCGAGCTGCGGGACACCGATTCACTTGCAGGGCGTCACGATCCTAATCGCCACGGGTCCGACGAGCGTCTTCAGCGGCAGCACTTATCTGTGGCTCGATAGAGTGTCATTCTCGTCTGGAGGCACGGCCCCAATCTATCAGGTGACTGATACCTATGTCACCGACAGCACAATCCCTTCGACTCTCGCGGGCGTGGGACTCCGTCCCTTCGGCGGCGGCGCTTTCACTTTCCCAATCATTCGTGGCAACGATCTCAGCACGGTGGGGTCCATGGGCGTGATGACCTACACAGTGGTTGGCAACACGAATAAGTCATCGCAGAATATCTTCCTGACAAATGAGTATAGCGGCGAGACAGCCAGCCTCATGCCGATTGTCGCATTCAATACGTTCTACTATGCTTCGACAAGTGTGAACTCTCCCTTTGGACTCACCGCTACGACGAATAGCATCATCGGCGAAGCGGTGGTGCAGAACATCATCGAGAATCTCTATTACACGGACAGCCTTTCCAACATGGCCCTCACCGCAGACAGCGCGACGGCTACCCCCGTCAACAATGTGATGATTTGGAACAATACCATCGCGGGCGGGCGCATGAATCGAGCCTACAACGAAACCAACAGCACGGTTCTGCTTCGCCAAGGATGGTCGGAAGTCGGCAACTTGATGAATGTGGTGGCCATCAAAAGCGACACCTTCAACGGCACTCGGCAAGGTGGGCGCGTCGGCAACTGGGCGGAGTTATATGGCTCGGGAAACCATTCCGACCTTTATGTTGAGGCCACTGGATTTGCGGCAACTGGAGTTTTCTGCAATGAGTTTGTGGGCGTCAACACCAGCTATCCATCAGTATCAGCCGACAGCACGCAGCCGCTAACCTGCGCAACGTCGAACACGTACACCTACCCAAGCTTCAAGAACTATCAGGCGGGAACGGCGAGCGGGGCGGGAAGCGGCGGCGGCGATTATGATCTGCTGTCGAACTCCCCAGCAGTTAATTTCTTTCCCGCAGGAACTAACGTTCTTCCCTACGACTTGGCTGGCCAGGTTCGCAACAATTCCGGCTGGGGGTCGGCGGGAGCTTTTGAGCAGGCCAAGATTCTGCCGGGATTCGCATTCTAAATGAAATATCTTCTTCCAATCCGCCATTAACAAATGCTTCTCTCTCTCCGCAGTCTCTACGAATCAGCTGGTTCCGCTAACGGCACAGCTACGCCTGCGGGGAAATCTGCGGCATCTGCGGTTGGAACCCCGATTGGCATTCCTTACGGTCTGCCCGCTGGCATTGCAGCGGCTTCGGCTGAAAACAATCCGCTCGGCGTGCCCTCGGCCTTGCCTGCGGGCGCCACTTCGATTTCCGCGAAAAACAACGGTATCGGCGTCCCGGCTGGCGTTCCGGCTGGCGCGTCTTCCGCTTCGGCCGAAAACAGTCCGGCCGTGACCGCCACGGGCAATGCTACGGCGACCGGCATTTCGGCGGCATCAGTTGAGAACGGTCCGCTGGGCGTTCCGACTGGCGTCCCTGCTGGCGTGTCTGCTGCCTCTGCCGAAAACAATCCGACCTCGACTGGCACGGGCAACGCTACCGCGACCGGCGATTCGGCCACATCGGCGAAAAACAATCCCATCGGCGATCCCTTTGGGCTGCCCGCGGGGATTTCGCTCACCGCAGCCGAGAATAACCCGACGGCGACGAACGCGGAGATTGCGCAACCCTCCGGCGTTTCAGCCGCGACTTCGGAAAATGGTCCGGTCGGCGCGCCGTTTGGCATCGCGGCTGGAAGCGCGCTCACCGCAGCCGAGAACAATCCCACAGCCACGATTGCCGCGATTGCTCAGCCCTCCGGAGTTGCGGCGACATCAGCGAAAAACAATCCGACCGCGACGGGTACGGGGAATGCTACGACTGCCGGCGTCACGGCGGCATCGGCCGAAAACAATCCGACGGCTACAAACGGCGAGATTGCTTTGCCTTCGGGAGTTTCAGCGGCCTCGGCCGAGAACAATCCGACCGCGACGGGTACGGGGAATGCTACGACTGCCGGCTTGAGGCTCATTGCTGCGGAGCACGGTCCTCAGCAGAGCGTGCTCGGCGGTGGTATCCCATGGGACTATCCAGTTCTTGCAACCCGCCACTGGAGCGCCCCTGGATCCTCGAAACTTCCAGCAATCACGGCCGCAGACCAGATCTCGATTTCCGCCGTGGCTACTCCGCTCGGCGCCGCGGCGGTCACTGAAGTTGGGACGGCTCAAGCTAGGGGCACGGGGAATGCTAGTTTGGAGATAGTCCGAAAGGTGCGGTCCTCGATTGGAATGGCAAGCGGAACCGCCGTGGCTCGCCAAGAAGTAAGGCCGTACTCGCATCGAGTGACGGTCATCAGTCGCGTCGGCACAGTTTGCGCCAAGGGCATCATCAATCCGACCGATGAAGAGTTACTCATGATTCTGGCGGAGGTGGCATGAAACACACCAAGACTTATCGCGGTTTGGAAAACGGAGCCGGACAAATCGTCTGCGCCTGCGGATTTGAAACTCCAGCAGTGGATGACTCCGCGGCCTTCACTTTGGGAAGAAAACAGCGCTCGGTGGAGAGTTACTTTGAAGAGCACTTAGCTTTAGTCGGGCCAGCAGTCGAGACGCAGATGGTCTCACCGGCCGAAGAAACGGCTGTCACGCCAGCGCACAAGCCATCCAGCAAGAAACGAAGATTGTTGTGACAGCGTGAGCAGTACGCATCCACTCGGTCGGAAGCCGTATTTCGAAGCATGATATCCAGGCTTTAGTTCGCCATCAGCGTTAAAGCAGTAAGGGCACAAGTCGCGCATGTGCTCTTTGGTAAGTAAGATCTCACTCGACATTTGAGTCAAAGTCTACCCTTTGTAATGCCCTCCGATCAAGCATTCCGCGTGAGCTGGCAAGCCGGGCAGCTCGTCGTCCATGCGGCTACCGAGCAGCGAGCGATCGAGATTGCCGTCGAGTATTTGCGCGTCCCCGATGCGGGGCGACTGAGTGCCAAACCCACCAAGGAATTCGTGATCCAGTTACAGCCATAAACTTCAGGAGACCACATCATGATTGAACGCAGATTTGTAAAAGGCGCACAGGTTCGCGCCAAGCAAGGCGACAAGCCCGGAATCGAAGGCTACGGATCGGTGTTCGGGGAGCAGTATGTCCTGTGGGATTCGCCAACCATGCGCATCGTCGAAACGGTCGCGCCCGGGACGTTTGCGCGCGCGCTGCAAGAAAAGCAGGATGTGCGCTGCCTGTTCAATCACGAGCCCGACAACATCTTGGGTCGCACAGCGAACAACACGCTGAGCATGAATGAGGATTCCAAGGGTCTGCACTACGACGCGGACTTCGACATGCGGACGCGGATCGCCAATGATGTCCGCTGCTTCGTGGACCGCGGCGACGTGACCGGCTGCAGCTTCTCTTTCTCCGTCACGAAACAGCAGCGCACGGAGGTAGAGGATAACGAAAAGCTGATCATCAATCGCGAGATTCAAGATGTCGATCTCTACGACGTGGGCCCGGTCACCTACCCGGCCTATGAAGGGACCGGCGTTAAAGCCCGCGCGGTCGAATTGCGCTCGCTGTTTCCCGACGGCATTTCGGCTGCCGCCCGCGCCCATGCTCCGGCCGAACTGCGGGACCTGATTGATATGGGTCCGCTCAGCGGAGCGCCATCCGACCCGGGTGCCGGCAATCCCGATCCCGACAATGATGGCGACGATGACACGAGTCCCGCTGGCGACAACGATGCCACAGAAGACTGTTCCTGCCGCTGTCGCGCCTGCTACGACGG
>OCZT010005226.1_pt1 | contig 12994 bp, 6 predicted proteins | sample 1539031 | NCBI WGS metagenome assembly OCZT01 (sample SAMEA3539308, study PRJEB22396) | soil metagenome | biome: tundra; feature: field; material: soil | place: USA | collected 2010-05 | depth 0.15 m | reverse complement strand
GGATTAAGGGTGAGGTAACCCAATCAAATTCGCCATTAACCTGTAAGCACCAGGAACACCTGCAGGCAGCTGCCGAAAGAATACTAACGATGCATACACAAAATTTCCTTTGCCATATTTTGCAATTGCAAGGCTCCCGTTACTTTGCTTTTCATCTTTATCATTCATGCCTAATGGGGTTTGATAATGCTCATCCATTTGAGAAACCTGGTAAGTGCTTCTTTCCTGCACCCAGCCTTCAAAATCTTTTTCTGTTATTTTGTTTGGATAATTTAATACCGGGTGATCAGGTAATAAGAAATTCACTTTTGCATCTTCTTCTGTAACTCTTGAGCCCGCATCAATGGTAAAAGGATATGGTCCAACTCTCACTCTTTTTGATCCAACCTGGTTACTCTTTAAATATTGAACAATAAGATTCCCGCCATTCTGTACATATCGCATCAACACATCATTTTTATTGCTTAGATATTCATAAATATTATACGCTCTGATCCCTGTAATAATTGCATCAAACTGTTTTAAGTTATCATCAGTAATATCCGCTTCTGACAAGGTTTTCACTTCATACCCCATTGCTTCTAATGCCTGCGGCACTTTATCTCCTGCGCCAATAATGTAACCAATCTTTTTACCAATAATTTTAATATCCAGCTTTACCAAATTTGTTTTTGCTTTTGGGAAATAAGTTATTGTTGGAATGTGATCGTATGCAATTGTTTTTGTGTAACCATCATATTTACCATCAGATGTTCTTAATTTAATTTCTTCTGTAGTATTTGTTTCTTTTGATTGTGAAGAAAAAGTTCCTGTCCAATATTTTTCTTTACTGGTTTCGGGAATACTGTTCAAACTCGAATGACCTTCATTCCATTTCCAGTTTTTTGAATACTGCTGATAAAGTTGAAGCGACCCTGCATCATTTGTTTCATTGGATTTAATCTTTGCTTCTACTTTTACAGGAGAATCATTTAAAGAAATAAAATTATCTTTTGTATAATTCAATTCAACCTTTGGCAACACAGGTATAGGCTGGTATACATCTCCTTTAACAGGATCAATAACCCTGTATTGAACTGCACGCTTAATAGTAAAATCTTCACCAGCAATATTCACTAAAAAAATTGCTTCGAAAGAAGGATCATTTTCGGCTTTGCCGATCATTGTTTGATCTCTTACCTCAAAAGTTCCACCAACTAAAGGATACTCTAACCAGTAAGGTTGTGATATTTTTTTATCAGGAGCCACAGAAAGCGTTTTAGCAATAGTAACATTTTGATTTGCTGGTAATGGAATTGAAAAAGCAGAATCAAAATTTTCGAGCTTAATATTTTTAAAAGTTACATTCACAGCTTTTCTCTCATTAAGAAAAAAACTTATTCTTAATGTATCACCTTGCACAACTCTTTGTTGTGAAGATGTTGCTTCAACATACAAAGCACTGCACTCTTCAATTAACTGTTGCACTTCATCCAACTTTTTATTGCGCCAGTTGCTGCCAGGCAATACTTTAATTGACTGATATAATTTTATTAGTGAAAGAACAGATAACTCAGGAGCATCCGGTTTATAATTTTGTATTATATTATTTATCATGGACTGAACAGCATCGCCACCATTTATTCTTTTCCAGTCTGAAATAACTCCATCCATTATCTCAGTCTTTGCAGGTTCTCCGCTGGTTGTTACAAAATATTCAAAAGATTGTCCTCTTCTTCTCGGCCTGCCTTCTCCCTGACTCTTATGCATTGTTCTTGCTTCTCCTCCCATCTCACCATAGCTTTTTCCAAGTAATGAATTGTAACCCCCAATATCTACCTTCAACTGATCTTCGCTCGTTGTGTTTGTTCCGCCAAAATTGAAAGTGTTCCACATAATTCTTTTAGCCTGCCATGGCTTTACGCCATATTTAAACTGCTCCGGAAATCTTTTTGGATCTGCGGCAGCAGTAAATGCCTCATCGGCTAATATTGCTGATGCTGAATGATGACCGTGCCCGCCTCTTGTAGGAGGAAATCTTTTTATGATAACATCAGGCTGAAATTGTCTTATCACCCAGACAACATCACTAAGAATTTTTTCTCTATCCCAAATACGCAGTGCTTCATCGGAGCTTTTGCTATAACCAAATTCGTAAGCCCTGGTAAAAAACTGTTCAGCACCATCAACTTTCCTGGCTGCTAATAATTCCTGCGTTCTTATCAAACCAAGTTCTACGCCTTGCTCGTCACCAATTAAATTTTGACCGCCATCGCCACGGGTTAAACTTAAATAAGCAGTGCGGTATAATTTTTCATTGGCTAAATATGGAAGCAACGCATTATTCTCATCATCAGGATGTGCGCCAATATATAAAACAGAGCCTAACACATTCAGTTTTTTTAGCTGCAATAAAATCTCTGAAGAAGTATATGTTTTTGGAGATTGACTATACGTGAGATGTGAAAAGTGAAAAGTGAGAATTATTAAAAAAATCTTACGCATGAAATTATCTGTTTGAGATACGAATGTATGATAATGTTATTTTGAAACGAATACCATTTAAATAAAAACATCTAATGGCCATTAAAATTTTCTCAGATGATTAATCGGCAAAGAAGTATTTTCGAATAAAATATTTTATGCCTCCCAAAAAAATATTTACAGTAGTGCTTTTTTTACTGTTGATCTTCAGGCCAGCATATTCGCAACAAAAATCAGATCCGTATCATTATACTATTCGTAAAAATATTTTTTGCAAAAATGGATCTGTTGTTTCTGCCCATGCCCTTGCAAGCCAGATTGGAGTTACCATTTTACAACAGGGAGGTAATGCAGTAGATGCTGCTATTGCCACGCAATTGGCATTAGCAGTTGTTTATCCCGGCGCAGGAAATATTGGTGGCGGCGGATTTATGGTTGCACATCTTAAAAATGCCCGCCTGCCGAACGGGCAGGGAAAAAATATTGCTATTGATTATCGTGAGATGGCGCCTGAAGCAGCTTCCAGAGATATGTATCTTGATGTAAATGGCAACCCTCAAATGAACCTGTCGCAAAATGGTCATCTTTCAGCAGGTGTACCGGGAACAGTTGCAGGAATATTTTCGTGCATGAAATATGCAAAGCTTCCTTTTAAAAAATTAATACAGCCTGCAATTGATCTTGCGGAAAAAGGTTTTGCAATTACTGAAGCGCAGGCAAAAAGCTTTAATGCAACACGGGATGATTTTATAAAACTAAATACAACAACTCCTGTTTTTGTAAAAGATAATTTATGGAAGACAGGCGATACACTCGTTCAAAAAGATCTTGCCAATACATTAAAAAGAATAAGAGATCTTGGAGCTAAAGGGTTTTACGAAGGTGAAACTGCCAGACTGATTGTTGAAGAAATGAAAAAAGGAAAAGGCCTGCCTGCCGGACAGGCAGGAATTATTACAGAGAAAGATCTTAAAAAATATAAAGCAAAAACAAGAACACCAATTGTGTTTAACTACAAAGGATATACAATAATATCAATGCCATTACCCAGCAGCGGCGGGATTATTTTAGAACAAATGATGAAGATGATAGAGAAACAAAATGTAGCTGCTATGAAATTTGAAACTGCACAATCTGTACAGCTTATGACGGAAATAGAACGCAGAGCTTATGCGGACAGGGCAAATTTTTTAGGCGATCCTGACTTTGTAAAAGTTCCTGTAAAAACTTTAGTGAGTGAGAAATATCTTAAAGAAAGAATGAAGGATTATCAGCCCGGTAAAGCCGGCAGCAGCACAGAGATAAAGGCAGGAAATATTAAGGAGAGCGAAGAAACAACGCATTTTAGTGTAATTGATAAAGAAGGAAATGCGGTTTCAGTAACAACAACACTTAATGGTGGTTATGGCAGCAGAACCGTTGTAAGCGGCGCAGGATTTTTATTGAATAATGAAATGGATGATTTTAGCGTAAAGCCCGGTGTACCTAATATGTACGGCGCTGTTGGCAACGAAGCTAATGCAATTGCACCCGGAAAAAGAATGCTTAGCAGCATGACACCAACAATTGTTTTAAAAAATAATCAGCCATATTTGGTTGTCGGTACTCCCGGCGGAACTACTATCACTACAAGTGTTTTTCAAACTTTGATAGATATTATTGATTTTAAAATGACAACAAATGATGCTGTTAACAAACCTAAGTTTCATCACCAATGGTTACCCGATCAGATAGATGTTGAAAAAGGATTTCCTGAAGATGTAAAAAAACAATTGACAAAAATGGGATACACTTTAAAAGAAAGAGGCGCTATTGGCAGAACAGAAGTAATTAAAAAACCTGCTCCGCAAAAAATAGAAGCTGTTGCAGATAAAAGAGGTGATGACCATGCTGCAGGCTACTAAGCATTGATGATATAATTAATTGATGATCCCGAATATAATAATATGACTATCGAAAATTTGTTTTTACAATCTGCCACTAAACGGCTAAGCGATTACAAAGGTTTGTGCGATAAAACTTTTACGCAATTGATTGATGATGATTTTCATTTTATTCCTGTTGAGGAATGCAACAGCATCTCTGTAATTATTACACACATGCATGGCAACATGGTAAGCAGGTGGACAGATTTTTTGACCACTGACGGAGAAAAAGAATGGAGGCAAAGAGATGTTGAATTTGAAGAACAACCTATTACCAAAGATGATCTGCTGAACCTGTGGGATAAGGGATGGGACTGTGTTTTTGCAGCCCTAAGATCTTTAACTGAAGGTGATCTGCAAAAAATAATTTATATAAGAAGTGAACCGCTAACTGTTGTTGATGCAATTAACAGGCAACTGGCTCACTATTCATATCATGTTGGTCAAATAATTTATGCCGCAAGAATTATAAAGAATAATACATGGCAAAGTCTTTCAATTCCAAAAGGGCAATCTGCTACATTTAATAACCCGAAAAGATTATCGTGATGTTTACGCTTACAAGAACACCCGGAAGAACATGCCTGGTTGATGGGAAAGAATTTTTATTTTTTTCCGGATATTCTTATCTGGGGATGAATTATGTAAAAGAATTTACAGACTTAGTAAAAGAAGGCATTGATAAATATGGAATACTTTTCCCTTCTTCAAGAATATCCAATACAAGATTGAAGCTTTATGAAAAATTTGAGAACAGGCTTTCACAATTTACAGGCATGGAAGATACAGTCAGTTTTTCTTCAGGTTACCTGGCGGGAAAAACTATTTCAGATATTCTGTCTTCTTACAAAAATATTTTAATTGCTCCCGGTACACATCCTGCAATAAATATTGAAACAAGGCAAAAAACTAACTCAATAAATTTTAATGACTGGAAAAATGAAGTTATTGATCTTATAAACTCCTCAGATGAAAACGAGTTCGTCTTACTCTGCGATTCGGTAGATATTTTAAAAGCAGAGGTTCATAATTTTTCATTTATAGAAAATATAGATCCATCTAAAAAAATAATTTTCTTAATTGATGATTCACACGGCATTGGAGTTTTAGGTAAAAACGGATCAGGAATTATTTCTCAACTTCCCAAAAAAGAAAACCCGCCTAACGCCCGCCCGCCCGCCCGTGCCGGTACGGACGGGGATGACCCGGTCGGACGGGGACAGGCAGGTATTGAATACATTATTTGCTATTCGCTATCAAAGGCATTTAATATTGAAGGCGGCGCTGTTAGCTGTTCTAAAAGCTGGGCAAACAAGTTAAGGCAACATCCTAACTATACAGGCAGCACAGCCATTAATCCTTCGCTGATGCATGCTTTTATTAAAAGCAAGAAATTATATGCTCTCCAAAGAGAGAAGCTTATAAAAAATATATCCTGGTTTAAAAAACATCTTCCGGCTTATATTTTAAAACATGATTTTGACCTGCCCGTTTTTATTTGCGAAAATGAAAACGCAGAAAATTTTTTTTATAAAAAAGAAATTATTATTTCATCTTTCGGGTATCCTGATCCTTCCTCTCAAAAAATAAACCGCATTGTAATTAATGCATTGCATACAAAAAAAGATATTCAAAAACTTTGCAGCAGTTTGTAATGCGATGTCCTACACCTTCAAGGTGTAGGACATCTGTAAACTAAAGTGTTAAAAACTTTATACAACTTGTCTTCAATTGGCACAACGCATGGGTTTAAGTAATTTTACAGCCTTAATTCTATTGTGAAAAGAACGCTGAATATATTATATAAGTTTTTGCTTGCCTTCTTAATGCTTATCGTATTGCTATGGATATTGGTTAACACCAGTTCATTTCAAAACTGGATAGTAAACAGGGTAACTGCAAAATTATCTAAAGACCTGCATGCAAAAGTTTCTATAAGACATGTTGAATTTGGATTATTTAATAAAATGCTGCTGGAAGGCACTTTAGTACTTGATAAAAAAAATGATACTTTATTATATGCCGAAACTGCCAAAGTAAACATCACTGACTGGTTCTTTTTAAAGGATAATATCACTCTGAAATATATAGCGCTTGATGATGCAATTATAAATCTGAACCGGAAAGATTCTACATGGAACTACCAATTTTTAGTGGATTATTTTTCAAGTCCGAAAAAGAAAACCGATACTTCAAAAAATGTTATAAAGCTCAGTCTTAAAACTGTTGAATTTAACAGGATTAAGATATGGAAGAAGGATGAATGGGCAGGACAAAATACGCTTGTATCATTTAATAAATTAAATTTTACAACAGACATTTTTGATACAAAAAATAAGATCATAAAAATAAACGAGATCACTTTAGATCACCCTCTTTACGCTGAATTTAATTACCGGGGAATTCGCCCAAAAATTATTAAATCTTTAATTGATCCGGCAACAAAACCTGCTACAGGCCTGCGTTGGAATGAAGAAGATTGGTTAATCACAGTAAACAACATAAAAATAAAAGATGGCGGACTTGCGATTGAAAACGCAACAGCAACAGCTCCTTATGTTAATATGTTTGATGGCGGACATATTATCGCATCTTCTATAAATGGCAGCTTAAAAAATGTTCAGTTTGCAAAAGATACTATTACAGCCAATATCAATATAGCAGCAAAAGACCGTTCAGGATTTGAAATAAAAAAATTAACGGCCGCTTATAAATTTACTCCGCAGGAAATGGAGTTTAAAGATCTTGATCTCATCACTAACCGCAGCCACATAAAAAATTATTATGTGATGAGGTATAAGAATTTTGATGAAGACTTCGCAAATTTTGAACAGGCAGTAACGCTGGAAGCAAACTTTACCGGCAGTGAAGTTAGCAGTAATGATATAGGTTATTTTGCCCCGGCATTAAAAACCTGGCAAAGAAATTTTTTAATCAATGGAAATGTTATAGGAACGATTGATAATTTATCTGGCAGAAAAATGCTGATAAGATCAGGAAGCAATAACTATTTTGATGGTGATATTTCTATAAGAGGTTTACCCTATGCAAATGAAACATATCTTAATCTTAAGTCGAATGATCTGAGAACTTCTTATACAGAACTTGCCACAATCATTCCATCTCTCAGAGGAGTTACCAGCCCAAACCTTAGCGCTTTGGGCAACATTCATTTTACAGGAAACTTTACAGGTTTTTTTAAAGGCTTTGTTACCTATGGCACTCTTAGTACTGATTTAGGCACGCTTGTTACAGATCTGCATATGCAATTCCCGGAGAAAAGCGTTTCAATTTATTCAGGAAAGGTTGCAACAAATAATTTTAAATTAGGAAGATTTATAGGAGACGACCAACTGGGAAATATTTCTTTTGATGGAAATATCAGCGGCAAAGGTTTTAGTGCAAAAAATGCAGATGTAACTTTAGATGGGAACATCCGGCAGATTGAATTTAATAATTATAATTACCAGAATATTATTGCCAAAGGAAATTTTACAAACAGGTTATTTATAGGCGCTGTAAGCATTGACGATCCCAACATAAAAATTGATGGATTGGTGGGTACAATTGATTTTCGGGGCAAAGAACCACTGTTTAATTTTGATGCCAATGTTGCCAAACTAAACCTGAAAAATCTTCAGCTCACCAATGATAATTTTTCTTTAACAGGTAAATTCAATCTCAATTTTTCCGGCAATAACATTGATAATTTTTTAGGTTCCGCAAAAATTTACAATGCCAGCTTATTGGATAATGATCAAAAACTATCTTTTGATTCTTTAACGATCCACTCTTCCATCCTGGCAGGAAAAAAATATCTGTCTGTACAAAGTAATGAGCTGGATGCTAATGTTGCAGGCAATTTTAAAATACTGGAACTGCGGGAAGCATTTCAATTGTTACTTAGCAGGTATTATCCTTCATACATAAATAAACCACTAAGAAATATTCATGCACAGGATTTTACTTTCGATATAAAAACAAAAGTTGTTAGTGATTACATCGGGTTACTAAGTAAAAAAATAAAAGGATTTGATAATACAAATATCAGCGGCAATTTAAATTTATCAAACAACACTTTAAACATTAAAGCATACGTTCCTTCTTTTAATTATAATAATATTGATTTTACAAATGTAAATTTTACCGGAACAGGAACCTTTGATACACTCTCACTTGCCGGTAATGTGGGAGATATAATAATTAATGACAGCCTGCATCTTCCTGACACAAAAATTATTGTAACTGCTAATAATGATGTATCGGATATCACGATAAAAACTTCTGCCAGCAAAACATTAAATGAAGCTGATCTATCACTGCGATTACAAACTTTACCGGATGAATTTAAACTTAATTTTAATCCGTCCTCTTTTGTTATCAATGATAAAAAATGGATACTTGAAAAAGGCGGAGAACTTGTTCTCAGTAAAAAATTACTTACCGCAAGTGAAGTAAAATTTGTACAGAATGACCAGCAGATTATTATATCAACTGAACCTTCATCAACAGGTAACAGCAATGATGTGTTAGTAGAATTAAAAAAAATAAATATTGGTGATATTGTGCCATTTTTTATCAAGTCGCCAAGGTTTGAGGGATTGATGACAGGGCATCTTAAAATAACTGATCCCTTTGAAAATATGACAGTTGGCTTTGTTACACAAACTGACCAGTTCCGTTTTGAAAATGATTCCATTGGAATTCTAAAAACATCAGGAAGTTATTCTTCAGTAACAGGAGATATTGTTGCCAATGCAAGCTCAAATAATTTGCAGTATAATTTCATTGCTGATGTTACCTATAAAACAAAAGATTCAACAACTGATCAGTTAAATGGAAGTCTGAATCTTGACAGATCGAACATTCACTTTCTGCAAAAATATTTAAACACAATTTTTACCGGCCTGGAAGGTAATGCAACCGGGCAATTAAATATTTCGGGAAGAGGAAAGGATCCTAAAATTACCGGCAGCGTAGCGCTTAATGATGCTTCACTAACAGTTAACTACACTCGCTGCAAATATTTTTTTAATACTAACTCCATCTTAAAATTTAATAAAGATGAAATTGATTTTGGAACTTTAAAAATTAAAGACACATTAAATAATACAGCCACAATAAGCGGTAAACTGTACCACACTTTTTTTGATAATTTCTTCTTTAATGAACTTCATTTTAAAACCGACAGAAGGAATGGCATTCCCGGAAAATTTATTTTGCTTAATACAACAGCAAAAGATAATAAAGAATTTTATGGACATGTAATTGGTGATGCAGAAATGCAATTGGATGGACCGATAAGTGATATGAGAATGAATATTACCGGGCAGCCTACTGATAGCAGCCATATTTATTTGCCTACAGGCGATGTTGCAGAAACAGGAAAAATAAATTACATAGAATTTATACAATTTGGAAGAGAAATGAGGACTGATTTGTCTATTAGGGAAGAGGCAAACATTAAGGTAAATATGGAAATTACCGCAAACCCTTTTGTGCAGATAGATGTGATACTTGATGAAATAACCGGTGATGTTATTAAAGCAAAAGGAAGCGGTAAATTAAATATAAATGTTGGTACAAAAGAGCCGCTAACTATCCGTGGCAGATATGATGTTGAAGAGGGACAATACACTTTTAATTTTCAAACATTTTTAAAAACACCTTTTACTTTACAGTCAGGTTATATTGAATGGCAGGGCGATCCTTATCTTGCCAACCTTAATATAGATGCAGTGTACAGAGCTAAGCAGGTTGATCTGAGCAGCATTGCAACCAGCGCAGGAATTAGTAATCAAAAGGGCGATGTGGATATTATTTTTAAATTAAGAGGCACCTTAAAAGATCCTCGTCCCGATTTTGAATTTGTTTTCCCTTTTGATAATCCATTAAGATCAGACCCTATTGCAAATCAATATTTAAAAACCAGGTACGAATCAGATAAGAATGAATTGAATAAACAGGTAACATCATTGCTGTTATTTAATTCCATTTCAGAATCACAAAGTTTAATTACTACAAACAACACAGGCAGTTTTGTTTTCAGATCTGTTGGTCAGATATTATCCAGCACGCTTTCCTCTTCGCTTAGTAACTGGCTGCAAAAATTATTAAAGACAGATGCTGTGAACCTGTATACAAACATCAATACCTCTGACTTTAATTTACAGAAAAGTCTTACACAAAAGCAACTTCAAAACCTTGGAAATTTCGGGTTTAAAACAGCTTTTTTAAAAAACAGGCTACTGATAAATTTTGGTGGCAATGTAGATTATAAACTTATTCAGGCTTCTAATAATTCCAACACTAATTTTTTGTTTACTCCTGATGTTTCATTTGAATATTTAATAACACCCGGAGGCGGTTTACGTGTTGTAGGCTTTAACCGCAGCGATGCAGATATTGGTGATATTGCCGGTGTTACCCGCCGCAACCGTACAGGAATTTTACTATCGTACCGAAAAGATTTTAATTCATTTTATGAATTGTTTGGAATAGATAAAAAATAGGTCAGGTGTCCTACACCTTGAAGGTGTAGGACACCTGAATTACTTTGCTAATATATTATGTCCCAATTTATCTCTCTTGGTTTCAAGATATTTTTTATTGTGTTTGTTAGAGGCTATCTCAATCGGTACTGTATCAACAATTTCCAAACCATAGCCTGTGATACCTGCACGCTTGCGTGGATTATTGCTGATGAGTTTTATTTTAGTAATTCCCATCTGCCGTAAAATTTGTGCCCCCACTCCATAATCTCTTTCATCCTGGCTGAAACCCAGTTCCAGGTTGGCTTCCACAGTATCTCGTCCTTCTTCCTGCAGTTTGTATGCTTTTAGTTTATTAAGTAATCCTATTCCCCGTCCTTCCTGATTCATATATAATACAACGCCTTTGCCTTCAGCTTCCACCATTTTCATCGCAGCATGTAATTGATCACCGCAATCGCAACGTAATGATCCTAAAATATCACCCGTCATACAACTCGAGTGAACTCTTACCAAAACAGGTTCATCTTTTATCCAATCACCTTTTTTTAATGCCATGTGTTCTTCACCGGTATTAATTTGTTTAAAAGCTATCAATTCAAAATTGCCATATTTAGTTGGCATTTTTACTCTTACATCTTCATGTATCAATGATTCAGTTCTTAACCGGTATGCGATAAGGTCCTTTATAGAAATAAGTTTAAGGTCAAACTTCCTGGCTATTTTAATTAATTCAGGAAGCCTTGCCATTGTTCCATCTTCATGCATAATTTCTACCAACACGCCGGCTTCTCCATGCCCTGCAAGCCTTGCCAGGTCTATTGTTGCTTCAGTATGTCCTGTTCTTCTTAACACGCCGCCTGATTTTGCTCTCAAAGGAAATATATGTCCGGGTTTACCAAGGTCCTGAGGTTTTGTTTCAGGATCAATTAATGCCTGTATTGTTTTTGCACGGTCGTGTGCGGAAATGCCGGTTGTGCATCCATGACCTAAAAGATCAACGCTTACAGTAAATAGTGTACCATGCAAAGCAGTATTTCTATTTACCATTAATTCCAATCCCAATTCATCACACCTTTCTTCAGCAAGCGGTGCACAGATCAATCCCCTGCCATGCTTGCTCATAAAATTTATTATATCGGGCGTAACATTTTTTGCAGAGGTAATAAAATCGCCTTCGTTCTCCCTGCCCACATCGTCTACAACAATTACCAATTTCTCTTTTTGGATATCCGCAATTGCACTTTCAATAGAATCTAACATAATTAATGTTGTATTTAATTATACAAAGATATGAATGATGTACAAGGTTTTAATGGATAGGATGTATAATATACTTTACAAATTGCCGAAAGTATAGACCTTGAAGGTTTCTAAAACCTTCAAGGTCTGCGGAAATTAATCTCGCTTCATGATCTCTTAAAATAAATGCCCATTTAATTGACCAATAAAATTTCATTATAACAAAGCAGCAAATTGAATTAAAATACTGCCTTTAAATTTTGTTAATAAATGTTAATTGATATTACAATATAATTTCTTTTCTTTGCCACGTTAAAAAACTAACTATTATGTTATACAAAAGAATTTTACCCTTCGTTATTGCCTTATTGGCATTTCCTTTTTTAATTAATGCGCAGGTTACATCGAGTACTATTACGGGAACCGTTAAGTCATCAAAAGCTGAGCCATTAGAGGGCGCAACTATTACCGCTACTCACCAACCATCAGGTTCGGTGTATACTACTATCGCCAAGCAAGGCGGGACCTTTACACTTTTAAATTTGAGAATTGGCGGTCCATATACTCTTAAAGTAGAGTTTGTTGGCCTAAAACCACAAACAGTAGAGGATATAACCTTAGCCCTTGGAGAGCCTTATAACGTAAATATTCAGATGAATGATGAGTCCAAAATTCTTTCCAATGTAATAATATCAGTACCTGGGGGCAGGGTTGCGAGAGACAAAACTGGTGCATCTACTAATGTCAACTCCCGGATGATAACAACCCTTCCAAGCATTTCAAGAAGCATTACAGATTTTACCCGCTTAACTCCCCAGGCTAATGGAACTAGTTTTGCTGGTAGAGATGCCAGGTATAACAATGTAACTGTGG
>OCZT010005225.1_pt1 | contig 12995 bp, 8 predicted proteins | sample 1539031 | NCBI WGS metagenome assembly OCZT01 (sample SAMEA3539308, study PRJEB22396) | soil metagenome | biome: tundra; feature: field; material: soil | place: USA | collected 2010-05 | depth 0.15 m | reverse complement strand
AGCCGGTGATGTGGAGCGTGGTGGAAAAAACCGCGCTGGCGGAAGCCGAGGTCGAATACGAGGATTACACGAGCGATACGGTGTGGGTGAAGTTTCCGGTTGCCTCTGCAGAGGGCGGCCAGCAAGAATGGATCGAGCTACTCCTGAATTCGTACGTGGTTATCTGGACGACGACACCTTGGACGCTTCCTGGCAATCGAGCGATTTCGTTCTCGCCAAAAATTCAATACGGACTGTATAGGGTCACCACTGCTCCGGATGGAAATTGGGCGAAAGCCGGCGAAACTTACATTTTGGCCAAGAACCTCGCCGCTGATGTGCTGAAGCAGGCAAAGGTCGAAACGTATGAGCTGCTTTCGGATGTACCAGCTGACACTTTAAAGTTCATGCATTGCTTCCATCCGCTTGCCGGCAAGGGCTACGATTTTCGTGTTCCTCTTCTTGCTGGAGATCACGTCACCGACGACACCGGCACCGGCTTTGTGCATACCGCGCCGGGTCACGGCCGCGAAGATTTTGACGTCTGGATGGCAAATGCCTCACGTCTTGAGAGGCGCGGCATCAACACCACGATTCCCTACACCGTCGACGAAAACGGCGCCTTCACCGATCACGCGCCCGGCTTCACCGGAAAACGCGTCATCAACGACAAGGGCGAAAAGGGCGACGCCAACGACGCCGTGATCAAGGCCTTGGTCGAGGCCGGCATGCTGCTGGCGCGCGGCCGGCTCAAGCATCAATATCCGCATTCATGGCGCTCGAAGAAACCGGTGATCTTCCGCAACACGCCGCAATGGTTCATCGCGATGGACAAGGACATCGCGGACAATGGTAGAGCCAAGCCCGGCGACACGCTCCGCGCCCGCGCGTTAGACGCGATCTCGGTGACCCAATGGGTGCCGCCCGCGGGCCAGAACCGCATCAACGGCATGATCGACAGCAAGCCGGACTGGGTGATCTCGCGCCAGCGCGCCTGGGGCGTGCCGATCGCGGTGTTCGTGCGCGAAAAGGGCGATGGCTCCGCCGAAATCCTGCAGGACCAAGTCGTCAACAAGCGCATCGCCGACGCCTTCGAGCAGGAGGGCGCCGACGCCTGGTACATGGACGGCGCCCGCGAGCGCTTTCTCGGCTCGCACGCCAACGAGGAATGGAAGAAGGTCGACGACATCTGCGACGTCTGGTTCGATTCCGGCTCGACCCACGCTTTCGTGCTGGAAGACCCCGTGCACTTTCCGGGGCTCAAAGGCGTCAAGCGCAAGGTCGACGGCGGCGCAGACACCGTGATGTATCTCGAGGGCTCCGACCAGCACCGCGGCTGGTTCCAGTCGTCGCTATTGGAAAGCTGCGGCACCCGCGGCCGCGCGCCGTTCGATGTCGTGCTCACCCACGGCTTCACGCTCGATGAGAACGGCCGCAAGATGTCGAAGTCGATCGGCAACACCGTCGAGCCGCAGAAGGTCATCGCGCAATCCGGCGCCGATATATTGCGGCTGTGGGTCTGCGCCACCGACTATGCCGACGACCAGCGCATCGGCCCGGAAATCCTCAAGAACACCATCGAAACCTACCGCAAGCTGCGCAACTCGATGCGCTGGATGCTCGGCACGCTGCATCACTTCAAGCCGGGCGACGCGGTCGCTCCCGCCAAGATGCCCGAACTGGAGCGGCTGATGCTGCATCAGCTCGCCGAGCAGGCCGCTATCGTGCGCAAGGCCTACGCCGAGTTCGACTACAAGACCGTGGTCGCCAGCCTGTCGGCGTTCATGAACACCGAACTGTCGGCGTTCTATTTCGATATCCGCAAGGACACGCTGTATTGCGACCCGCCGTCCTCGCTGGCGCGGAAAGCGGCGCTGACCACCATCGATATCATCTGCGATGCCATCCTGAAATGGCTGGCGCCGGTGCTGAGCTTCACCTGCGAGGAAGCCTGGCGGCTCTACAGGCCGGACGCCGAGCCGTCGGTGCATCTGACGCTGTTTCCCGAAGGGCTCGAAACCTTCCGCGATGATGCGCTGGCCGCAAAGTGGGAGACCATCCGCAATGTCCGCCGCGTCGTGACCGGCGCGCTGGAAGTCGAGCGCGCGGCGAAGCGGATCGGGTCCTCGCTGGAGGCCTCGCCGCTGGTCTACGTTTCGGACAAGAAGATTTTCGACACGCTGTTCGATATCGATCTGGCCGAGGTCTGCATCACCTCGAATGCGATGGCGACCAATGAGGACGCGCCGGCCGCTGCGTTCCGGTTGAACGAGGTACCCGGCGTGGCCGTCGTGGTCGAAAAGGCCGTGGGCATCAAATGCGCGCGGTCGTGGAAGATCCTGCCGACCGTCGGCGAGGACGCCGAGTATCCCGACGTGTCGCCGCGCGACGCGAAGGCGCTGCGCGAATGGAAGGCGCTGGGCGTAACTATTTGATATCGTCGTCCCCGCGAACGCGGGGACCCATAACCACCGGCGTCCGGGATAGATTCAAGACGATGATCGAAGACCTTTCAGAACACAAACGGCACGGCGTATGGGTCCCCGCGTTCGCGGGGACGACATCGAGGTTTGTGTTCGTGGCCACGCCATGACCTCCCGCCTCCGCCCCGGTGTTCTCGCCGCCTTGGCCGTGATCGCGCTCGATCAGGCGTCGAAACTCTGGCTGCTGTTCGTGTTCGACATCGCCCACCGCGGCGCGGTGAGGGTCACGCCGTTCTTCGATCTGGTGCTGGCATGGAATGTCGGGATCAGCTTCGGCTGGTTCCAGAGCGACAGCCAGGTCGCCCAGATCGCCCTGATGATAATCAAGGCAGTGGCGGTCATTGTCCTGGCCATCTGGATGGCACGCTCGCGCACCTTGATCGCCACCTTGGCCCTCGGCCTGATCATCGGCGGCGCGATTGGCAACGCCATCGACCGCTTCGCCTATGGCGCGGTGGTCGATTTCGCCCTGTTCCACCTCCAGATCGGGGGAAAACCCTTCAATTGGTACGTGTTTAACCTTGCCGACGTGGCGATTGTTGCCGGGGTAGCGGCCCTGTTGTATGATTCCTTCCTGGGGGTACCCGCCGCAAAAGCGCCCTGATCCCGGCTGATACGAACCCTCAAAGCTGATGTCGCTTAGCGAAGCGGAGCTGCGCCTTACGTCGGCGGCCCGCGGGAAATTTGAACAGGAACAGCGCGATGCGCGAGACCGAAGCCAGCGGCTGGATTGTGCAGGGTTCGTCGAGGGCGCTGACGCGCGCGCTGCGGCTCGCCGTCGTCGCGCTCGGCATCGGTCTCGTGATGACTGCCGGCGCCGCGCGCGCCCAGAACGACGATGAGGATGACAAGACCTTCGAGGAAAAGGTCATCGAGGGCATCATGGCCGGCATCGGCGGCACCAATATGGAGAACCGGGGCATCGAGTATCGCGAGCGGTCGCCGCTGGTGGTGCCGCCCAGGCTCGATCTGCCGCCACCGGTGTCCGTCTCGGGTGAGGTGAAGGATCCGAACTGGCCGAAGGATCCGGATGAAGCCAAACGCAAGGCCGCCATCGCGGCCAGGAAGAAGGCCAAACCCGATCCTATCGAAGCCAGCCGCATCCTGACCCCGAGCGAACTCAATGCCGTCAGGACCGCCCCTCCCTCCCGCACCAATAACGACCCGGTGCAGCCGGGCAATTCAAGCAACAATCCGATCCTTAGCCCGTCGCAGCTCGGCTACAATGGCGGCTTCAGCGGTCTGTTCGGCGGCAACAAAGCCGAGACTGCCCCGTTCAAGGGTGAGCCGACGCGGGAATCCCTGACCCAGCCTCCCGCCGGATACCAGACGCCGTCGCCGAACTTCGCCTACGGCACCGGGCCGAAGGAATCGCTGAACAAGGAATACAACCCGGCTGCCGGCAAGTATGGCGAATAGCCGCTGTTGTCTCTCAGCTTCGTGAGGCCTCTCCGCAGCCGCGCGGTGTACGATGCCGCGGCTTTATCCCGAACGTTTCGGTTCGGATCGCTCTTATTTGAAAACCTGCGCGTATTCTTGTCGCAAAACCGGTGCCCAATTTTGCGGAATACGCGCTAGACAGGTCATGATGTCCTCACACCGCCTCGCCGTCTCACTCTTCGTTGCGCTGCCCCTGGCGTTCGCTGTCTCCGCAAGCGGCGCCCTCGCCCAGACCACGGTGACCTCCCAGCCACCCGCCACCTTTACCCTCGGCAACGGCCTGCAGGTTGTGGTGATCCCGGATCACCGCACTCCGGTCGTCACGCAGATGATCTGGTACAAGGTCGGCTCCGCCGACGAGACGCCCGGCAAATCGGGCCTCGCGCACTTTCTCGAACATTTGATGTTCAAGGGCACCAGCAAGCATCCGGCCGGTGAGTTTTCCCAGACCGTGCTTCGGATCGGCGGCAACGAGAACGCCTTCACGTCGACCGACTATACCGGCTATTTCCAGCGGGTGCCGCGCGAGCAATTGGCCAAGATGATGGAGTTCGAGGCCGATCGCATGACCGGCCTGATCCTGAAGGATGAAAATGTGCTGCCGGAGCGCGACGTCGTGCTCGAAGAATTCAACATGCGGGTCGCCAACAACCCGGAGGCGCGGCTGACCGAACAGATCATGGCGGCGCTGTATCTCAATCATCCCTACGGCCGCCCCGTGATCGGCTGGCACCAGGAAATCGAGAAGCTCGACCGCGAAGATGCGCTGGCATTCTACAAGCGTTTCTATGCCCCGAACAACGCGACGCTGGTGATTGCCGGCGACGTCGAGGCCGAGGATGTCCGACCGATGGTGGAGCGGACGTTCGGCGTCGTCGCGGCGCAGCCCGCGATAGCAGCCCAGCGCCTTCGTCCGCAGGAGCCGGAGCCCGCCGCGCCGCGCACCGTGACCTTGTCCGATCCCCGCGTCGAACAAACCAGCGTGAAGCGCTATTATCTGGTTCCATCCGCCGCCACCGCCGCGTCAGGCGAAAGCCCGGCGCTCGACGTGCTGGCGCAACTGATGGGCAACGGCAGCAACTCCTATCTCTATCGCGCGCTGGTGGTCGACCGGCCGCTCGCGGTCAGCGCCAGCGCCGGATATCAGGGCAGCTCGCTCGATGCGACGCAGTTCATGATCTCGGCCTCGCCGAAACCCGGCGTGGAGTTTTCGCAAATCGAGCAGGTGATCGACGGCGTGATATCGGATGTCGGACAGAACCCGGTTCGCGCCGAGGATCTCGAGCGCGTCAAGACCCAGCTGATCGCCGAGGCGATCTACGCCCAGGACAATCAGGCGACGCTGGCGCGCTGGTACGGCGGTGCGCTCACCACCGGCTTGAGCATCGCCGACATCAGAAGCTGGCCAGACCGCATTCGCGCCGTCACCGCCGAACAGGTGCGCGACGTCGCGCAAAAATGGCTCGACAAGAAACGTTCGGTGACAGGCTATCTGATCAAGGACGCCACGCCGAAACGCGAGGAGAAGCGCTCGTGACTGATCCCAAGGCTTCTCCCAAGATTTCTCCCAAGACTTCTCTCAAGACTCGCGCTCGACGCATTGCATTGCTTGTCGCCGCCTGCCTGGCAATGGCGCCGCTGGCGTCAACGCCGTCGCACGCCGCGGCAAAGATCCAGCATCTGATTTCGCCCGGAGGTATCGAGGCCTGGTTCGTGCAGGACGCCACCGTGCCGCTGATCGCGATGGAGTATGCCTTCGGCGGCGGCGCGACGCAGGACCCGGCCGACAAGCCAGGTGTCGGCAATCTGGTCGCCAGTCTGATCGATGAAGGCTCGGGCGATCTGGATTCCAAGACGTTCCATGAGCGTCTCGACCGCCGCGCCATCGAACTAAGCTTCAGTTCGACGCGGGATTATTTCCGCGGCTCGCTGCGCATGCTCAAGGATAACAGGGACGAAGCCTTCGACCTGCTCCGGATGTCGCTGACATCGCCGCATTTCGAGAGCACCGATGTCGAACGCATTCGCGCGCAGATCATTTCCGGTCTGCGGCGCGACAGCTCCAATCCGACATCGCTTGCCAGCCGCAAGTTCCTGGAAGTCGCCTTTGGCGACCACCCCTACGGCCGGCTGGCCGGCGGCACCCTGGAAAGCGTACCGAAAATCGATGTCGCCGATCTGAAGGACTATGTCCGCCGCGTGCTGGCCAAGGACACGCTCAGGATTGCCGTGGTCGGCGACGTCGACCCGGCCACGCTCGGCAAATTGCTCGACCACACGTTCGGCGGATTGCCGGCCAAAGCCAGCCTCACGCCGGTACCCGACGTCGAAGCCGCCAAGCCACCGCAGCGCGCTTTCATTCCGCTCGACGTGCCGCAGACCGTGGTGACGTTCGGCGGCCCCGGCTTTATGCGTCACGATCCGAATTTCATGGCCGCCTATATCGTCAACCACATCCTCGGCGGCGCTGGGCTGTCGTCGCGGCTCTACCACGAAGTCCGCGAGAAGCGCGGCCTGGCTTATTCGGTCTATGAATCGCTGCTGTGGATGGATCACTCCGCGTTGTTCGTCGGGAATACCGGAACCCGCGCCGACCGCGCCGGCGAAACCGTCGATGCCATCAACAAGGAAATCCGCCGCATCGCCGAGGACGGCCCGACCCAGCAGGAACTCGACGAGGCCAAGTCCTATCTCAAGGGTTCGCAAATGCTGGCGCTCGACACCTCATCGAAGCTGGCGTCGGCGCTGCTGCAATACCAGCTCGATGGGCTTCCGATCGACTACATCGAGAAGCGCAACGCCATCGTCGATGCCGTGACGCTCGACGACGCCAGGAAGGCCGCCCAGCGGTTATGGGGGCAAGGCCTTCTCACGGTCATCGTCGGTCGCGCCCCGCAAGCCGCCGCGCAGCCCGCGGCAGCGACCCCGCCCACGGCGAATTGACCTTTCTCGCATTCAAATGACCGCCGCACGGCACCCTGCGCCCTCTCCCCCGCTTGCGGGGGAAAGTTGGAGTGGGGGCTGCCACACGGCACTGCCTTTGCCTCTTGCCCCCACCCTAGCCCTCCCCCGCAAGCGGGGGAGGGAACGAATGAGTTCGCGGCAAGCGCACGCCTCACAAAACCGCTATCTTGTGCTTGCCCGATTCCCTTCGGGATCATCCCGGTTCGGTGACGCCATGCTGCGGATTTCCCGCGACCTCACGATCGACGAGAACGACATCGAGATCAGCTTCGTCCGCGCCTCCGGCCCGGGCGGGCAGAACGTCAACAAGCTCTCAACCGCCGCGCAGTTGCGTTTCGATACCCGCCGGCTAGCGCTGGCGGCCGACGCCGCGGCGCGGCTCAACCGGCTCGCCGGCCAGCGCATGACCAAGGACGGCGTGATCGTGATCCACGCGCAGCGTTTCCGCACCCAGGAACGCAACCGCGCCGACGCCACCGGCCGCCTGCTCGACCTGCTGCGCGAGGCCATGACGCGGCCGACCCCGCGGCGTCCGACCAGGCCGACGCTGGGATCGAAAAAGCGCCGGCTGGAAGGCAAGAAGCGCCGCAGCGACGTCAAGGCGAAGCGCGGCTCGGGTGGCTTCGACGATTGAGGCTCGGCTCGACGTGAACAACGGGGAGAGGTGACGGAACCCGTTGGGTTTAGCAGCCGCCGCCCTCCCATCGTCAGGCAAAAGCTCCTAGATTGAGCCTCTTTTCATTCCGCGAGTCGTTTAACGCCCATGCCCGTCCGCCAGCTGCCCGAACAGATCGTCAACCGCATCGCCGCCGGCGAGGTGGTCGAGCGTCCCGCGAGCGTGGTCAAGGAACTGGTGGAAAACGCCATCGACGCCGGCGCCAGCCGGATCGACATTTTCACCGATGGCGGCGGCCGGCGGCGGATCGGGATTACCGACGATGGGAGCGGCATGACCTATAGCGATCTTGCGCTTGCGGTCGATCGCCATGCCACCTCCAAACTCGACGACGAGGATCTGTTGCGGATTCGCACGCTGGGGTTTCGCGGCGAGGCGCTGCCCTCGATCGGCGCGGTGGCGAAGCTCGGCATCACCACGCGCCACATCAGCGAGCCGCACGCCTGGTCGCTGTCAGTCGAAGGCGGCGAGAAATCTGACATCATGCCGGCGGCGCTTTCTCAGGGCACCCGCGTCGAGGTCAGCGATCTGTTTTATGCGACGCCGGCGCGGCTGAAATTTCTCAAGACCGACCGCACCGAAGCCGAGGCGATCCGCGAGGTGGTACGCCGTCTCGCCATGGCGCGGCCCGACATCGCCTTCACGCTGGCCGGCGAGGAACGCGCGCCCGTCACCTGGGCCGCCGCCCTGCCCGGCGCGAGCGGCCGGCTGACGCGGCTCGGCGATATCCTGGGGGCGGATTTTCGCGGCAGCGCCATCGAGGTGCGCAGCGAGCGCGAAGGCGTGGTGGTCGAAGGCTTTGCCGCCGCGCCGTCGCTGACGCGGGCCAATGCGCTCGGGCAATATCTGTTCGTCAATGGCCGCCCGGTGCGCGACAAGCTGATCATCGGCGCGGTGCGCGCGGCCTATTCCGACTATCTGCCGCGCGATCGCCATCCGGTGGTGGCGCTGTTCGTGACGCTCGATCCCGAGGGCGTCGATGCCAATGTGCATCCCGCCAAGACCGAGGTCCGGTTCCGCAATGCGGGCCTGGTCCGCGCGCTGATCGTGCATGCGCTGAAGGAAGGCCTCGCCCGCGAAGGCCAGCGCACCGCGGCCAACAGCGACGGCGCGGCCATCGCCTCGTTCCGCCCGTCATTTGCGCCGCGCGCCAACTGGGACTGGCGGCGCTCGCCGGCCTATCCCGCCGGGCCCATGCCGACCTTCGACGGCTCGGCGGCAACGGCCTTTGCCGAACCGGGCCAGGCCGCGTTCGACGTCGGCACGCCCACTGCGGACGTGCGTTTTCAGGAAGCGCCGTCGGCCGATCTGCTCGACCGCCCGCTCGGTGCGGCGCGGACCCAGATTCACGAGACCTATATCGTGTCGCAGACCCGCGACGGCCTGATCGTGGTGGACCAGCACGCCGCGCATGAGCGCATCGTCTATGAAAAACTCAAAGCCTCATTGGCGCGCAATGACGTGCAGCGGCAGATCCTGCTGATTCCAGAGATCGTCGAACTCGACGAAGCAACGGTGGAACGGCTGATCGCGCGTGCCGAGGAACTGGCGTCGTTCGGGCTCGCGATCGAATCCTTCGGTCCCGGCGCGGTCGCGGTACGCGAGACGCCGTCGCTGCTCGGCAAGACCAATGCCGCGTCCTTGCTGCGCGATCTCGCCGAGCACATGGCGGAATGGGATGAGGCGTTGCCGCTGGAGCGCCGCCTGATGCACGTCGCGGCCACCATGGCCTGCCACGGCTCGGTGCGCGCCGGCCGCCGCCTCAAGCCGGAGGAAATGAACGCGCTGTTGCGCGAGATGGAAGACACGCCGAATTCCGGGCAATGCAATCACGGCCGCCCCACTTACGTGGAATTGAAGCTCGCGGATATCGAGAAGCTGTTCGGGCGGAGGTGAAGCAAGGCGTTTCCGCGTGGAAAGGTTGTCATCGTCCGCGAAAGCGGACGATCCAGTACGCCGCGCCGTTCGCGAATCATCAAAGCTCTGGAATACTGGATGCCCCGCTTTCGCGGGGCATGACGATTTATGGTTTGGCAACCCCGCGCAAGATCACAAACTCCGTATCGTCATAGGCGCGCCGCTCCAGTTCCTCGTAACCCTCCGGCGCCGCAAACTCCGCCGCCTTGGCCTCCTCGACCACCAGCAGCGCGCCGGGCGTCAGCCAGCCGCCGTCGCGTAGCGAGGCCAGCGCCTTCTCGGCAAGCTTTTTTGCGTAGGGCGGATCGAGAAACACCAGCGAGAACGGCTCGACCGGGTGCGCCGGGCCGAGATTGCCGGCGTCGCGGCGGTACACCTTGGTCACCCCGCCTAAGCCCAGCGCTTCGACATTGTTGCGCAACAGCGCCCTCGCCTCGGCGCCGTTATCGACGAACAGCGCGAACGCAGCGCCGCGCGAGATGGCTTCGATGCCGAGCGCGCCGGTGCCGGCGAACAGGTCGAGCACGCGCGCGTCCGCAATCGGATCGTCATAGGCATGGATAAGGATATTGAACAGCGACTCGCGCAAACGATCCGCGGTGGGGCGGATGTCGCGCGACGACGGCGACGCGAGGTTGCGGCCCTTCAGCCGCCCGCCGACGACGCGCATCCGTTCAGGCTCCGAACGCGAACTTCGACATCATGTTCACTCGTCCCGCGGCTTCAGATCGCGCTTGCCATGATAGCCGCGCTGCGGGCGCCGCGGCGGTCCGTAGCCACCGGCCTCGGCTTCGTTGCGCGCGCGCGCTTCGTCGCTGCCGGTGCGCTGCACCAGCACGCGGCGGCCCTTGCGGTCGGCGATCAGGCCGCTCTTGCCGGCCGGCTTGAACGGCTTTTTGCCGCGCGGTGCATCGGTCTCTTCTTCCTCTGATTTTGCCTGGGGCTCGCCCTGCATCGGCCGTGCGAAATCCGCGCCCGCCAATGCGGCCACCTTCTCGCCGAGCTGCTCACGCAGCACGCGGGTCTTGACCTCCTCGACCTGGCCTTCGGCGAGTTCGCCGAGCTGGAACGGGCCGTAGGACACCCGGATCAGCCGGTTCACTTCGAGACCGAGATGCGCCAGCACGTTGCGGACTTCGCGGTTCTTGCCTTCGCGGATCGCAAACACCAGCCAGACATTGGCGCCCTGGTCGCGCTCCAGCGTCGCATCGATCGGGCCGTATTTGACGCCGTCGACCTCGACGCCCTTTTTCAACTCGTCGAGCTGGGCCTGCGTGACCTCGCCATGGGCGCGGACGCGATAGCGCCGCAGCCAGCCGGTATCGGGCAGTTCGAGCACGCGCGCCAGGCCGCCGTCATTGGTCAGCAGCAGCAGGCCTTCGGTGTTGAAATCGAGCCGGCCGATGCTGATCAGCCGCGGCAGACCCTCCGGCAAATTGTCGAACACCGTCGGCCGGCCTTCGGGGTCGGCGTGGGTGGTCATCAGGCCGCGCGGCTTGTGAAACATGAACAGCCGGGTGCGCTCGCGCGGCGGCAATGGCTTGCCGTCGACGGTGATGACATCGTTGGCGGTGACATCGAGCGCCGGCGAATTGATCACGCGGCCGTTGACCGTCACGCGGCCCTGCACGATCCATTCCTCGGCGTCGCGGCGCGAGGCGAGGCCAGCGCGCGACACCACCTTGGCGATGCGCTCGCCGGATTTCTTCTCGCGCGGCGGCCGCGGCGGCCGCCGCTCGTCGGGCTTGCGCTCGCGATATTCGCCGCGGCCGCCGAACGCCGGGCGCTTGGCGAAAATCTTGGCGTCGTCCTCATTCTCGCGGCGCGGCCGATCGGAAGTCGCCTCGCTGCGCGGATGCTCCTGCCAGGAGCTGCCGCCTTCACCAGGGTCGCTGTTGCGATCCCGCCGCGGACGGTCGAATTTCGGACGGTCCTCGCGGGGACGGTCGAACTTCGGGCGCTCACGAAACGGGCGATCGCCCGAGGGACGATCACCTTGCGGGCGATCCTCGCGTGGGCGGGAAAAACGCGGGCGCTCATCGCCGCCGCGGTCCTCACGCGGCTTGTCAAAACGCGGCTTGTCGAAATTTCTGGCGCCTTCACGCGAGGGGCGCGAATTGCGGCCGGCGTGGTCGGGCGAAGCAGCATCGCGCTTCTGCCACGGCTTTGAATCGCCGCGATCCCCCGGGCCGCCCTTGCGATCCCCCGGGTCGCTCTTGCGATTCCGGTCACGGCTGCCAAAATCCTTGCGCGGACCTCGATCCGGCGCGCCGCGGGAAAATTTCTTGTCGCCGCCAAATTTCCTGTCAGACCGATCGCCGCGCGGACGGTCGCCATCCCGCGACGGCCGCGCGCTGTACGGGCGATCCCCCTGCGGCCGGTCACCCTCCTTGCGAAAACCTTCGCCGCGCGGCGCGTAGGGTCGCTTCTCGCCACCACCGTCCCGTGGCGCATAAGGTTTCCTGTCGCCGAATTTCTTGTCGGCAAAGCGCGAGGCCGGACGGGAGTCGCCGCGCGGGGTATACGGGCGCTTTTCGCCGCCGCGATCATCTCGCGGGCGAAAATCCTTCCGCGGTCCGCGATCCGGCCGATCGCCTTGGGGACGGTCATCCCTGTTGAAGCGCGCCGGGCGCGGAGCGTCTTTATCGAAGCGGCGCGGAGCGTCGTCGTAATCGCGGCGCGGCGGCGGGCCTTCGCGTTTGCCGGCGTACGGCTTGCCCGGGCCGGAATAGGGCTTCTTGCCATATGATTTCGCGCCGTCGGGCTTACCGGCATAGGGGCGCTTGTCGCCGTCGCTCTTGCCGGCCAAGTTCTTGCCGGCCAAGTTCTTGCCGGCAAAGCCGCGCTTGGCGAATTTCTTCTCAGGTCCCCGGGCTGCGCCGGAGCGGCCCTTGCCACCGGCCGGCCGGTCACGCCGGCCGCGCGAGGAATCGTTGTCTTTATCGTTATCGCGGGGCATGAATGGTCTCACTTCGGGTGCAGATGAATTGGCAATCAGGCTTGTGGATGGGCTGTCACAGCAATAACGCGCGCGCTCTTCGCTCGAGGCGCATTCTCACGCAAAACCGGTATCCACTTTTGCTGAATGCGCCTCTAGTAGCAGACTTTTCGCGTAGAGACGAGGCATGACCGCACCATCTTTCATGGATTCGGCGCTGAAAGCGGCCGAAAACGCCGGAAAATCCGGCGAAGTGCCGATCGGATGCGTGATCGTGCTCAACAACGAGGTCATCGCCGCGGCCGGAAACCGCACCTTGACCGAACGCGATCCGACCGCGCATGCCGAAATTCTCGCGATCCGGCTGGCCGCCGAGGTCGTCGGCAGCGAGCGGCTGGTCGATTGCGACCTCTATGTCACGCTGGAGCCGTGCACGATGTGCGCGGCGGCGATCTCGTTTGCGCGGATCCGGCGGCTGTATTATGGCGCCGCCGATCCCAAGGGCGGCGCGGTGGAGTCCGGCGTGCGGTTCTTCGCGTCGCCGACCTGCCATCACATCCCCGAGGTCTATTCGGCGGTCGGCGAGAGCGAAGCGGCG
>OCZT010005224.1_pt1 | contig 12996 bp, 8 predicted proteins | sample 1539031 | NCBI WGS metagenome assembly OCZT01 (sample SAMEA3539308, study PRJEB22396) | soil metagenome | biome: tundra; feature: field; material: soil | place: USA | collected 2010-05 | depth 0.15 m | reverse complement strand
ACGGCGACCACCGAGATCTACACTCTTTCCCTACACGACGCTCTTCCGATCTAGAACAGCGAGGACACGGACAGTTCGACCGTGCCGACGAAGCTGGAAAAGACGGGCGATTTCAGTGACTTTGTGAATGGCAGCACAGGCGCACTGATTCCCATCTACGATCCAACCACCGGGCAGCAGTTCCAATGCAATGGCGTGCTCAACGTCATTTGCCCCGGCCGCATCAGCGCCAATTCCAAGCTGCTGATTCCGGATATCCCCGATCCCGACCGCACGGGCAGCGGTATTGGCGGCCTGGACAGCAACAAGAGCTTCGCTCCCTTCATTAACCCGCATATCCAGCACGTGTGGGGATTCACCGTCGATCAGACCTTGACACCCACTCAGAGCCTCCACTACAGCGAGTGGCGCAACAGTTTCAGCAACTATAGCTTTGACAACTCCCCACTGGCTATCGCGCCCAATCCGCTCAACAGCCAAAAGTATGAGCCGGCCATGGGCAGCGTCTTCCTGCTGAACTACAACAACGCAATCTCGTCCCACCTGGTGATGACAGCCGGATTTGGCTGGATTGGCGAGATCAACAACCAGTACAACCAGACCAAGTACGCCTTTCCTGCCATATCGGGTGGCACAATTCCACCCTATATCGTCTGGGACGGCGCGCACGCTCCCACCAGGTGGGGCACTCAAGGCTCCTGGCTGCAGTCCGTCAACCGCAAACTCGGGATCGCCATCGTGAACAACTGGCTATGGACGAAGGGACGCAACACCTTCAACATCGGCGCCGAATTTCGCCGCTCGTACCAGGATGACAATGAGGAGCAGACTGAGGGCGGACAGTTCAGCTTCAGCCAGCGCACCACATCGGTGCAGAATATAAACGACCCCAATTTTGGCAGCTACGGCAGCGCCTTCGCCAGTTTCCTGTTGGGTATTCCGGACCAGGCAAACCGCAGCAATTCTCAGGAGCTGCGCCTGCGCAACCTGGATCTTTCACCCTATGTCCAGGACGACATCAAGCTGACCCCGAGGCTCACGCTCAACGTCGGTGTGCGTTGGGATATCCAGGCGCCGTTTACTGAAAACCACAACCTGATCGTCTTCTTCGATCCCACCAGGAAAGATCCGGCGGCCAGCGGCATCGCCGGAGGAGCCAACCAATTCGGCAACTGCTCCGGTTGCGCGGGATTCACTCGCGGCGATATCCACTGGGGACATATTGCCCCGCGCCTCGGCTTTGCCTACAAACTGAACAACAAGACCGTCGTGCAGGCTGGCTTGGACGTCGCGTTCCTCGATGGTGGCGCCTATGAGTACGGCACCAACAAGGTCGCTGTCAACGACTCGAACCTGCTGGTCGGTTCCTTTACGCAAAACAGCACTGGCGGCTTCAATTCCGCGTACGGCAGTTGGGATACCAACATCATGCCCAACCGCACAGCTACACCGTTCAGCCCAGGGCTCGGGGGCGGTAACCAGATCGAAGCCTTCGACAGGAAGAAGGACGGCTACGCTCCCTATAGCGAGCAGTGGAACCTCAACGTGCAGCGCGAGCTGCCATACAACATGTTGCTAACCGCTGCATGGGTCGGAAACCGCGTCATCCACTTGCCCAGCCAATTGAATGAAATCAACCAAATGAATCCCTCCTACCTTTCGATGGGTTCCCAGTTGGCGGACACGTTTGCGTCTGGCCAAACATCGGTGGATGGCGTAGCTTTGCCCTATGCAAACTTCGTGAAGGACTTCCGAGGGTCGGCGACGGTAGCCCAGGCGCTTACGCCCTATCCGCAGTATTCGAAGATCTTCAATAACTTTGAAGGTTTTGGCACAACCTACTACCAGGCCGCTCAGATTGAGGTGGAAAAGCGCTTCACCAATGGCCTGTCCTTCCTTGCGGGTTATACACTTTCCCACCTGATGGACAATACCAACAGCGGCTTTTCCAGCTTCGCCAATGGAGGCATCAACAAGTACAACCAGAAACCGGAATATGTGGTCTCCGGTGCGGACGAACCGGCGACTCTGAAAGTCAGCGGAACGTACGAACTGCCGATCGGTCCAGGTAAGAAATTTGTCAACAACCACCTGGCCGGCAATATTGTCGGCGGCTGGCAGGTCGGCTGGATCCTGGACTATGAAAATGGAACGGCGTTTGGCGTCGGTGAGAACGGCACGCCCTTCCCGAACGGCTTTGATCGTCCGGATCGGAATACGTCAGTCGGTCTCAGCACCGCTTCCTATAGCCGGGTGCGCGACTACTTTACGGGCAAGGCGAAGGTCGCGCAGATGTTCAACCCTGCAGCCTTTACACTCACTCCAACTCAATACGTCCTCGGCAATGCCCAAAGGAACTATGGTGAGCTCAGAAGCCCCGGCCTCGCCATGGAAAGCCTGAACGCCAGAAAACACTTCTACATGGGTGAAAAGGTCCAAGCCATTCTCACGGTGGACTACTTCAACGCCTTCAACCGGACGCAATTCAACGGTCCCGACACCAACGCGAACAGCGGCACCTTCGGCCAGGTCATCGCCCAAAATTCGACTATATCGAACCGCCAGGGCCAGGTCAGCTTCCGATTGCAGTTCTAGCGCCAGCGGTGTCAATCTGCATTTCGAATTGCACCACATGCACGTCTCCTACCTACGCCGGGCTGCCCAAAGGCAGCCCGGTTTTTTTTGGGCCGCGGTCTCTGTCTGAAACCGATGGGAGAGCCGTCATGACTCCTGGCCTCCGCCATTCCTGCGATGCCCAATCGATGCGTTTCAACTATAATGAGATGCCATGAGGATGGACCGGTCGATCATATCGTTTCACTGGGCGCCGCATGTGCTGGCTGTGGGTTTGCTTGTCTTTGCGCTGACTTCCGCTCTTGCCGGCCAAGCGGGCGACGAAGTCACGCCCGAGGTGCAGCAGTTGTATGCGCAGGCCAAAGCGGCCCAGCAGCGCGGCGACGACGCTACGGCCATCGGGAAGTATCGGGCCATGATCAAACTCGCGCCGCATCTTGCGCCGGCCTACAATAACCTGGGCATGATCTACTTCAACGATCATGACTATGCCCAAGCAGCGGAAGTACTCAAGCGTGGATTGGAACTTCATCCGGATATGCCCACCGCGTCCGCCATGCTGGGCATGAGTTACTTTCAACTGGGCGCGAGTGAGAAGGCGGAGCCTCTTCTGCGGGCGGCCCTGCGCGCCAACCCGGCCGACGACAATGTGGAGATGATGCTGGCGCACATCCTCATCAATCTCAAGAAGTATGGAGAGGCTGCATCGCTGCTGAATCACTTTCTGGAACGGAATCCGAAAAACCAGGAAGGGTGGTATCTGCTCGGCAATACTTATCTGCAATTGTCAAAGGACGCTCTGGCAAAGATCATCGAGATCGATCCGAATTCGGTGGTTGCGCATGAGATCGCCGGCGAAATCGATGAGAGCATGCATAACTACGATGTCGCCCTGGTGGAATACAAGAAGGCAGTCGATATGGCTCCGCGTCAGCCGGGTACGCACATGCACATGGGGAATGCCTACTGGTTTCAGGGCAAGTGGGATTCCGCGCAATCGGAGTTCAAGGCCGAATTGGAGAACGATCCCAACAATTGCACCGCATACTGGAAGCTGGGATACTCGATACTCGAGGCGAACGGCTCCAACGAGGATGCGCTCACTGAGTTGAATCAGTCCATCGAACGCTGTCCCACGCTGATGCAGGCGCGCGTGGACCGAGCCCGGGCCCTTGTCCGCATGGGAAAACAGATCGATGCGCTGCCCGATTTGCTGCTGGCGCTAAAGGATAGCCCGGCCGAGCCAACCATTCATTTTCTCCTGGCCTCCGTTTACAGGGCGCAGGGCAAGGGCGCCGAGGCGCAGCAGGAGATGCAAACTTACAGCCGGTTGGAGCGGCAGGCCAGGGAAGCAGTCGCGGGACAGGCAAATGATGCCAATGCCATCAAGAACGCTGCCCACTAGCGCGATGGTGCGAATCGAGCAGTGCGTACTCGCTCTGTCGTTTCTCTGCGCTTTCGCAGGCTATTGCCAGCAGCCTGCAGATCCACTGGCGAAGCCGCGCGCATTTCTGGAAGAGGGCAAGCTCGCGAAGTCGGAGACCGCTCTTTATGATTACTTAAGCAGCCATCCCGCTTCCGCGGAGGCGCATTTCTTGCTGGGTTATGTGCTCTTTCGCGAGCAGAAGCCGGTGGAATCGCTGGCCGAGTTCACCGCCGGCGCGCGCGCAAGGCGCCCAAAAGCCGATGAGTTGAAGACAGTGGCGTCAGATTACGTATTGCTGCGCGACTATGCCGACGCCGATAATTGGTTTACCGAAGTCACCGTCGAGAATCCGAACGATCCCGATGCCTGGTATCTGTTGGGGCGGACCAAGTACAACGAGAACGGGTTTGTTGAGGCGGTTTCGAGCTTCGAACGCGCACTGGCCTTGCGTCCCAAATACATTGAGGCGGAAAACAATCTCGGATTGTCATGGCGGGAGTTGAACAACCCGGAGAAGGCTAAGGCGGCATTTCAAACCGCAATCGACTGGCAGGGCGATGCCCCTGCGGATCCGCAACCATTCCTGAATCTCGGCACACTGCTTGCCGATGAGAGCGATTTCGACCGGGCGATTCCATATCTGGTAAAGGCCGCTGCACTGTCCCCGGACAACCCTAAGATTCACGAGGAACTTGGCCAGGTGTACGAGGCGCAGAAGAATCTGCCGAAGGCGCAAGCCGAGCTGGAACAGGCTATCGCGCTTGCGCCAAACACCTCAGGACTTCATTTCAAACTGGGCCAGATTTACCGCCATGAGGGGTTGCGCGACCGCGCGCAGCACGAGTTTGAGTTGTGCGAAAAGCTGAACAGCACTCACTCTTCCACCAACACACCCAACCCCTTCATACCGGATCAATCGGCGCCGCGTTAGACCGTGGCGGACCTCCGCACGGGCAGGCTCCCTGAACAGGCAGAAAGAAGAAAAATCGCCCGTCCCAAGGCGGCGCTCTTCGTCCCAGGCACATCCCTGTCTTATCTCGCAGCCGCGAGCGTTCTGCAGAAAATCTGAATGAATTCAAAACTTGTATGGTACCGTTTCCAATCCCATGTTCGTGGAGGTATAATTCGCCGAGACGTTTCGATGATGGCGCGAAGGCGTGAATCGAAAACCATTGTCGTTCGCCAAGTGAAGCAGGAGAGATGGAATGAGAAAAGTGGCAGGCAACGGAGGTAGCGGGCGTGCTTTGAGCATCGGCTTGTTGGCTGTGGCCCTGTGCGTATTCGTGGGCGTGTTTGGCCGGCTGCAGGCAGTTGGGCAGACAGCGGATCAGGCCGCACAAATCGTCAAATCGCTCGATAGCAACTCCCAGGCTGTCGTCGGGCGGCTGACCGAACTAGATCGGCTGCCGGCAGAAGAATGGCGATTCCACGCAGGGGATCTAGCCCATGGGGAGTCGCCAGATCTGGACGACTCGTCGTGGCAAGTGGTGAAGGCCCATGCGAAAGCCTCGCAGGAGGCGGTGTGGTTCCGGCGCTGGATAGAGGTTCCGCAGAGCCTGAATGGTTACGACCTGACAGGCGCGCGGATTTGGTTCTCCTTTGCGGCCGATGCAAATGGCCCGATGCCGGAGATCATCTATTTCAACGGGCGGCGGGTGGCCCTGGGCGACGACCTGGAGCCGATCGTCCTCTTCGACAAGACGAAGCCCGGCGACAAGGTGCTGGTGGCGGTCAAGCTGCTGCACACGGTGGATAACAAGACCTTCGGCGGAACGGAACTGAAGATCGATTTCGCCGAGAGCCGGCCCAATCCAGAGGATCTGCGGCTCGAAATTCTTTCCGCGGCCTTGCTGATTCCGAGTCTGTCGAAGAATGTTGCGGCGGATACGGCGACCCTGGAGAAGGCGATTGGCGCCGTGGATAGGACGGCATTGGATGCCAAGGACCAGGCGAAGTTCGACGCCTCGTTGAAACAGGCTCAGTCGACGCTTGAAAGCCTGAAGCCGGTACTCGAGCAGGCGACGCTGCACCTGACGGGCAACTCGCACATCGACGCAGCCTGGTTGTGGCCATGGACCGAGTCGGTGGACGTGGTGAAGCGGACCTTCGGCACCGCGCTTCAATTGATGAACGAGTATCCCGACTACACCTACACACAGTCCGCTGCTCAATACAACGCCTGGATCGCGGACAAGTATCCGCAGATGAACGATGAGATCAAGAAGCGCATCAAGGAAGGGCGTTGGGAGATCGTAGGCGGCATGTGGGTGGAACCGGACTTGAACATGCCCGACGGCGAGGCGCAGGTGCGCTCGATTCTGGTTGGCAAGCGGTGGTTCCAGAAGGAATACGGCGTGGATGTGCGGATCGGCTGGAATCCGGATTCGTTCGGATACACCTGGCAGTTGCCGCAGATTTACAAGAGATCCGGCATCGACTACTTCGTCACACAGAAAACCGCATGGAACGATACCAACCAATTTCCCTTCAAGCTGTTCTGGTGGGAGTCGCCCGACGGCAGCAAGGTTCTCACCTATTTCCCGCACGACTACGCGAACAACAATCTGAACCCGGTGCGCCTTTCCAACGATCTGCGCATTGCACGCGATCATATTTCCGGTCTGACGGAGATGATGGACCTGTATGGCATCGGCGATCACGGCGGCGGGCCGACGCGCGCGATTCTGGATGAGGGCGTGCACTGGATGCAGCCCGACAAGGTTGTCCCCAAGATGAAGTTCGGAACCGCGCAGAGTTACTTCACCGGTGTCGAAGGCAAGCTGGTCACAGATCCGAAGGTTTGGGATTACGACTCGATCGCCAAGGGATACACTGCGCCCGTTTCTCCTGGGGAAGGCAAGGTTGCGATTCCAACCTGGAAGAGCGAACTGTACTTCGAGTATCACCGCGGCGTGATGACCACGCAGGCCAACCACAAGCGCAACATGCGCGACAGCGAAGAACAAGCGATCAATGCCGAGAAGTTTGCGTCGCTGGCATGGCTTGAGGGCAAGCCGTATCCGGGCGATGCACTCACCGAGGCGTGGAAGAAGATCACCTTCAATGACTTCCATGACACGGCCGCGGGTTCGGGCATCGGCATCATCTATAAAGATGCGCAGCAGGATTACGACCAGGTGCGTTGGGCGACGAATGAAGTCTCGCGGCAGGCGGTAAAGACGTTGGCGGCCGGCATCAATACGCAGGTTGCCAGGGGCGGTGTGCCCGTGCTGATCCTCAATCCGCTGGCCTGGGAGCGCTCCGGAGCGGTCACGGTGGACGTTCAGTTGCCGGCGACTGCCGCGGGCGGCGTTTCCGTGCTGGATGCGGCCAACCGCGTTGTGCCGTCGCAGGTCCTGGAGAGCGATGCGAAGACCAACAGCTACAAGCTGCTGATCGCAGCCAACAACGTGCCTTCGCTGGGTTACAAGGTGCTGCACGTCGTTCCGGGCGCGAAGCCGTTTGCAAGCGATTTGAAGGCGGAGGGATTGACGCTGGAAAACTCCGCGCTGAAGGTTGCGGTCGACAAGCAGACGGGTTGCATCATCAGCCTTTACGACAAGAAGACGAAGTTCGAGACGCTGGCGCCGGGCGCCTGCGGCAACCAGTTGCAGACCTTCAAGGATCTGCCCAAGGACTACGATGCGTGGAACATCGATCCCGGCACGCTCGATCACTTCACTTCGATCGACAAGGCCGATTCAGTCGAACTGGTGGAAAAGGGGCCGCTGCACGGGGCGATTCGCGTGACGCGCACCTGGCAGAACTCTAAGTTCGTTCAGGACATAACACTCGATGCGGGCGCGGACCAGGTGGATGTGGTGAACGACATCGACTGGCATGAGACGCATGTGCTGCTGAAGGCCGCGTTCCCGCTGGCCGCCACCAGCAGCAAGGCGACCTACGAGATTCCCTACGGCAGCATTCAGCGGCCGACCACGCGCAACAACAGTTGGGAGCAGGCGCAGTTCGAAGTGCCAGTGTTGCGCTGGGCCGATCTGGGCGATGGACAGCACGGCTTCAGCTTGCTGAACAACTCGAAGTATGGATACGACGACAAGGACAATGTGCTGCGCATCTCGCTGCTGCGCTCGCCCACGTGGCCCGATCCGGAGGCCGACCGCGGACACCATCACTTCACTTACGCTCTTTACCCGCACGGCGGCGACTGGAAGCAGGCGCTTACGGTGCGGCATGGCTACGAATACAACTACCGGCTGCAGGCGACGCAGGTCGAAGCGCACACCGGCAGCCTGCCGGCAGAGCACGCGTATGTAACCGTAAAGCCGGAGAACGTGGTTCTTACGGCCCTCAAGAAAGCCGAGGACGCCAACGGGTTGATCTTCCGGGTGTATGAATGGGCAGGAAAATCGGGGGATGTCGAAATCCATGTGCCCAAGGGCGCCACGGAAGCAACTATCACCAACCTGATGGAAAAGCCGGAAGGCGCGGCGCTCAAGATCGTGGACGATACGGTCACGGCGCCCATTCATCCGTACGAAATCCTAACCGTGTGCGTAGGCTATCCCGCGAACCGGTAGTGCCTGCGAAACAGAGGCCCAGGTCACCCCTGCTGTTCTATCCGGCGCCCGAATCTTATTCGGGCGCCGGACTTTTTTCTGACCTCAGGCAATCGGTGGAGTACAGCCGCAGGAACTGCGCTGGATGAGACGTGTCTTCAGCTTGATCTGTCGAGCCTGTTTGGAAGAAGCCGGCAAACCGGTCCTGCGCTCATCGAGCAATTGCTCGAAGAGAATCTCCGCGGCGCGGCGTCCGATCTCCTCGACCGGTTGCTGGATGACGCTGATCGATGGGCGAACCGTCGAAGCAAGCTCGAAGTCGTCGAACCCCAACAAGGCGATGGATTGGGGCACGGGAATGTTGAATTTCTGCAGCACCTCGAAGGCATAGATCGTGGTGCTGTTCTTGAGCCCAAGAATGGCATCCGGCGGATTCGGCCCCTCGATCAGGCTCTTGATCGCGTATTCGGCGGACTTGTAGTCCTTGACTGAGGTGTCGAAGATGGGGGCCAAATGCGCGGATTCGATCGCCTTGCGGTATCCTTTCATCCGTTCACGAATGGTGTACAACGTGCTTTCACCGGTAAGACAAACGATCCGCTTGTAACCGTGATCGATCAGATGCTGCGTGGCCGTCATCGCGCCCTTGAGGTTGTCGGCTACCACGGAGGTGATCGACGAATTGGCGACGGGGCGGTCGATGGCCACAACCGGCATGGCGGCCCGATTGAGCAGGTCGCGTAACGCCTGACTCTGCGAATTGGCAGGCACAATGATCAGGCCATCCACCCGATGGCGAATGAGAACGTTCAGGTTTTCCATCTCAGTGCGTGGATCGTTGGCCGTTACAGTCACGATAAGGAGTGAGTCATTAGCGCGCGCAATGGCTTGTGCGGCTTCCGCGCAACTTGAAAAGAACGGATCCACGATGCTGGGGATGACAAGGCCGATCGTTTTGGTGCGATGACCTTTGAGGGTTCGTGCCGCCTGATTGGGCATGTAACCGAGTGTTTCAATCACGCGGCGCACGTGGGCCAATGTCTCTGGACTCACACGATAGCCGCCATTGATGACACGGGAAACAGTAGTGGTACCCACGCCCGCTTTCCGAGCAACCTGGCTGAGAGTTGGATGCGTATTATTCTTCGTCATTTGATTGCGGCTCCGGTTAAGGTCTTCGCCGTATAACAAGTCTATGCCGCCTGGCCTGAAAAGTTAAGTTCGCCCTGGAAGAATTCGGTCTCCAGCGGAAGAAAGCCCTGTTCGGAATGCTTGCAGGGACAGTCTTGTCCCTCGGCGCCTGCCGGCAATGCGCCGGTGGTGAACCCTCAGATGCATGTTGCGGCTTTACGGCCGGGGAGGGTTTCGCCGCCTTCTACTCCGCCGCTTCCCCTGCCGCCTGGCTTCATCATGGAGCCGCTTTGCATGGCAAGCCAGACACGATCGAGCATGAACCATACAGTTCTCTGGCCACCCTCAGAGACCGGGCAAGCTCGGGGCTGCTCATGACGCTCTTGCGGTTGGCAAGCATGCAAGCGGCGACCATCCCCTTGTCTGGTCCGAGCGCGGGCAAAGATGGTTCCTGCTTTGTCCGTAAACTGGCGCTTGGCGCAGCCGAGTTCGCACCGCTTTTGTCCTTTGCCCTCCAAAGACGACACATTCGCACTGACCGGGAGAGGGCATTCCACTCCGTCAGGCCGGCGCGCAGCGCTATAGGCTGGACAATTGTCTCAGCCGCCGGAGCAGAGGATGCCCTCCCGAAGAGCCTCAGGCAGGTCCAGGATTTGCCTCTACTTCCATCGATCGTGGGATTGGCTTGATTTGCCAGGCATGTTGTCCGGTTTCGCGGCAGTCCGCATCCTATGCGGTACCGAATTGATTTGTGATACTGTTGCGCGTGTGGTATCGTTTCCATTTGCGGCAATTGACAGTGCGGAAATGTGAATGTCGGCATTTCGTTGAGGATATGTCTGTGTTCCCATTGCCCTTGCAATGCCACTTCAATGCCACTTCATGGAGGATTTTTGCTCGTACCTGAGCGTCTACGGTGATCTGAGATGGCCCTGGAAAAACTGCACGTACTGACGATTGGCATCGATCTTGGCGGAACAAATCTGAGGATTGCGGCGTACACGCCCGATATTGGCATACTGCACTCTATCGCGCTGCCCACACGTCTTGAGGCAGGCCCTCAGGCGGTCGTCGATGACATGTGTGGCGCCATACTCCAATTGCTCGACCAATACTCGGAAGGCCGCAAACTCGCCGGCATTGGAGTGGGATCGCCTGGACCGCTCGAACTCCCCGCTGGACGTCTTCATCATCCGCCCAATCTTCCTGGATGGGACGGATTTCACCTGCTTGCCGAAATGGAAAAGCGCCTGCGCATGCCGGTTGCAGTTGAGGGCGACGCCAACGTGGCAGTGCTTGCGGAATACACACTCGGTCTGGGAAAGCAGCTCGGCGTCGAATCTCTGTGCATGTTGACTCTAGGCACGGGCGTAGGGAATGGAATCATTCTAGATGGAAAGCTCTGGCACGGAGCATCGGGCATGGGTGGCGAGGCCGGACATATGACGATTTATCCTGAGGGCCCTACCTGCGGATGCGGCAACACCGGCTGCTTGGAAGTGTGCGCTTCCGCGACTGCTCTTGTGAACGCCGCGGAACGGCTGATTGGGGCCGGCAAAGCACCGGGACTAACTCTGCTGAAAGGCGGTCGTGCATCGCTGACAGCCCTCGATCTTGCCAAGGCCGCGCGGCAGGGTGACCCAGATGCCCTGGGCATCTACGGGGACACTGGAAGAGCCCTCGGAATCGGGTTAGCCGGCCTGATCAATATTCTCAACTTGCCGCTCTATGTCGTCGGCGGAGGAGTAGCCGATTCATGGGACCTCCTATCGCCGTCTCTGTTCGACGAATTAGAGCGGCGCAGTTATGTCTTCGCGCTCACTGCGCCAGGCAGACCTGCTTCAAGCGGAATGCCCGGCGGAGGAACTCAAGTACTGCCGGCCAAATTGGGACCGGAAGCCGGCCTTCTGGGCGCGTGCATTCTTCCCTTGCATTTGTCGAAACCACGTTGCCATACCCCAACCCATTCACCGCGTGCAGCAAACGAATCTGAATGGAGATGACGAAGAATCCTTGGCGATCGACGTAGATGGGACCGTGCGCATTTCAGTAACACCTTGGAAAAGTGTCACCCTTGACGTTGCTCTATAGCAGAGTTTGTAGGTAAGAGGGCCGTGGGAAAAATCGCGCGAGAAACGCTACGTGAGGCTGGGGGACATTCGTTACGATATAGAGTGGCAAGACTGGAGGACAGAGAATGAAGGCATTGGTAAAGAGCCGCGCTGAACGCGGGCTGTGGTTGGAGGAGGTTGCAGAACCGGCCATCGGCATCAATGACGTGCTGGTCCGCGTTAGATATGCGGGCATCTGCGGCACCGACGTGCATATTTTCCAGTGGGATGATTGGGCCCAGAAGACGATTCCGGTGCCGATGGTCATTGGACATGAATTCGTTGGCGAGATCGCCGCAGTCGGTTCGAACGTAAGCGACTTCTATCCTGGGGACATCGTGAGCGGAGAGGGCCATGTGGTTTGTGGGCGTTGCCGGAACTGCCTGGCTGGGAGACGGCATCTCTGCGCACAAACGCTGGGCGTTGGCGTGAACCGGCCGGGTGGTTTTGCTGAGTTTATTGCGCTGCCCATGACCAACATCTGGCGACATGACCCGAAGATCAATCAGGAAGTGGCTGCTATCTTCGATCCCTTCGGCAATGCCGTCCACACGGCTCTTTCCTTTCCTGTACTCGGCGAAGATGTGCTTATCACCGGAGCTGGGCCAATCGGCATCATGGCGATTCCAGTGGTGCGCTATGCGGGAGCGCGGCATGTGGTCGTTACGGATGTGAATCCCTTCCGCTTGGAACTGGCAAGGAAGATGGGCGCGACGGTGGCGGTGAATCCATTCGAGACATCCATTGCAGACGTGCAGAAACAGTTGGGGATGCTGGAGGGCTTCGACGTCGGCCTCGAAATGTCGGGCAATGCCCAGGCGTTGCACGACATGATTGCCAACATGAGCCACGGAGGGAAGATTGCCGTCCTCGGCATCCCCGCCAAAGAGATGCCGATAGACTGGCGGAAGGTGATCTTCAACATGCTTACCATCAAGGGCATCTACGGACGGGAAATGTATGAGACCTGGTACAAAATGACTGTGATGCTGGAATCGGGCGTAGATATCTCGCCTGTCATTACCCATCGATTCGCCTATTACGATTTCCAGCGGGGCTTTGAAGCGATGATTTCAGGCCAGGCCGGTAAGGTGGTTCTAGACTGGACGAGCCTTGCTTAAGCTGACTACTCACTCGTCTAGAGCATTTTACGTTTTACTGTAGACCTGACGTGCAGAGACGGAACCATGCCTTGGCATTGTCAGCGGTGATGAGCTGAATGGCTTCGGCGATG
>OCZT010005223.1_pt1 | contig 12997 bp, 11 predicted proteins | sample 1539031 | NCBI WGS metagenome assembly OCZT01 (sample SAMEA3539308, study PRJEB22396) | soil metagenome | biome: tundra; feature: field; material: soil | place: USA | collected 2010-05 | depth 0.15 m | reverse complement strand
CGACGGAATCGCGGCCGTGCTCGCCAAAACCGGCGTTCCGGCGACCGCCGCCTCCAGCGCCGGGATGCCGAACCCCTCGGCGAACGACGGCTGAACGTAGGCCAGCGCGCCGCGATACCGCCGCGCCAGCGTCGCCTCGTCGAGCTCACCGAGGAATGCGATCTCGCCGTTCTGCCGCACGTACCGTGAACGCACGCCGGGTTCGTCAGGTCCCGTCAGGACTAGATCGAGCTCGAGATCCTCGGGGAGCGCCGCCCAGGCGGCGTAGAGCGTCTCGAGCCCTTTGTGCGGGCGGTGGTTCCCCGCGTAGAGCGCATACGGCCGCTGCGCGAGCCACGGCTCCGCCTCGGCGACCGCGTCGGCGTACCCGAGCGGAACGATCCGGATGCGCTCGCGCGCGACGCCGAGGAGCGTGACGCAGTCCGCGGCGACACGCTCGTCGCTGACCAGGACGCGCGCGGCGGCGCGATAGAGCGGTGCCGCGGCGACGCGCCAGTACAGCGCTGTCGCACGCGAGAACAGCGCCGGGAATCGCAGGTGGATCAGGTCGTGCACCATCGCGACGTAGGGCCGGGGGACGAACGGCGCCGCTTCGAGGTACGGCAAGTGGACCAGCTGCGGGCGGGCGGCGCGCAGCGCGAGCGGATGGAGCGCGAGCGGCGATTCGACGGGGACCAGCTCGATATCCGGCGCGACCCGCGGCACGCGTTCGAGGAGCGCGCGTGTGTACGCGCGCATCCCGGCCGAGGCGCGCGTCGTCGGCCGCGCCGCCACCACGACGCGGATCATGTCGGCCGATTCGCCGCAGGCGAATCGAGCAGCTCGCGATAGAGACCGGCGGTCGCGCGGACCGTGCGCTCCCAGGTCAGCTCGGCGGTCGCCGCGCGCGCGAGTGCGGCGTCACGCGCGAACGCGTCGGGCTGCTCGACGGCCCGCAGCAGCAGCAAACGGAGCGCTATGATGTCGTGCGGCGCGTAGCGATGAACGTACGGTTTGAGCACCGTCGCGGTCGCGGTCTCGGCTGCGATCACCGGCGTCCCGGCGCGCAGCGCCTCGAGCACCGGGAGCCCGAAGCCTTCGCGCAGTGCGGGATGGACGTACGCCGCGGCGCCGCGGTAGAGCCGCCACAGATCCTCCTCGTCGACCGCGCCGGCGAAGGCGAGCTCGCCGTGGGTGTGCCGGACGGAGCGCAGCGCCGGCTCTTCGTCACCGGTGAGGACGAGGTCGACCGCGTGGCGGTCGGGGAGCGAGGCCCAGGCTGCGACCAGCGTCGCCAGGTCCTTGTGCGGACGGTGGTTGCCGGCGTAGAACAGGTACGGCCGATCGCCGACGAGCGGCTCCGGCAGCGGATCGGGCGCGTCGACACCGAGTGGGATGACGCGCACGCGAGCCGGATCGACGCGCAGGTAGCGCTCGAGCAGTTCGACCGTCGCATCATCGTCGGTGATCACGGCACGCGCTCCGCGCAGCACCGGCCCGACGACGTGGCGCCAGTACGGCCCGACCTTCGGCTTCGCGTACTGCGGGAACTCGAGATCGATCACGTCGTGGACCGTCACCACATACGGAGCGGGGACGACGCGGGGGACGTACGGCGTCGGAAAATGGACGAGGCGCGGGCGCAGGCGCGCAAGCCGCAGCGGAAGCCCGACCTGCTCCGCCAGATCGAAGTTGTCGCCGCTGCCGACCTCGGCGACAGACAGGCCGGGTGCGACCTGCGGCAGCAGCCGGCGCAGCGCGCGCACGTACGCGAGCATGCCCGCCGACGTGTGCGACGTCTCGCGCACGTCGAGCGCAAGATCGGGTCGCGGAGCCGAGGTCAAGATCCGCGCAGCGCTTTGGCGCGCACGATGACGCGATAGCGCGCGCTCTCCCAGGCGACGAAGAGGCCGCGCCAGCCGTCGCGCCAGCCGCCGTACCGCAGGAGCGACCATACGAAGCGCAGCGGCATCGTCGCCAGGGAGCGCAGATACGCCCGGCGCGAGGGCGGCAACGCCGCCGCTTCCACGCTGGTGTAGCGGTCGAACTTCACCCGGTACGACGCCAAGGTCGGATAGGAGTCGTGCAGGATCGCGCCCGGCAGCGCGGCGATCGGGCCGTCGACGATCCAGCGCTCGTGCAGATCGGCGCCGACCTCGTTCGCCGCGACGCGTGCGCGGCCGGTGCGGAAGAGCCGCAGGAGCCGTTCGTTCGACCAGCCGGCGGTGTGAACCGGGCGGCCGCACAGCATCGTGACGCGCCGTAGGTGGTAGCCCGCGACAGCTTGTCCTGAGCCCGTCGAAGGGCGCGCCGCGACGATTGCATCGCGAAGCGTATCGTCGAGCAGTTCGTCGGCGTCGAGCATCAGCGTCCACTCGGTCGCGACACGACCCAGCGCATAGCGGCGCGCGTTGACGAACCCCGTCCAGGGGCGCGATTCGACCTCCGCGCCGAGCGCGCGCGCGACCGCGGCCGTGTCGTCTTCCGATGCGGCGTCGAGCACGAACACCCGCACGCCGGGCGGGAGCCCGGCGACCAGCCGCCCAAGCCGCGCCGCTTCGTCGCGCGCCAGGACGACGACGGTGATCTCGGCCGCGTTCAGCGGTGCACGAGCGCGCTGCCGCCGGTGCCGGTCCGCGCCTGCGCGCGCTCGAGCGCGGCGCCGATCCAATCGCGATACAGCGGCGAAGGCCGGTTCGGACGGCTCTTGTACTCGGGGTGCGCCTGCGTCCCGACGAACCACGGGTGGACGCTCTGCGGCAGCTCGATCACCTCGACCAGCGAGGTCCGTCCGAGCGGATGATGGCCGCTGAAGACCATGCGGTGCTCCTCGAACAGCGCCTTGTACTTGTTGTTGAACTCGTAGCGATGCCGGTGCCGCTCGCTGATCTGGAGCTGGCCGTACGCGCGCGCCGCGACCGAGCCTTCTTCGAGCGTGCACTCGTACGCGCCGAGCCGCATCGTCCCGCCCTTGAGATCGAGATTGCGCTGCTCCGGGAGGAAGTCGATGACCGGATCCGGGCTGGCCTCGTCGACCTCGGTCGTGCTGGCGTCGTGCAGGCCGCAGACGTTGCGCGCGAACTCGACGCACGCCAGCTGCATCCCGAAGCAGATCCCCAGAAACGGGATTCGCTTGGTGCGCACGTGCTCGATCGCGAGCAGCTTGCCTTTCACCCCGCGCGCACCGAAGCCGGGCGCGACCAGCACGCCGTCGACGTCGTCGAGCGCGCCGAGCCCTTCGGTTTCGATCCGCTCGGAATCGACGCGCACCACGTCGACCGCGACGTTGTGGAATGCGCCGGCGTGCGCGATCGCCTCGATGATCGAGATGTAGGCGTCCTTGAGTTCGACGTACTTGCCGACCAGCGCGACGCGCAGCCGTCCGGTCGGATTCTGGATCCGTTCGGCGATCGCACTCCAGTCCTCGAGCTGGGGGCGCGTCGTCTCGAGCCGCAGCTTGCGCACGGCGATCTCGGCGAGCCCCTCGGCTTCGAGGTTGAGCGGGACTTGGTAGATCGAGGCGGCATCGGCGTTCTGGACGACGCTGTGCGCGTCAACGTCGCAGAACAGCGCGATCTTCTCCTTCAGCTCGATCGGGATCGGGCGCGCGCTCCCCGTGCGCACGACGATCGCGTCCGGCTGGATCCCGATCGCGCGCAGTTCGCGCACGCTGTGCTGCGTCGGCTTCGTCTTTAGCTCGTCGGCGGCGCCGAGATGCGGCAGCAGCGTGAGGTGGATGAACATGACGTTCTCGTCGCCGACCAGATGCCGTACCTGACGGATCGCTTCGAGGAACGGCAGCGACTCGATGTCACCGACCGTGCCGCCGACCTCGACGATGCAGACGTCCGCGCCGCTCCGTTCCGCGACGCGCGTGACGTGCGCTTTGATCTCGTTGGTGATGTGCGGGATCACCTGGACCGTCGCGCCGAGATAGTCGCCGCGGCGCTCTTTCTCGATCACCGATTTGTAGATCTGACCCGTCGTGACGTTGTTGTCGCGGGTCAGCGCCTCGTCGATGAAACGCTCGTAATGACCGAGATCGAGATCGGTCTCGGCGCCGTCCTCGGTGACGAAGACCTCACCGTGCTGATACGGGTTCATCGTGCCGGCGTCGACGTTGATGTACGGATCCAATTTCTGGATCGATACCGAGACGCCCCGACTCTTCAGCAGCCTCCCCAGGGAGGCGGCCGTGATCCCCTTCCCCAGCGAACTGACGACGCCGCCGGTGAAGAAGATGAACTTGGCCATGGGGAATGCTTCGCTTCACCAAAGGACCCGCAGCCGCCTCCGGCGGCGCCTCCGATCGGTCGCTTGCTACGCCCCGCGATGGAGCGGCAAGGATCAGGCCGGCGGGATGACCGCGACGACGAGGCGCTCGAGGCCGGCGTAGTCCTGAATCGTCTCGACGCCCGCCTGCGGCAGGGCGCCACGGACCAGCGCCTCGAGCGCGCGGGCGTTTCCCGGCGCCGCTTCGAGGACGGCGATCCCACGCGGCCCGACCAGTTTCGGAAGGGCCGGGACGAACCGGCGGTAGAGCGCGAGGCCGTCGCCGCCGCCGTCACGGGCCAGGAGCGGCTCGAACGACACGGGGTCCGGCGCGGTGGCGCATTCGGCGGTCGGCACGTACGGCAAGTTCGCGACGACGCAGTCGAACGGCGCGTACGGCAGGACCGGCTCGGCGAGATCGCCGTGCAGGAACGTGACGCGCTGAAACACCTCGTTGCGCGCAGCGTTGCGGCGTGCGACCGCGAGGGCGTCCTGCGACACGTCGCTCGCGTACACGCCGAGTCCGGGCAGCTCAGCCGCGAGCGTCACGGCGATCGCGCCGCTCCCGGTTCCGACATCGGCCGCGGTGCCGTTCTCACGACCGGTTGCGCGCAGGTGGCGCACCGCCCATTCGACGGCGAGTTCGGTCTCCGGGCGCGGTACGAGCACGCGCGCGTCGACGCCGAACATCCGCCCGTAGAATCCCGCCTCGCCGGTGACGTACGCGAGCGGCGCACCGCGTTCGCGCTGCTCCACCAATTCCTCGAACCGTTGCACGATCTCCGGGCCGAGCTCGCGCTCGCGGTGCGCGATCATCTCGGCGCGCGAAACACCGCCGGCATGCGCGAGCAGGAAGACCGCGTCGAGCCGTCCCGTCCCGCCGACCGGCTCGAGCCGCACCGCGGCGTCGCGCAACACCTCGCCGATCGTCAAGCGGCGTCGTCTTCACCGGCGAGCAGGCGGGATTGCTCCCACTTCTGCAGCTCGACGATGAGCTTCTCCATGTCGCCGTCCAGAATCGCCTTGATGTTCTGGAAGCTCTGGTTGATGCGGTGGTCGGTGATCCGGTCCTGCGGATAGTTGTAGGTGCGGATCTTCTCGCTGCGGTCGCCGGTTCCGACCTGGCTGCGGCGCAGCGCCCCTTCGGTCTGCTCGCGCTCGCGGCGCTGGTTCGCTGCGAGCTGCGCGCGCAGCATGTCCATCGCTCGCGCGCGGTTCTGCAGCTGCGAGCGCTCCTCGCTGCACGAGACGATGATCCCGCTCGGCTTGTGGGTGATGCGGATCGCCGACTCGGTCTTGTTGACGTGCTGGCCGCCGGCACCCGAGGCCTTGAACGTGTCGATCTCGAGATCGGTCGGGCGGATCTCGATCTCGCCGTCGTCGGCGACTTCGGGCAGCACCGCGACGGTGGCGGTGGAGGTGTGGATCCGGCCGGCGGCTTCGGTCGCCGGGACGCGCTGCACGCGGTGGACGCCGGACTCGTACTTGAACCAGCGGTACGGCTCGCCGCCCTTGACCGCGATCACCGCCTCTTTGTAGCCGCCCGCCTCGTTGTCGTTCTCGCTCAGCAACTCGACGCGCATCTTGTGGGACTCGGCGAAGCGCGTGTACATGCGCAGCAGGTCGCCGGCGAAGATCCCCGCCTCGTCGCCGCCGGCGCCGGCGCGAATCTCGATGAAGATGTCCTTGTCGTCGTTCGGGTCGCGCGGGAGCATCAGCTCCTGGAGGTCGGCGTCGAGCGCGTCGCGGCGCCGGCGCAGTTCCTCGGCTTCTTCTTCCGCCAGCGCGGCGAGCTCCGGATCGCTCTTGTCGGCGCGCAGCGCGTCGTTCTCCGCGATCGCGCGCACGACGTCGCGATAGCGGCGGTACGCCGTCACCGTCGGCTCGATCGATGCCCGCTCTTTCATCAGCGCGGTGAAGCGCGTTTGATCGAAGCCGCCGCTCGGGTCTGCGAGCGCGGCGTCGATCTCGTCGAAGCGTTTCGAGAGCGTCTCGAGGCGGTCGTCGTATCTCATCGGGCATGAAAGAAGCGAGCCGAAGGACGGCTCGCTTCCGGGGATCGTTCGAGCGGGGCTAAACCGAAGCCGGGCTGTTCTCCTGCGCGTCGGCCTGCTTGCGCGTCTTGCGCTCGGCGGCCTCGGCCTTCTTCTTGTCGGCCATCGCGGCACGCTGGTTGAACTTCTCGACGCGCCCGGCCGTGTCGAGGAACTTCTGCTGCCCGGTCCACAGAGGATGGCAGTTGGAGCACACCTCGACCTGAATGGTCGGCGACGTCGATCCGGTGGTAAACTCGGCTCCGCAAGCGCACTTCACGTGGGCTTCCGGATACCATTTGGGGTGGCCCTTGGTCTTCACAGCCCCAATATTCTATCACCGCGTGCAAGGGGCGCCGGATACCGAAGTTTCCGGCGCCCCTTACGCTTGCTTCCGGCCTTCGCCGGGGCCGGGATGACGGGGTTAGACGCCGACCACCGACTTGATCAGGTGCCGTCCGAACGGCACGCCGATCCCGGTCGTGAGGTCGTAGCCGACACCCGCGTTGAAGCCGGGCTGGGGGGTCGGCGAGGGGTTCGGACAGGGCCCGACCTGGGCCGGGTTCACGCTGCACGGCCGCACGCCGTTGTTGCCGTCGACGATATCGAGGAACGTCGCCGGATAGAGCGTCGCGTCGTTGTAGATCTTGTAGAACGACGGCGCCGCGTTGCCGAACCGGTACGGCTTGGTGCCGCTGCCGTTCGCGGTGCAAGCAGCGGTCTGCCGGCACGCGTCGAGGACGAGCGCCCACATCGCCGCCATCTCGGGCGCGGCGACACTGGTGCCGCCGAACCCGCCGTAGGGGAAACCGCCGAAGTTCGTGTTGATGGCGGTCGCCACACCGGTGTCGGGATCCGCGTCCAGCGAAGCGTCGGGCTGGTTGCGCTTCGTGCCGGTGATCCCGGGACCGACTTGCCAGGCCGGCTTCGCCACCGCGACCGAGAGACCGCCGCCGGTCGCCCCGAAGCCGTGGTTGGTCTGGACGCCCCAGGTGGTGTACGGACCGATCTTGTGCCCGGCCTCGTCGACCGGCGCGGTGATCCCACCGACGCTGGTGACGTTCGCGTCGACCGCCGGAGCGCTGACGCAGGGCTGATTCGGGCCCGAGACGCCGGGCGCCGTGCCGTAGTACGGCCGTGCGCACCCTTGCGCGCCGGCGTCGCCTGACGAGACGAACACCGCGACACCTTCGGACTGCAGCATCGCGAACTGCACGGGTTCCGTGCCGTTCGGATCGAACGTCGTCCCGTCGGCTTGGGTGTAGTCGCTGTACTGTTCGGCGATACCGTAGCTCAGCGACAGGATGTCGGCCTGGTTGTCGTTGATCGCCTGCTGGACCTCGTCGTTGACCTCGCTGATCCCCTCTTGCGGACCGAAGTCGTGCGGCGGGCTCGTTCCGAAGGTCTCGTGGGCCACGTAGGCGAGGTAGAACAACACCGTCGCGGTCGGCGCGAGCGCGGCCGTCTGCTGCGTGTCGATCTGCGCTTCGCCGTCCTCGGGGTTGCAGCTCGGCAGCGTCCCCTTGCACGGCGCCGTCACCGGCGGCGGCGTCGACGGCGTTCCGCCGTTGATCCCGGCGGCCGGCTGTACGTTCACCTGCACGATCGAGTTGGTCGTGGGGTGGAACGTCCCGCCGGCGTCGTACCAGCCGAGGCCGAGCCCGCCGCCGGTCGTGGACGACTTCATGAAGTTGTAGTCGTGCTGGTCGATCGGCCCGGTGCCGATGATCCCGATGTTGATCCCGGTTCCGGTGTAGCCCGCTTGATACGCACCGGTGTAGTCGAAGGCCGCCGCGAGCTGCTGCGGCGGAAGCCCGAAGTTGAACGCTGGCGTCGTGCCGTGCGGCGCCGTCGCGATCGAGTTCCGTTTCACCCACGTCGGGTTGTACACGAGATGGGTAACCGAATGGACCGCCAGCGGCTTCGAGAAGTGCGGCAGCGAGGTCGGGCCATACGCATCGCCGCTGGAGAGATGGTAGAGTCCGAACGTCGTGCCGAACGCCTGCTCCATGTTGGCCTGTGGTCCGACGACGCGCAGAGCGGACTTCTGCTTCCATCCGGTGACTTGGAGACCGGCGGCGGTGAAGTACGCGATCGCTGCGTTGTAGTCCGCATCAGACGCACCGAACCGGGAGCCGATCTCCTCAGGGGTCAGGAAGTGACGGTAGAGGCCGCTGCTCGGATCGCCGACCGACGCCGCATACTGATGCAGCGCGGCGACGTTGGGCAGGTTCATCTGGACGTCGACCTTCATCGTTCCGATCTGGACCGGTCCCACCGACGATGCGCCCTTGAGCGCGTTGCTGGTGTACTTGAACGAGGTCGACGAGGGCGAGAGCGCGCCCTGGTTGGTCGGCGTGTTCGGGACGACGGTGGCAGGTTTGCTGCTCCCGCCGCCGCCGCCGCCGCACGCCGCGAGGAGGGCCGCGGCGGTTACCGCGGCGAGGATTCGTGCCGTTCTCACAGCGTCTTCACCCCCTGGCTGAGGAAGTTGCGATTGAATGTTTGCGTGCGCATCCAGTTGGTCTTCTCACGCACGACGTGTTCGAAGCGCGAGCGCGCGAGCGCGCGAGCGGCGAACGAGCCGGTCGAGAGCACCGAGGTCGAGAGCGCCGAGGTCTTGCGGGTACCCGACAACGTCGCCGTGCCGCCTTCGACGGTGGCAGACTGCAGGGTCAGGGTCTCGTTGACGCTCGTGAGCTGGATCGGCGTGGTGCCGCCGCCGACCAGGATGACGAAGCCGTTCTGCAGCGTGTAGTCGTAGAACGTCTTCACCGAGTCGGACATCTGGATGCACACCGGACCGACGCGCGGCGCCATGTACGTGGTCGTCGTCATGAGCTCGGAGTTTCCGAGCGCCGGATCGACGCGGGTGATCGTCTGCACGATCTGATTGCCGGCGGTCCCGTATTTCGCGGGCACGTTGCACGCGGCCGGATAGGTCACGGATCCGTTGTCGACGTCCGTCTCAGTCGACGGTTGGGTCGTCCCGGCCGGGAACCAAGGCGTGATGCTGTATGCCACGAGCTGCGTGCCGGCACTATTGAACAAGCGGAGGATGATCTTCGCGGGCGAGCCGGTCGGCGCCGTCATCGTAAAGCGGTAGCCGCTGTACTGGCGGGCGTCGTAGCTTGCGCTCAGATCGGGATTGACGGTGATCGTCTGGACGTCACCGACCGCGTCGGTACCCGTCTCGACATAGGCACCGCTGGCGACCACCGTGCGGTGGCGCGCGTAGCCGCCCTGATCCGTCTCGTCGTACTGGAGCACGGCGTTGTTCGGACCGAACGGGCCGGTCGTCTCCGGAATCACGTCGAGGATACCGTTGCCGCTCGGACCGCTCGGGTCGTAGAGCGTCTGGTATTTGACGCCGTTCGAATCCGTCGCCAAGGAACCGGTGATCCCCACCGCCCCGGGGACGAGGGTGGCCGGCTGGCCCGGCGCGGTCCCGGTGACGTACGCGTAGCCGCTGTTGGTTCCGGTCTTCAGCGTTTCCAGCGTATACGAGTCGGTTTCATCGGAGTGCGCGGTGGTCATCACCGACGGGACGGGCGTCGCGGCGACCGCGGCGGTCAGGACCGTCGAGGTGAGCGCGACGGTCGCGGTGTCGACCTGCGGCTTCGTCGGGTTGCTGTTGACGAGCTGAATGGTCGAGGTCAGCGTCCCGGTGAAGCTGAACGCATCGCCGACGTTGCCGGGGCGCTGCGAACTGACGGTGACGGCGCTCTTGCCGCTCGGGTTGCCCCGGCCGGCGGTCGTGTCGGTCACCGTGACGTTTCCGGCACCGTCGAGCGTGCCGGCCGTGAACAGACCGGCGGCATTGACCGATCCGATCGTCGCGTTGTCGAGCACGTAGGTGAAGGTCGGATCGAGATACGGGAAGCCGTTGGGCTGCGCTTCCGCGCCGACGATCTGGGCCGTGCCGAGCATTCCGACCGGATTCGCGGTGGCGCTCGTGACGGTGACGACGGGCGTGGAAGCCGCGCTCGCGTCGGAAGACGCTTCGACGTAGAATGCGTAGTAGGTGCCGCTCGCGAGCGACATCCGTGAGTACAGAACGTTCCCGTCGGTCGAGGCTTTGCCGGCGGCGAACGTCACGGTGTCGACGTCGTCGAACGCGGTTCCGAGGCCGGCGAGCCGGAAGATCGAACCGCTTGCTGCGGGCGCCGTCGTCAGCGAAGCTTGCAGCGGCTTGAGCAGCGTCGCGCCGGTGAGCGTGACGGTGAACTCGACGACCAAGACGGCGCTCGCGCCGATCTTGCGCACCTTGCGGCCGGCGGACTGTAACGTCTTGGGTGCGGCGTTGTTCGCAAACACCGTGACGGAAAGCGTGCCCGTGCCGCTGAGGGCTCCGGGCGGCGCGGTAATGACGACCGACTGCGTTCCGAGGGTCGTGGTGAGCGACCCGCCGGCTGGGGTGACGGAGCCGCTGTTGGTCACGGACTGCGGGGGTGCTATCCCCGTGTTGAGTGACGGCGGGTTCGCACCACCGCCTTGGCAGCCGCCCAGAGCCAAGGCCAGACAGGACAGGATTGCGGCGCGTCGATATCCCAAAACGCCCGTACCTCACGAAGCAGGGAGCAAAGCCCAAAGAGCTCCGGCCGGAACCGGCGCCGAGGGCGGTGAGCGTTTACATCGTGATCCAACTCACCCCGGCCTGCTGTCCATGCGGCGCTTTCGTACAATCGCTTGAGCAAATCGTCAGTTTTCGGTAAAGCTCGCCCCCGCGGCACGGGGATGAAGGTCCGCAGCGTTTACGAACAGAGATCCGTGTCCCACTCGTCGCAGAAGAGGTCCCGTTGAACCTTCGTCAGATCGCGCTCGTCGGGCTTGCCGCCCTGGCGCTCGGCGGAACAGCCGCCGCCCAGGTCGCTCCGGTCGGCCAATCCCCGGGGACGCCTGCGGCGACTCCGTCCGCCGCCCCGGGCGCCAGTGCGAGCCCGGCTCCATCCGGCCGCCGCGGTCGCCGTGCGTCGACCCCCAACCCGGCGCCAAGCGCCTCGGATACCCCGGAGCCGCCGCAGTTCTCGACTATGGACGGCGTCTGGGAGGTGCAGGTCCAGCCCCTGGCCGGGAATGGGAAGACCCTGTACTCGCACCTCTACGTCACGCAGAAGGGCGACGCGCTCAGCGGAACCTGGGTGCGCAGCAACAGCGACAAGATGCCCTTCACCGGGACGTTCGACGGGCGGCTGTTCAAGCTGACCGCGACCGACACGAAGAACACCGTCCTCACGCTGAGCGGCTACGCGGAGAACTTCTCCGACATGGTCGGCCTGATGACGACGGTCGACCCGAAGGACAAAGGCACGCCGTTCACGGCCGCGCATCGCAAGAAAGAGCGCGCCGGCGGCTACTGAGGAGGCGGGCGCCCTCGACGGGCGCCTCCTGCGCGCGATCCGCGACTACGCGCTCGGCGACGCGGCGTTCCTCGCGCTCGCACGCGACCTGTTCGCCTACCAGATCGCGCTCAACGCACCGTACGCCGCGTTCGCGCGGGCAGCGGGCTTCGACGCTGCGCGGCTCCCGGCGCGGATCGACGAGATCCCGGCGGTCCCCGCGGCCGCATTCAAAGAAGCGCGCCTCGCCACGTTTCCGCCGGACGAGACCGCCGCGGCGTTCGAGACGAGCGGCACGACGCGCGGGCGCGGCGGCCGGCACGAGCTGCCGACCACGCGGCTCTACGAGGCCGCGCTCCTCGCGTCGTTCGATCGCATGCTGCTCCCCGACGGCGCGCGCCTGCGGTATCTGAACCTCGTCCCGGATCCGCGGCGGAATCCACACAGCTCGCTCGGCTACATGATGGCGACGGTCGAGCGCGAACGCGGCGACGGCGCCGGCGGATGGTACCTTCACGACGACGCGCTCGACATCGACGGGCTAGTGCGCGACATCGCGCGGGCGAGCGCCGAGGGCGCCGCGGTCTGCCTCGCGACGACCGCCTTCGCGCTGGTCGCGCTGCTCGACGCGCTCGCCGAGCGCGACATGCGTCTCGCGCTCCCCAGCGGATCGCGCATCATGGAGACCGGCGGCTTCAAAGGCCGCGCGCGCGTGGTCGAACGTGCCGCCCTCTACGCCGCTGCGTCGGACCGGCTCGGCGTCGCGGTCGACGCGATCGTCGCGGAGTACGGGATGACCGAGCTGTCCTCGCAGTACTACGACTCCTTCGCGTCGCGCAGCCGGGTCGAGCCACGGGTCAAGGTCGCACCACCGTGGCTGCGCGCGATCGTCGTCGACGGCGAGGGCCGCGCCGTTCCGAACGGCGTCGTCGGGGCGATTCGTCATATCGACCTGGTGAACCGCGGCTCGGTGATCGCGATCGAGACCGAAGACCTGGGCGCCCTCGTCCCTTCGACAGGCTCAGGACAGGCTGGGCTCGTGCTGCTCGGCCGCGAGCACGGCGCCGAGCTGCGCGGCTGCTCGCTGGACGCGGAGACGCTGCTGGTGCGCCGTGCCTGAGGCGCGGGGCATCTCGGGCGCGCTGCGCACGCTGCCCGCGAAGCGAATCGTCGCGTTCATCGCGGACGCGGCGAAGCGCTGGCGCGACGCCGACTACGCGCCGCGCGTGCGCGCGACCGCTGCGATCGAAGCGCGGCTCGGCTACAGCACGCCGGTCGTCGACTACGCGCTGGACAGCCTCTTCGGCGGTGCGACCGGCGCGGCACTAGATCGGAAGAGCGTCGTGTAGGGAAAGAGGGTAGATCTCGGTGGTC
>OCZT010005221.1_pt1 | contig 12999 bp, 10 predicted proteins | sample 1539031 | NCBI WGS metagenome assembly OCZT01 (sample SAMEA3539308, study PRJEB22396) | soil metagenome | biome: tundra; feature: field; material: soil | place: USA | collected 2010-05 | depth 0.15 m | reverse complement strand
GGTGCAGGGGCTGGATTAAGGCGCCGCATCTCCACGAGTCGTCCCGGCGAACGCGGGGACGACGATCTGCTGTTTTCGCGGGGACGACAATAATAATATCAGCAATAAAAACGCCCCGGTTTTTCCGGGGCGTTTTCGTATTCCGCGAAAGAACCGCGTTAGGCGGCGGCTTTCTCGGCCGAGCCGTCGACGACCTGCGGAGCGGCCGCGCTGGTGGTCGTGATCGGAATGCTGCGGGGCTTCTTGGCCTCGGGAATCTCGCGGACCAGATCGACGTGGAGCAGGCCGTTCTCGAGCGAGGCGCTTTTCACGACCACGAAATCGGCAAGCTGGAACGCCCGCTCGAAGGCGCGCGCCGCGATGCCGCGATACAATAGCTCCGACTTGTCCTTGCCGTTTTCATTGGCGGTCTTTTCGCCCTTGATCGTCAGCGTGTTTTCCTTCGCGACGATGGAGAGCTCGCCCTGCGAGAAGCCGGAGACCGCGACGCTGATGCGGTAGGTGTTCTCGCCGGTGCGCTCGATATTGTAGGGCGGATAACCGGGAGCGCCGTCGCTGGGCGCCTGGCCGAGCTGGGAGAAGAAGCGGTCGAAGCCGACGGTGGAACGATAAAACGGGGTGAGATCGAAAGTACGCATAGGATAGTCCTCCATAGAGCGACTGTTAAATCAACCCGCCCGCCATCGGGCCGGGCTTTCGTCTTAAGTGCAGCCTTGCGGTTCGGTTTCCCGAAACGCTGGTAGCGGCCTGCACGAAGGTGATATGGGAGGGGCAGAAGCGCGTTCAAGAGGGCGGGAACGATGTCCCTTTTTGACGCTCACGCCCTTGATTTTCAGCACTTTTCACCTATCCGGTCCCGGCCATGACGCTTGTGTCGATTCCCGCCAATCCCGTTCCGGAGGACGTCGTCACCGGCACCATCAAGACGCCGGACGGCGCGGAACTGCGCTTCGCGCGCTGGGCGCCGCCGGCCAACCGCAAGGGCACGGTCTGCGTCTTCACCGGCCGCAGCGAGCAGATCGAAAAATATTTCGAAACGGTGCGCGACCTGCGCGAGCGCGGTTTCGCGGTGGCGATGATCGACTGGCGCGGGCAGGGCCATTCGTCGCGGCGGCTGCGCGATCCGCGCAAGGGCTATGTCCGCGACTTCTCCGATTTCGAAGTAGACGTCGAAACCTTCGTGCAGCAGGTGGTGCTGCCGGATTGCCCGCCGCCGTATTTCGCGCTGGCACATTCGATGGGCGGCGCGGTGATGCTGCGCGTCGCGCATGCCGGCAAGCGCTGGTTCGACCGCATGGTGCTGTCGGCGCCGATGATCGATCTTCCCGGACACGGCACGTCGTTTCCGGCCCGCGCGTTGCTGCGCCTGCTGCGGCTCGCCGGGCAGGGCGGCCGCTACATTCCCGGCGGCAACGACGCGTTGAGCGGCACGGAGTCGTTCGTCAACAATCCCTTCACCAGCGATCCCGTGCGCTACGCCCGCAACGCCGCGATCCTCGAGGAGGACCCGACGCTGGGCATCGGGTCGCCGACGGTGGCCTGGGCCGATACCGCGATCAGGGCGATGCGCGGCTTCCGCGCCTCGGACTATCCTTCGCAAATTCGCCAGCCGATCCTGATGCTGGCCGCCAGCAACGACACCGTCGTCTCGACGCCGGCGATCGAGGAGTTCGCCTATCATCTGCGCGCCGGCTCGCATCTGGTCATCGCCGGCTCGAAACATGAAATCCTGCAGGAGCAGGACCGCTACCGCGCGCAATTCTGGGCGGCGTTCGATGCCTTCGTGCCGGGCACGCCGCTGTTCAAGTGAAGACGGCACGTGCTCATAAAGATCCATGAGCAAGTGGAAACGCCAGTCGTTGTCCCTGAAGCGACTACAGCGTCTTCAAATATTCAATCAGATCATACCGCTCTTCCTCGCTCAGTATGCGGCCAATGACGCCTGGTTTGCCTGGTCCCGGCGTTCCCTCGAGCGAGTGGCCGAGAACGCTGTTGCCGTGGATCGCCGATCCGTCGGGTCCCGTCGCCGAGAACAGGGTTTCGCCCTTTTTGCAGGTCGACGCTTCGCCGGCGACTACGCGAAATCCGACCTGCTGCGGATCGAAGTCGCGGGAGCCCATGCAGAACTGTTTGGGACGCTCGGCCGCGGGCTTGAGCATCCAATAGAGCGAGGGAACCGAACCGTTGTGAAGGTAGGGAGCGGTCGCCCAGACGCCGTTCAGCGGGCGCGCGCGATAGTGCAGGCCCCGCGCGGCATTGGGACAATTCTTTCGTGAACCCCAGAGCGCCGCGCGATCGGAGTCCGGAACGGAGTGATCGTCCATCCATTTCCTGCTGGTACGGTCCACCACGATCATCAAGGCGACCGAGAACGGCATTTCTGTTGAGGAGGTGGTGGGCAGATCAGGACATCCCCAGACCTTTCCAAGGTCCCGCGCAGGCTGCATGTCCAGGAAGCCGGGAATATCGACTTTTCGCGACGCGAGCACGTTGGCCTGCGCGGGGTCCGTTCCCATACCGGCCACGCCCTTCTCCACCGGCCACAGCACCGGGCCGTTGGAGCTCCAGCGATCCGAGGACCAAAAGCTCTTGTCCGGATATTGCTTGTCGAACGCCGGGTCGTCGACCGGTCCAAGGTGGCACTCGGCGCAGATCTCGGCGTAAACCGCGCGGCCTTTGGTTACGCGCTCCGGATTGATCTTCCATGCCGGATCGTCGGGAAAGATCTGCGATGGCCATTTCGGCGACGCCAGTCCGCCGAAGCCCATTGGATTTTGGCCAGAAGGATCGGGACCGCGCAGCATCGCTTCGATGCGAACGAGATTCTCGACGGCGACGGACGAGCGGAAAAGTGCCTCCGGAGGCGTGTCGGGCGAAAGATTCAACAGCGCCGAAACCCCGAGCGCCTCGCCGGCGTTGCGGATCAGGGGCTGCTGGATCGAGGCATCGTATTGCGCCCACAGGAACCACGGCACAGTCCAGATCGGCGGGAAACTGACGGGCGCATCGTTGGCGTGCAGGTTCTTTTCAAATCCTGTGAGACCGGCCGTTGCCAGATCGGTGTAGAAAACCTGATTGCCGATCCGGTTGAGCGCGTCGAGCCGCCCGAACCCTTCCTCGGTATCGTTCTGGCCCTTGGCGGCGACCGTTTTGTCGAAGATATTCTTCTGGTTGAGCAGGAAGTCGCCAGTCGTCGACAGATCCTTTTTGAGCTTGCTGTATTCTGCCGGGCTTGCATCGGGACCGAGCACAGGCGCCGCGAAGCGTCCGAAACGGCCCGGTACTTTCAATGTGTAGAGAATGGACAGACCGGTCGCGCTTTCGAGCTTTCGCAGATCGACCATGCCGGGGCCGCCGTCGAAGCGCACGCTTACGCCTTTGTAACGGATGTGTCCGGTGTGGCAGGCCGCACAGGTCAGCCCGATCTTGTCGGATTCGGGGAGACCGGTCCCGGGATTGGCGACGCCGGTCAGCCGCGCGAAACCGACCGGCAAGCCGTCAAAATTTTCGACCGGCGTCGGCCGCAGGCCTGAGACGGACGCCGGGGCCGGCTCCGTCTTGACGTCGGACGAGCCTGAATAGCCAAAGCGGCGCAAGCTCGTTTCGTCGGCGTGGACGGATTTCGGGCTTGGAAGGAAACCGAACCGTTCGAGATATTCGCTGTCCTTGAGCAGACCGGGTTGGCTGAACAAACGAATGCCCGGCTGTTCCAGCGCGACAAACCAGGCGTATGGCACCGGAAAGGTCGCGGTGCCCTGACTTGCATGGTGGAACCAGTGCCTATCCTCCGTCGACCAGTTCTGGTCGAGCCAATACGCAGCTTTGGTCGGAGCGGGGTCCGGCAAGGGAGGGGGCAGCAATTGCGCCAGCCGCGGCGGCAGGATCGTCCTGACCTGGTCGGGGAATTCGGCAATCGCTACAATCGCCGCGCAGGCGAATGCGATGGTCCAGAGCGCGATCTTGCCGAGCACGCGAACGCTGCCTCCCGGCGCGGATTCCGGCTGCGACGCCAGGCGCGCGGCGATCCGGTCGGGCAATCGCCGCTCGACGAACAGGGTCCCAACCTCCGCCACGCTGAGGTAGCGTTCCTCGCCCTCGCCCTTGCCCATGATGCGCAGCAAAATAGGCCATTCGCCGTTCATCAACAGCCGGTCAATCGGCCGTCTCGTATCCCTGGCGCGATCGAAATTGGCGTCCATGTAGGTCGTGATCTCTTTCGCCGTCAGCCCGCGCTCGGATCCGCCGGAGGGGTCCTGGCGGTCCTTCCCGAACTCGGCGAGACGCGCAAGTTCCGCCTCGTTCACCCGGGCAGTCGCGTCGAGGATGCGCGAACCGCTGCCGTGCTTGTCCAAAGGACCGTCGCGCAGAGCGTCGAGCTCCGCTCCGGACCACCAGCTACGCAACAGGCGCAAGGGACCAAGGCCGTTCGCGACAAGGGCGACCAGGTAGATCTTCAGGCCGGCCAGCCTTTCTTTCAGCCCCCTTTCGCCGGTCGCGGTCTCGATTGTTTGGGTAAGTTTTGAAAGCGGCACGACGTGGCCATCGACGAACCCGGCCGCAACGAGCGCGCGCAAAAAGGGGCAGGGATTATTGGGCGAAACGGCGGTCTGCCGGGCAGGTGCGTCGCTTGAAACTGTACCAGCGCGGTCGTCTTGCATGGACCTAAATCCCAAAAGCACCGAAATATGAGAGTGACTCGCTTCTATTTGAGGTAGTGAGCAATGAATGGTCTTGAAAAGCGAATTTGCCGGCGGCGCGCTACCTCAGGATGCACCAGAGTTTTGGCGGAATTCGAATTTGTGTCAACTGAAGGCCAAAGATGAGGCGGGCCCGTCGCTGAATCTGACCAGCCTAAGAATTTGCAGTGCGCCTTGAGGCAGTTTCGACCAGCGTCAATCTGGTCGAGGGGACGCCGGCTTTCAAAAGTCCGTCACGATAATGGGCGATGTCGGCCGCAGTTTTCCAACGGAAATTCCTGAGATGCCGTTCGACGGTCAGGCCCGGAAAGCTGCTTAGCAGGAATTCGCCCGCCTTGGCCGCTTCCTCGGTGCGTCCCAATTGCGCAAGAGCCGCCGCCCGTACGGCGAGCACCTGAAGATGATTGGGGTTCAAATACAAGGCTTCACGCGCCCAGGACAACGAAGCATCATATTGTCCCAGAAGGTAGTGACTGAACGCGTTCAATGCCGCCCACTTATATCGGGGGTCACTGTTATCGCGCTGCACAGCCGTGGAAAACAGTTCGATTGCCTGCCGATGCTCGCCGGTCACGAGGTGACATATTCCAAGCACGCCCAGGGCACCCATGTCGTACGGGTTTAACTTGACCGCCCTGTTTGCGGCCCCCATTGCAGCCTCGTAATGCCCCTCCATCGCATGCACATAGGACAAACTCGAAAATGCGAATGACGAACGAGGATCAAGCCGAACGCTGCTTTCTGCCAGGTTCATCGCCTCGGTCCACAATTCGCGCGTGCTTCTGATCCATCCATACTGCACGCCCTGCACCAGGATCGTGGCGAGATAGGCGCGTGCGATTGCAAGCGCCGGATCGAGCGCAATGGCCTCCCTGAACATACCGATCGAGGCTTCGAAATCTGCTTTTGTGTGCCGATAATAGTGAGAAAGCCCCCTTAAGAACCGATCCCATGCGGTCAGGTCGGTGGACGATGACCGGGCGGGGGCGGAAGCTTCCGCACGATATATCTCCGGGGCTAATGCAGCGGACAGACTCGTGGTGATTTCATCCTGCATCGCGAATAGATCGCCGATGTCCCGGTCATATCGCCCGGCCCATAATTGCTCGCCATTCTCTGGCGCTATCAGTTCGGCGGTTACACGAATTTTGCCTCCGGCACGCCGTACTGAGCCCTGGATCAGGTATGTCGCGTCAATCTCCCGCGCGATGAGGCGTGTGCTCAGGCTTTTGCCCTTGAACGAAAAGGTCGAATTTCTGCTCAGTACCCGATAGAATGATTGCAGGGAAAGCGCGTGGATCAGGTCCTCGGTGAGTCCGTCGGAAAAATATTCGTCGGCGCTGTCACTGAGATTCGTAAACGGAAGCACTCCCACGATTGCTGTGCGATATTGAGCCGGAAGGTTTGATGTGTTTCTGGGCTCCCGACCGCGGGCGTCGGACCCGCCTGGCTCCCAGGTCCAGACGTTTATCGTTTCTTCGATGTTCTTGAAACGGTGACTGCCGGCGTCGACAAGGGTCACGCTGAGATGCTTGCTGGCCTCATGGTAGGCCTTTGCTGAAACGGCCACGCCGCCGGGGGTGGCGACCGCTTCAAGGCGGACGGCGATGTTGACGCCGTCCCCGAATACTTCGTCTTCGTCGGCGATCACATCTCCCATGTGGACGCCCAGTCGGAATTGCATGACCCGATCTGTGGGGAGGTGGTTGTTCCGTTCCGCCATCAGCGCCTGCGTCGCGATAGCGGACTCCATTGCCCCTACGATGCTCGGAAACTCCAGCAGGAAGCCGTCGCCGGTGTTCTTCACAACCCGACCGCCGTGATTGAGGATTATCGGGAATATCGCGCTTCGGTGAGCCTTGAACGCGGCGTGCGTGCCTTCCTCGTCGGCGCCCATCATGCGCGAATAGCCGGCGACGTCAGCGCAGACTATGGCAGCTAGGCGTCTCTCCATCTCCTGTGCTCCTGAACTGGCAGATACCACGGTACGTGGTGGTCGGCTACCGGATCCAACGGTTAACGTCCTGTCCCGGTTGGCAACCGGATCCGGACCAGTGTAATGCAATCCGCCCAGAATCGACACCGGTTAGCGCGCCGCTGTTCAAGTAGGTGGCCTATTCGAGAATTTACGACAGTGCCACGACGTGGGCCTGTGAGCGGCGCAGCTTTAAGCCGGTTGCCTATTTTGCGAGTTGCGTGGCCAGGAAGTCATGCATTTCCAGGATGGAACGCTCCGCCGCATTGGCGTCATATTTGAGCCAATGCCCGAACAATCGCCTTCCATCGCCCAGGTTCTGGAAGTCAAAGGCATGATAAGCCCCGGGATAGATGACCAGCTTGACCGGCGCGCCCTTGCCCGCGCGCCGTTCCATCCAGCGTTCGCAGTCTTTGGCCGGCGTCCAATCGTCAAGTTCGCCGATCAGGATAATGGTTGGAATGGTCAACTGATCGGTGGCGACGCCGCACAAGGGATAATAAGCCACGGCGGCCTTGAACTTCAGTTCGTCCGGGACCGCAAATAGATCGACCGGATGAGACGAGGCTACCTGCAGGGCGATGATACCGCCCCGCGACGATCCGATAACGGCAATCCGGTGAGGATCGACAAAAGCGAGCTTGGAAAGATAGTGCAGCGCGCCCAGCGCATCGGCTTGCCCGGAAGGCAGCAGTTGGTCGCAGGATTCCTTGATGCCCCGGGTGGTAAAGCTATCCACTGCCAGAGAAACATAACCCCAGCCCGTCATGAGTTTAGCGACGCGATCGCGGGCATTTTTCGACAGCCCGTTGCATCCATGGAGATACACGACGGCAGCGAAGGGGCCGCTGCCCTCAGGTTTCGACAGGTAGCCCTCAATCGTCTCAGCGGGCGCACTTGCCGGTATTTCGCCGCGCTCGCGCGCCTGGCGCTGCTGGATTTGGCCAACGCGGTATTGAGCACTGTCGAACCTGACCAATTCCTCCGCTGACGCGGTGGTCTGGGCGCAAACGAGCGCCGCGAGTACGGCCAGGGCGAGATACATATCAATTCGCCTGCGCACTTCTGTCTCTCCACAGGCTGCGAGTTTTAAACCGAGATACTACCAAATTTTTGTAAGCGCGCTGCCGACGAGATAGATCCCGAGAAAAATCATTGCGACCAGAAACCAGCGGCGGAAGGCTTCCGGCTGCATCCGTGAGCGTACCGTCTGTCCGATGAACATGCCGGCGAAGGCGCCGGCCATCGCCACCGCGCCCGGCAGCGCGGTCGATGCGCTGAGCAAACCGGCGCTGGTGAGATTAAAGGTAGGCGCCAGCGGGTGTGCAAGGCACCGAGATCGAGGAGTAGCGGCGACTGTTGTATGTCGCCACAACCCGCGCCCTGTCGTCTAATTCCTGCAATTAATGACAGCGGATGAATTTGCCATCCTCACCATGAACAGCGATGATGAAGCGGCCGTCCTTGCGCTCGACAACGCGATATTCGGACGATGTATCTTCCGCAGCATTTGTAGCCGCGATTGCATCGGCCGCCGCGCGCGACTCGAAAATGGTAACAGTCATGTTGGTGATCGTTGCGCGCGTAACCATATCGTTCATTTCCTGTGATCAAGAGTGCGGCACGGCTTTCCGTTTGGACGTTTAATGGTTTCGAATGAGGGTGAGTACTATCACGCGACCCAAACACGGCCCCGCCCTCGGCGCCCGCCCCCGATGAAGCTGCGGGCCCGTTGATATAATAAGGAAGCAGCGACCTTAACCGGACCGCGCAGCGATGAAGCGCTACAGTGATCGGGAGTGGAAATCCGCCCAGAATAGCGCACCTGCAAAGGCCAATACGCCAATCACGGCGACTGAAAACAAAATCGAATCGACGGGCATGACTACCTCCTCTTGCCCCCCTCTGAGTATGCAGAGAAATCCCGACATGGGTCTTTGACGCCGATCAATGGTGCAGTGCCAAATGAGCGATGGGCCACTGAAGATTTTCGAAGGCCGCGGGGTTCCCCGGAAGCCACGGACGGGCTGTGCAGCGTTCCCGCCGTTGGGCGCGGCCCAGCTCAGTGCGCCATACAGGCAATGTGGGATTGGAGTTTCTGCGCTGCGTATGTCGTCTTCGGGTCTGCCTCGAAAAATACTTCATGCGAAGAGTAATGGATGCCCGGATCATCCCCGATCAAGTCGGGGACAGGCGTCCGGGCATGACGATCATCGCATGGTATTATAAACCGCGCTGCCGACGAGATAGATCCCGAGAAAAATCATTGCGACCAGAAACCAGCGGCGGAAGGCTTCCGGCTGCATCCGTGAGCGTACCGTCTGTCCGATGAACATGCCGGCGAAGGCGCCGGCCATCGCCACCGCGCCCGGCAGCGCGGTCGATGCGCTGAGCAAACCGGCGCTGGTGAGATTAAAGGCAAGCGCCAGCGTCGACACCATGAAGAACACCCCGAGCGCCTGCACCAGCTCGTCCTTCTCCATGCCGATCGCCTGCATGAACGGCATCGAAGGGATCACCTGGACGCCGGTCGCGGCGGAAACCACGCCGGTGACGAGGCCGACGATCCCGCCGATCCATTTTTCGTTGCTGCGGCCGACCCTGAAGCTGAATTTGCTGAGACCGATGATCGCGTAGACCACCAGCAGCACGCCGAGAACGATGGTGCCGTAGCGCGCATAGGGGCCAGTCAACATGCCGGCGTTCAACCAGATGCCGACGACGGTGCCCACCATCAGCGGCCACAACCGCCGGATGATGTCGCGCAAGTAAGGGCCGACGAAGGTCTGCCAGATGTTGGTGACAACTGCGGGCACGATGACGATGGCGAGCGCGTGCGAAGGCTGCATCGTGACCGCGAGCAGGCCCATCGATACCGTCGGCAGGCCAAGCCCGATCACGCCCTTGACGAAGCCCGCGAGCAGGAACGCCGCGGCGATGAACAGCAGAAGAGGTTCGAACATCCTGACCACATTGACCGATCGAAGCTCACGGCACAATCTGCAGCTCATTGAGCGAGCCTTCGGTTATGACGAAGGCGCAGCTTTAAGGAAATCGCCATGCGTTTCGATCTGGTCGACCCCCGGTTGTTCATCGCGGGCGAGGCAATTGGCGGAGCATCCGCGCAACGCGGCGCAGCGCTAACGACGTCTTGAGGAGACTGGAATGCTTAAAGTCTGGGGAAGGCGCAGTTCATTCAATGTCCGGAAAGTCATGTGGCTGATCGGCCTGCTCGATCAATAACGCTCGCCGGGGCAAGGCCGCGTCCTGGTGATATTCACTTGTCCGTCGCGACCCCGGCGTCCTTGATGACCTTCGCCCACTTCTTTGTCTCGGCGTCGATAAAGCCGCGGAAATGCTCCGGCGTGTCGCCGGCCACGGTGAGGCCCTGATCGGCGAGCTTTTCGTTCACCGATGGAACGGCCATCGCCTCATTTGCAATGCGGTTGAGCGCGGCGACGATGTTGTTCGGCGTTTTCGCCGGCGCGATCATGCCGTACCAGTTCTCGATCAGGAGATCCGGCATGCCGACTTCCGCAGTGGTCGGCACGTCGGGCGCGGTCGGCGCGCGCTGGGGAGCGCCGAGCGCGATCGGGCGCAGCGTGCCGACCTTGATATGCGGCAGCAATACCGGCAAATCGAGGAATGTCATCTGCACCTGCTGGCCAAGCAGATCGTTTATGGCTGGCGCCGCGCCGCGATAGGGCACGTGAACGATGTCGATCTTCGCCGTCAGCTTGAACAGTTCGCCGGCGAGATGCGGCAGGCCGCCAACGCCTGCGGAGGCAAAATTTAATTTGCCGGGCTGCGCTTTCGCAAGCGCGACGAGTTCAGCCATGTTCTTGGCGGGAACGTTGCTCGCAACGACGAGCATCTCCGGCACGGTCACGACCAGCGTGACCGGCGCGAAATCCTTAGCTACGTCGTAAGGGACCTTTTCCATCGTGGGGCTGATGACGAGCGCGCTCGCGCTCACGATCCCGATGGTGTAGCCGTCGGGATTTGCTTTCGCGACCGTATCAGTCCCCAGCACGCCGGCCTGGCCGCCGCGATTGTCGATCAGCACCGGCTGTTTGGTCAGCTCGGACATGCGCTGGCCGACCACGCGCGCGATGATGTCGTTGGGGCCGCCGGGCGGAAACGGCACGATCAGCCTGATCGCCCTGTTGGGAAAATCCTGAGCCGCGGCCATTCCCGGCCACAGCAACAACAATCCGGTCACCAGTGCGCCAAGAATTTTCATGCAAGCCCTCGATGGTATCCTAGCTGTTGAGCAGTTTGATCGCGGCTTCATGGACGCGCGGATCGCCCGCCGCGATGATGCGGCCGCCGCTTTGGGCCGGCTTGCCCTCCCATGTGGTGACGATGCCGCCGGCGCCGGTGATGATCGGAATCAGTGCCGCGATGTCGTAAGCCTTCAGTTCGGTCTCGACCACGAGGTCGAGATGACCGGCGGCGAGCATGCAGTAGGAATAGCAATCGCCGCCATAGCGGGTCAGCCGCACCGCATCCTCGACGCGGCCGAAGGCGGCGCGGTCGGCGGCGTTCATCAACAGCGGACTTGTCGTGAACGAGGTCGCCTCTTTCAGGGATGCGCAGCGCCGCACCGCCAGTTTCCGTTCGCCCGACGGCCCGTGGTAATGGGCCGAGCCGCTGTCGCCGGAAAAGCGTTCGCCGATAAAGGGCTGGTGCATCATGCCGAACACCGGCGTGCCCTTGTGCAATAGCGCGATCAGCGTGCCCCAGATCGGAAAGCCCGCGATGAAGGATTTAGTGCCGTCGATGGGATCGAGCACCCAGACATATTCGGCGTCTTCGCGCTCGCTGCCGAATTCCTCGCCGACGATGCCGTGCTGGGGAAAATTGGCCTTGATCATCCGCCGCATCACCGCTTCCGCCGCGCGGTCGGCTTCGGTCACCGGATCGAAATCGTGGCTGGGGCCTTTATTGTCGATGCTGAGCGACGTCCTGAAGAACGGCAGGATGGTTTCCCCGGAGGAGGTCGCAAGACGGCCAATGAAGGCTGTAAAATCGATGACCGTCACGGCGGTTCCTTGGTCGGGTGGAGCGGGGCGGAGAATGCCCGGCTCTTGCCTAGCCGAATCCTGCAAGTCGCGCACGGGTAACGGACGCCTATCCGGCGCCCGCATTGTCTATTTTTCAGCCGTCGAATCAGCCGTCGAATCGGCCTGAGCAGGAGTGTATTTTCTGATGACACCTTCGATCACGAATTCGAGAGCTTCACGATGATGGTTCGGGGGAGGGGCGTGTCCGCTGCCGGCGGGACGCTCAAGCAACTGAAATAACGATGAAAAGCAGTTGGCCTCACCTTCTTGGTACGCAGCCCAGCCCTGTGAATTTTGCACTGGAAATGTCTCAAAAGCACTTGCGCTTTGTGCAGCGCGGTCGCATATTGTTGCGGTGCGGTAGCGCTTTTTGCGTTATCGCTGCCCTCCTTGGGCGTTTCCTCCCTAGACTTGGGCCGCTTGCCAACGCAAGCGGCCCTTTTTTCTTGGGCCGTCATTGTTTCCATAGGCGTCATTCCGGGATGCGCGAAGCGCAGACCTCAGATGTGGCATCGCTCGTTTCACTCGCGCCCCGGAATGACGTGAAATTAGCCCTATTCCGCGGCGGCCTGGAACGGTCCGAGGTCGCCGAGCGGAACGGCGGCCAGCGCGTCGGCCAGTGCGGCGAAATCGGTAGCCACCTGCGCGAATCTTGGGCTGCGTTCGCGCCGCCGCTCGTCCATGTAGATCGCACGGTTGAGTTCGAGCTGGATGGTGTGCAGTCCGGATGCCGGATTGCCGTAGTGCTCGGTGATGAAACCGCCGGCATAGGGCTTGTTGCGCCCGACCGAATAACCAAGCCGGCCCATGGTCTCCTCGACCATGTCGGGAAGCAGGGCTGCGCAACTGGTGCCGTAGCGATCGCCGATCACCATGTCCGGCCGCCGCGGTTCGTCCCGCGACACGCCGACCGAGGGCATCGAATGGCAATCCACCACCACCACTGTTCCGAACGCCTGATGCGCCTTGTTGATCAGCCGCCGCAGCGCGCGGTGGTAGGGTTTGTAGAGTTCCTCGATTCTTCCCAGCGCGTCGTCGACGGAAAGACGCTCGCGATAGATCTCCTGGCCGTCGCCGACCACGCGCGGGATGGTGCCGAGACCGCCGGCCACCCGCATCGATCGGGTATTGGCGAAGCTCGGCAATCGCCCGCTGAACATGCGCGGATCGAGCTCGTAGGGCTCCCTGTTGACGTCGACATAGGAGCGGGGGAAGTTGACCCTTACAGTCGGAAAACCGCGGTCGCTCAGGCCGCCGATCA
>OCZT010005220.1_pt1 | contig 13000 bp, 12 predicted proteins | sample 1539031 | NCBI WGS metagenome assembly OCZT01 (sample SAMEA3539308, study PRJEB22396) | soil metagenome | biome: tundra; feature: field; material: soil | place: USA | collected 2010-05 | depth 0.15 m | reverse complement strand
ATCGTTGTAAAATGTCGTAATGAATCTTCAATGAATAATTGCTCCTTCAACAAATGCTTTTTCCCGTTCTTAAGGGCAATTAAATTCCACCAATCATGATTGCCGGGAATAAAATAAGCGGAGCCTTTGTATCCTTTTAAGATATTCAATTGCGATAGGATTCTTTTGCCGGCAATTTTAGTTCCATTGTAACCTCCAACTTCAACCGGAATCAAACCAAAAAATGTTTTAGTATAACAATTGTCTCCAAGAAAAATTACTGCGCTGTTTGGATTATTCAACAGTTTAACTTTTAAATCGAGAAGCGTTTGTCCTGTGGTATCTCCCTCACCTGCATCACCAATAAGGAATAATTTAAACGAGGGAGTATCGGGAGTTTGTGCAAAACCATTCCTGCATATTAAAGAACAAACAATCATAATTAAAAAAAGACCTGTATATTTCATCGTTTAAAAGCAGTGTGATAATTCATTCCTGCAAAGTTAGCAATTAATGACCTTAACTGCGTTATTTTAAACTTCGAAAATGTAACGTGTGAATTATGTAACTCTTATAAAAAATTATATAACTACATGCGCTTTAAACAAGAATAACTTTGCATCGTTAAAAAAATAATGAAAATGTATACCTTAATTAAGGAAAATTTAAAAACAATTAAATATAAATAAAATGGCAAAGAAAGTAGTAACAATCAAAAAGGAAGCACCAACAAAAGTGGTAGTTCAGGTAAAAAAGACATCATCAATGAAGAAGACGGAACCAGTTATAATGACTGCTCCTGTCAAAAAAGGTGTACCAATTAAAAAGGCAGAGCCAATGAAAATTTCAACCCCCGGTAAAAAAGCAACGCCAATTAAAAGGGTGCAGTCAACAGCAACTTCTTCTAAAAATAAAAAGGCAATTAACCCTGCACTTGCAGAACATAAAATTGCTGCAAAACATCATGAAGAGGCTGCAAAGCATCATTATGAGGCAATGAAACATATTGAAATAGGAAATCATCAGAAAGCAAAAGCAAGTGCTGATAAAGCAAATGGAATAATGTCCTTGTTATCGAAGATGAAAGAGAAAATTTCAAATTATTATAATTCGAAAAGGTAAACAGTAAGGCATATCTGATTTTTATAAATTGTAACTACGAATTAATAGTCATAAGAAATAAAGTGTTTATGTTTATAGGTTTTTTTTTGGTTGGTTAGTAAAGAGTCCCTTGAGGAGGGGACTCTTTCTTTGTAATCAAATCTCTGTATATATACAATTAAATAAAATATAAAATGAGAAAGAAAATACAAAAAGTAACCAGCAAAATACCTGACCCATCAAAATCAATAAAGGTTCAGATAGATGCCAGAACGATTGTAACTGTCAAAAGTATGTCAGCTTTTGAACAATGGCTTTCAAGATTTCCAGGTTCAAAAATAATTCAGTAATCTGAAATGAAAACTAAAAAATCCAGCGAAACAAACGAACATAAAAAACCTTTCTTCCGAAGAAGAAAGGTTCGTATTCTATTAATGGTTGTTGCTGTATTGATTGTTTGCAGAATCATATTGCCCTACGTTTTACTTCACTATGCCAATAAACGTCTTGCAAATATGCCTGGATATTATGGTCATGTAGATGATCTTGATTTGTCTCTTTATAGAGGAGCATATAAACTTAAAAATCTTTATCTTGATAAATTGGATTCCGTAACTAAGGTCCGAACAAAGTTTTTTAATGTACAGTTAGTTGATCTTTCTCTTGAGTGGGCTGCCTTGTTTCATGGAAGGCTAGTAGGAAAGGTTGATATGGAATATCCTTCATTGCGAATTACAAAAGACAAAACCGATCCTTCTAAAGTTGCTCAGGACACGAGTAATTTCAGGACATTATTTAAAAGTTTTATGCCTCTCAAAGTGAACAGACTTGCAGTGAATCATGGTGAGATTCACTACATTGATGAGGGCTCTGTACCAAAGGTTGACATTTTTATGACTGAAACTCATGCCCTTGCTGATAACCTTAGTAACGTTGCAGATTCTTCAAAACTCCCTTCAATTATCCATGCCGGAGCTTATATGTCAGGTGGCATAATGAATTTTGATATGAGGTTAAACCCGCTTGCCGCCGACCCATTATTTGAAATGAAAGCAAAATTAGAGAATGCCAATTTGGCTACATTTAATGATTTCTTTTTAGCTTACGGTAAGTTTGATGTCAATAGTGGCAATTTCGGATTATATACAGAATTTTCTGCGGCGGACGGGAAATTTATTGGTTATGTTAAGCCTGTAATAAAAGATTTAAAAGTTATTGGACCTAAGGATAAACATGATAGTTTTTTTCATCTTATGTGGGAAGAAATCGTGGGTGCTGCCGGTATGATTCTCAAAAATCATCCTAAAGATCAGATAGCTACTAAAATTCCTATCGAAGGATCATTCAAGATGGTAGATAAAATTGATACCTGGGGTGCAATTGCCATTCTTCTTCGCAATGCTTTTATTCAGGCGTTGATACCTTCTATTGACAATGAGATTAGTCTTAATTCTATTTACAATCCTCCACAGGATGAAAAAAAGAAAGGTTTCTTCAAGAAGTTATTTGGAACTAAGAAAACTAATGGAAACTAAAAGACTTAAACAGCAAATTAGCGCTCCATAACTAATATGGGAATGTTATAACACATCTTTTTAATTCTATAACAATTCACCCTTCAAATGGGGGTAATTTTGTCTGATGAAAGATTGTTCGCAGGTTCATTTCAAGTATAGATATTAAATACGATCATTAATTAATAAAAATGGAAAGTAATACTTCAACAATAAAAACGGAAATGGAAAACGATGCTACCGAATCTCAAAATCTAACTGAGAATAAATCCTTTGAATTAACCGCTGAGAAACAGCATACTGTAAGAGTAAAATCAGTTGATAGAATCACACGTGATGTATTGAGAATTGTAACTGAAAAGCCAGATGGTTATTTATTCACACCCGGTCAAGCAACTGAAGTCTCTATAAACAAAGAAGGCTGGAGGGGTCAAAAAAGACCTTTCACATTTACCTGTCTTCCAGATGATGAATATCTTGAGTTCACCATCAAAACTTACCCTGCGAAAAAAGGTGTTACCAATGAACTTCTTCAGTTGGAGAAGAATGATGAGTTGATTTTGCATGATGTATTTGGTGCAATTCATTACAAAGGTGAAGGAATATTTATTGCAGGAGGTGCGGGAGTAACACCGTTTATTTCTATCTTCAGGAATCTTAATTCAAAACGTGAAATTGGGAATAATGTTCTTATCTTTGCTAATAAAACTAAAGAAGATATAATTAATGAAGATGAATTTAAAATATTACTTGGAAATAATTTTATCAACATATTATCTGATGAAGAAGTTGAAGGATACCTTCATGGACAAATAACTAAAGATTTAATCGCAACAAATGATGGGAAAATAAAAGATTTGTTTTATTTGTGCGGACCGCCTCCTATGATGGATGCAATTGATAAGATGTTAGAGGAAATGCATATACCTTTAAGATCAATTATTAAAGAAATTTTCTAATCTAAAATTAAATAAAAAAATATGAATACGAACAGACTTTCAAAAAAGCTTGAAGCAGCATTAAACAAGCAAATGACCCAGGAGGCTCATGCTTCTGAGATTTATTTATCTTATGGTTCCTGGGCTGATAACCAAGGATTTGGTGGCATTGCGAATTTCCTTTTCCGACATGCTGAGGAGGAACGAAACCACATGATGAAATTGCTAGAATACATTTTAAAAAGAGGTGGTGTAGTGAAAGTTGCAGCTATTCCTGCTCCTCCTGAAAATCCAAAAAGCATTAACAATTGTTTTGAAAAGATATTTGATCATGAAGTAGCAAATACAAAATCTATTTATGCACTAGTAAAAACTAGTTTTAATGAAGAAGATTGGGCAACGTGGAACTTTTTGCAATGGTTTGTAAAAGAGCAGATAGAAGAAGAAACTATGGCAATGCATTTATTGAATAAGATTAAAATTGCAGGTGGTGAAAAGGCTAACCGTAATGAGCTATATTCTTTCGACAGAGATTTGGAAAATACACCAGATGAAGCGAAATCTGCTGAAGATGTAACAACAGAAAAACCTTAAATTTAAAATAAAATATCATGAATGAAAAAAGAATCTTTGGAGCAATATTAACCGTCCTCGGAATAGGCGGTTTGATTTATACCGGAGTATTATTTGTTAATACGGCAGGTAGTAACCGCGATGTCAGGGCACTTGCAATCTATGGAATACTCGGACTGATATTCTTTATTGCAGGAATCAGCCTGGTGCGAACAACATCGGATGAATCGAAATAAATAATAATAGAAATACAGCTATAAAAGAAGACAATGGGTTGATGACAATTTTGAAGACCCTTTAGAAATACAGAGAAAAGTAATAATACTTTTATGATTAACCCTTATAAAAAGTTTTCAAAACTGTAATTAAAATAGGAAATTTTGAAAGCTGCTCTTATAATAAAGAAATTCGGACATCTTCTGAAAGAATCACTTTCGGGATTCATTGCCGATAATGGATTAAAACTTAGTGCTGCATTATCTTATTATACAATATTTGCATTACCGCCATTACTCATTATCATCGTCTCCTTATGTGGAATATTCTTTGGTGACAAAGCCGTAAATGGTGAAATATTCTCACAAATAAATGGTCTTGTTGGAAATTCTGCAGCACTGCAAATCCAGGAAATAATTAAAAATGTAAAACTTTCAACCAGCAATACATTTGTTGCCACCATAGGTGTAATCATTTTAATAATCGGAGCATCCGGCGTCTTTGCCGAAATTCAGGATTCCATAAATATTATATGGGGCATCAAGGCAAAACCTAAACACGGTTTTATAAAGTTTGTAGTAAACAGACTTATGACTTTTTCGATGATTGCATCTGTTGGGTTTTTATTATTGGTTGGATTAATAATAAATTCTTTATTAGTTCTTCTAAACAAGAACTTAATAACTTATTTTCCAAAAGACACTATTTATTTGTTTTATATCATTAACACTCTTATCGTGTTTGTCATCATTACAATTTTATTTACCCTTATTTTCAAAACATTACCAGATGGAAAAGTAGCTCTCCGCGATTGCATTATAGGAGCTTCCTTTACAGCCTTTCTTTTCATGATAGGCAAATTCGCAATAGGTGCATATCTTGGAGGCTCTGCAATAGCTTCAATATATGGAGCTGCCGGTTCACTCATTTTGATTCTTGCCTGGATTTATTATTCTGCAATTATTCTCTATTTTGGTACTGAGTTTACAAAAGTATATGCACATACACATGGAGACAAAATAATTCCTAACGGTAATACTGTTAAAATCAATGACCAAATAATTGATATCCGTGAATGATGGTACATTATTAAATAATTATGTAATAATCAACCTGACATCAGGAAGTAGTTTTGCGGTGTGAAATAACAATAATTTATAAATAATAACAAATGAAAAAATTAAAGACAATGAAAAAATCAATTTATTTAATTGTTGCAATCATTTTTGCAACAGGATTAATGTTAACAGGCTGTAGTTCTCCTTCAGAGAAAGTTGAGAACGCACAGGAAAAAGTGGACAAAGCAAATCAAAACCTTGATCAGGCAAAGGAAGATTATATTGTTGATGTGGAAAAATACAGAAAGGAAACAGCAGAAAAGATTGCCGCCAATGAAAAGATTGAAGCTGATTTTAATACCAGAATAATGAATGACAGAATTGAAGCCAGAGATGAATACAAAAAGAAAGTTGCTGTACTTGATCAGAAAGATACTGATATGAAAAAGAGAATGGCTGAATATAAATTAGAAGGAAAAGATAAATGGGCTTCTTTCAAGGAAGGATTTAATAAGGACATGGATGCATTAGGTCAGGAATGGAAAGACTTAACAACTAATAAAGCGAAGTAAACATTTAAAGATTAATTGTCTGTAATTTAAATAAATATTTAATATAATGACAGTAAAAAGGAAATTTTTCAATGTTCTTTTGCTGTTAACAATTGCATTTGTTTTCTTTAAAATAGCTACCTTTGTGGTCTATTCTTATGCTTTTCCTCCTAATCATATTGAACACAGGAAGTTTCCCGCCATAAATGAAAACAACACAAAAGCTTTCAATTAAACTTCTTCGCTTCTGGAAAATACTTGGTCCGGGACTTATTACAGGTTCAAGCGATGATGATCCATCAGGCATTGCAACTTATTCTCAGGCAGGTGCAGCTTATGGGCTATCAACTTTATGGACTGCATTAATTACATTTCCACTCATGGCAGCCATCCAGGAAATGTGTGCAAGAATTGGTATGGTTACTTCGAAAGGTCTGGCAGGCACACTTAGAACGCATTATTCAAAACCCATTATGTACCTGATGCTCTTGTTTAGTTTTCCCGCCATCGTCATGAACATCGGTGCTGATATTGCGGGGATGGGAGCAGTTGGAAATCTATTGTTTCCTTCATTTAAAGCAACCTATTTCAGTATTTTTTTTACCGTTATACTTTTGATAATGATAATTTTTTTACCCTATCATAAGATTGCATCAGTCCTGAAATATCTTTGCCTGGTATTGTTGGTTTATTTGGCAGTTCCGTTTTTATACAAGCAGGATTTGATGGCTGTTTTAAAAGGCACATTTATCCCAACAATTAAATTTGATAAAAATTTCATCAACATTCTTGTCGCCATTCTTGGTACTACCATTTCGCCATATCTTTTCTTCTGGCAGGCAACAATTGAAGTGGAAGAAATGAAAAAGAAGAAAATTGTAATGGTAAATAAAAGAATGCTTCATGATATGAAACAGGATGTAAATTTCGGAATGCTGTTTTCGAATGTGGTGATGTTTTTTATCATTCTTACAACCGGCACGGTATTATTTAAAGGAGGTATAAATCAGATAGATACTGTTGAACAAGCTGCCCAGGCATTGAAACCATTAGCCGGAGAGTTTGCATATATTCTTTTTGCAATTGGTGTAATAGGCACAGGGCTTTTGGCTATTCCTGTTTTATGCGGTTCGCTCTCTTATATCTTCACCGAAACATTTGGTTGGAGAGACGGACTGGATAAAAAATTTCTACAGGCAAAAACATTTTATACCATCATAGCCATTTCACTTTTCCTTGGATTGATGATGCATTACCTTGGATTATCACCGATTAAAGCATTGATTTATTCCGCCATACTTTATGGATTGACTGCTCCGGTTTTGATTGCAATCATTCTTCATATCTCCAACAATAAAACAATAATGGGTGAACATACAAACGGAAGAAGGTCTAACATTCTTGGCTTCCTAACTTTAATTCTAATGACCGCTACTGCCGTGCTTTTAATTTATATTCAGTTCTCCCATTAAGCAAAATGCACCTGCCAACAGGTACGCTTTTTAGCTTTCCTGTTAGGTTACATTCCTACCCATCATCTCATTCATTATTATTTTCATCATCGTTTTATTGCATTACCAAAAAAGGGAAATGTCATAAACGAAAATTTTTAAATCTCCCACTATCTAATCGTTACCTCACTTTTACTAACAGGTTTTTAATCCTGGCAGGTATGATTTTCCTTTATTTACAAGAGATTTACTATACCTGACGGGAGTAATACCCGTCAGGAGTTTGAGTCATTGTCCGTTCCCATGCCTGCAACCTGTTCATTATCTCCATAATTGCCTGATTGAAATACGCTTCCCATCCTGTTTGCCCATTGGAAGGTTTGGGAGTGAAGATTAATGGTTAATAGTGTAATTGTTAATAGGATAATTGTCTTTTTCATATTTTTATTTTTTTATTGGTTAATAATAGTGAGTGTTTATTTATTAATGATTATTTTTTGGTTAATGGTTTTATTATCCATCTGCACTTGCAGGAAATAAATACCGTTGTTCAGTTTTGAAACATCAATTATATTCTTTTCGCCGCTAAGGGTTTGTTTATAAACTTCCCTGCCTAAAACATCGGTAATAATTAATTGAGAGTTGAGAATGGAGAGTTGAGAATTATAGGAGAGGGTGAAGTTTCCATTATTAGGATTTGGGAATACCTTTATATTTCCTTCATCTTGTGCCAAGTCATCTATACCAACATTAGGGCATATTGCACCATACTTAACCAAAAATAAATCAACATTGCCACCTGAATTATAAACCGTATCATTTGCAGTAGCCCAAAGTTTTTGTGAAAATGCTCCGCCGATATAAATATCTCCCAAAGAGTTGATAGTAATACCTTCTCCTCCGTCATAAGCATTTGCCGCTGTTCTGTAACTTGGAATACTCATTAAAGATGCTACTTGCCCTGAAGAATTTAATTTAAGTAGATAAGGATTATTTCCATTGACAGGGTTAGACATAATGGATGGATATGTAGTACCCCATTTTAATTTTTGAGAATATCCGGAAGTACAATATAAATTACCATTATTATCAACAGCCAATGCGGGGAGAGGACCTGAATATACTATATTTTCACTATCTTGTGCAATTCCCCAAATTAAGTTAGCGGCAGTATCAAGTTTCAGAATAAAGTTATTTTGTACTTGGGATCCCGAGTTAGTAATACGATAATTAAATACAGTATCATTTCGCAATGCCGTGGCGAGGATATAAATATAATTCTCAAAAAGAGCTAAAGTATATATTGAAGTACTATTTGAAACAGCGTAATCCTGTTTTGCCCATATTAAATTGCCAATAGAATTATATTTTATAATACAGGAGTAATTACCAAAGTTAGAAGAAACTAATGTAAAAGATCCTATTTGAATAGTATTATTGAAAGAACCTCCAAGATATATGTCATCATTATTACCGATTTTTAAAGAATTAATTCTCAAATGTCTTGATGATGAATTTGCAGCAACTGTATCAATATTAACACCCCATAAAGCATTGCCGCTAACCGGATGAATTGCAACTATAAAATTACCCTTTCTCAAATTAATGCCAGGAAATGCAATTCCCGGGTAATCATTCCAACCTGCTGCAATTATATTGCCTTGTGAATTTAGACTTATTGCAGGACCATCTTCTGTTAACGCACTCGGACTGGTTTGTGTAAATATGTGCCATTGGACTGCTCCGCTGCTGTCATACTTAGCTATAAACCACCCGGGCGAATTGCCAAAAGTATATTGATTATTTCCGAAATAAGTAGTATCTCCGGCAGCAAAACCGTTCAGGTAACAATTGCCATTTCCATCCACTGCTAAACCTGTTACCTTATCACCACCCTGATTATTTAATAATAACTGCACCCATATAAGATTTCCTGAGCAATCATATTTTGCAAGAAAACCTTGATAATAATTTCCATGACTTATATAACTTCCCACACCAAATGTAGGGAATCCCATCACTTTTCCTGCAATATAAACATTGCCTGCATTATCTGTACCCACTCCTGCCACTTGCTCATTATCTCCAAGATTGCCTGATTGAAATACGCTTCCCATTCTGTTTGCCCATTGGAAGGTTTGGGCATTTGTACTCAAACCTGATAAGGCGAATACGATTAAGATAATTACCTTTTTCATATTTTTATTTATTTAATAGTTGATAGTAGATAGGATTTATTTATTAATGATTATTTTTTGGTTAATGGTTTTATTATCCATCAGCACTTGCAGGAAATAAATACCGTTGTTCAGATTTGAAACATCAATTATATTCTTTTCGCCGCTAAGAGTTTGTTTATAAACATTCCTTCCCATAACATCAGTAATAATTAATTGTAGGGGCACAAAATTTTGTGCCCGTACAGAATTATAAGAGAGGGTGAAGTTACCATCATTAGGATTTGGGAAGACCTTTATATTTCCTTCATCTTTTGCCAACTCATCTACACCAACATTGCTGCATATAGCACCATACTTAACCAAAAACAAATCAACATTACCACCCGAATTATAGACGGTATCTCCGGCAGTTGCCCATAGCTTTTGTGAAAATGCACCGCCGATATAAATATCACCTAACGAATTGATGGCAATACCTTCTCCACCATCATAAGCATTTGTTGAGGTATTATAAGACGGAATACTTGTTAAGGCTAACACTTGACCTGAGGGACTTAATTTAAGTAAGTAAGGGTTGACCCCGGTAGAGGGATTTGAAATAATTGATGTATATGAAGTACCCCATTTTATTTTACGTGCAAACCCGGTAGTACAAAACAAATTACCATTATTATCAGCTTCTAATGCGGGTAAAGGACCTGAATATACCACATTTTCACTATCCTGACAAATACCCCAGATTAAATTCGCCGCAGTATCAAGTTTCAAAATAAAATTATTTTGAACTTGGGTTCCAGAATTAGTAATACGATAATTAAAGACAGTATCATTTCGCAAGGCACTACCAAAAATATACATAAAGTTACCTGAAAGTGCCATAGTTTGATTTCCAGAGAAACCTGAAACCGCATAATCCTGTTTAGCCCAAATAGGATTTCCATTAGAATTAAATTTCAAAATAAACCCATGATTCCCATTGCCTGCGTTTAATATATAAGAACCTATTTTTACAGTATCAACAAACCATCCAGTAAAATAAATATCATCATCAGTTCCAATCTTCATTGATAAAATTTCAAGATATATCTGATTTGAATTTACAGCAACTGTATCTATATTTGTACCCCATAAACATGCACCTGTTGTTGGGTTAAATGCAGCAATAAAATCACCTTTCCTCAAATTAATCCCTGGAAAAACGATTCCAGGAGTATAATTCCAACCTGCTGCTATAATATTACCCTGTGAGTTAATGCCAATAACAGGACCTCTTTCAGTTTCAGCACCTGGAACTGTCTGTGTAAATATATGCCATTGAACAGCACCGCTGCTATCATACTTAGCAATAAACCAACCCGGTGAATTGCCGAAAGTATATTGAGTATTTCCGAAATAGGTAGTATCGCTTGCAGCAAAACCATTAAGATAACAATTGCCGGCACCGTCCACCGCCAATCCTGTTACCTTATCTCCACCATAATTATCAAGCAACAATTGCACCCAGATAAGATTTCCTGAACAATTATATTTCGCAAGAAAACCTTGGTAATAATTCCCATGACTTGTATAACTTCCCACACCAAAAGTAGGAAAGCCCATCACTTTGCCAGCAACATACACATTACCTGCATTATCAGTACCCACACCTGCAACCTGTTCATTATCTCCAAGGTTGCCTGATTGTAATACGCTTCCCATCCTGTTTGCCCATTGCCAGGTTTGGGCGTTTGTACTCAATCCTAATAAGGCGAATACGATTAAGATAATTAGATTTTTCATATTTTTATTTATTAAATTGTTATTATTTGCATGTGAAGTTAAGAAATATTTTTTACACTGCCAAAAAGTAATTATGAATTATTTTATTCCACTATCCCATTTTCATCCATAAAGAACTACCTATAATATAGGTATAAGCCAAAAGCTGTTTTATCAACAAAAGACAGGCGAAAACAAGTGTAAGAGTGAAATGCATCACTAATGTAAAAATGAAAATGCATTGTAAATCAGAATAGGGTTGCGTAATATGCATTATTCCAGATGGAATATACACTATTCCAGATTGCGCATACACTATTCTTGAATCCCCATGACAACATATTAACAAGGAAGGAAACTTTACCAAAAATTAGAACTTTAGTAAAGTTAAAATAATGAGGTATTTCTATCTCTTTTCAGGGCTTATTTTTTCGTTGGTTTAAAATTAAATGAGATAGTCATTTTATTGCTTGTAATTGTTTTAAAATTTAATGTGATTATCGTTAATTATTTTGACATTATTATTTTCTTAAAAATCATTGTCTTTCGGGAAAAAATGAGAGGCATTCGCAAATAAATCATCGTCGTTAGATTTGTTGAGAGATGCGTTCGCACGGTTAAAAAGTGTGTAAAAACCGATGAGTCTGCCAAAATGGCAGACGAAAGGGCAGCAAGATTCAGGATTCAGGATACAGGATTTGGTGAAAGAGGGGTAAAAACATGAAAAAGGGGGGTAAAATGAGTAAAAAGGAGGCTTCGCAAATAATGACACGTCGTTAGATTTTGTTGACGCGTCGTTAGATTTACATGACGCTACGTAAAATCGCTGATAATCAATGGGGTTGGCAAAATTGGCAGACTAAACTCAATTAGGAATTACGAATCAGGAATTAGGAATTTTGGGGAAAAAGTAATATTTAAGATGGAAGAATCGGGACAAAAATTATATTAGAAAAATGGTTAAAACGGACAGGAATTTAAGGAAGAAAAAAACGGCCACTCCCGTTCAAACGGGACACAGATTAAATTAATAAAAAAGGGGAGAAATTGACACGAATTGCACGAAGCTAAACAAGGTTCATCAGGTGAGGCGTTGCTTGTTCAGATTTCAGGTGGTATAAATTCGTTTTATGAATGGAGGATGTCAACAACTCTCTCACCTCCAAGAGTTTATACTGAATTGCCTTCTAATTTAGTTGCAAATACAGTTGTAAATGCGCTGACTATTGGTAACAATTATTTTTTCAGTGGTCGTAAAACCAAAAGGTCTAAGAAAAAAGAAGTTACTACTGACTGGACAGGTGTTATTCTGTTTACTCCTAAATAAGTAAATGTAATCACTGAAAATGAGAGCCTCCCGATGTAAAAATTGGGAGGCTTTTTCTTTTTCAGGAAGTCTTAATACCTTCCAACTCACTAATTATGTAACTCTTCCTCATAATTCTATAACAATTTCCTTTTCAATGCATGGTAATTTTGCGACATGAATACTAATGCTATTCTTTCAACTCGACATAAAAAATTCAATTATAACAGATGTGTGAATGTTGTAACTCTTTTTAAAAATTATGTAATATCAAAGGATTCCATCGGGTGGTAATTTTGCGGTGTAAAAAAACATATAAAAAAAATAACAATTAAATAAAAATAAAATGAAAAGTAAATTACTAATTATCGTAAC
>OCZT010005219.1_pt1 | contig 13001 bp, 11 predicted proteins | sample 1539031 | NCBI WGS metagenome assembly OCZT01 (sample SAMEA3539308, study PRJEB22396) | soil metagenome | biome: tundra; feature: field; material: soil | place: USA | collected 2010-05 | depth 0.15 m | reverse complement strand
CTGGGGGCATTAACTTTACGGCGTCACACAAGCCGCTTGAATACCAGGGGATCAAGTTTTCGACGCCCGACGGTGCACCGGCACTGCCCGAGGTTACAGAGAAGATCGAATCGGCCATAAGCAGCGGTGCCAGCCTCAGCGATACAACGGGCGGCGAAACGATCGATTTCGATGCACGGCCGCGATATCTGGAGGACCTCGCATCGAAGATCAGGTTCGATACGATCTCAGCCGCGAATGGGCGATACGCCTTTGACCCGTTGTGGGGAACCGGCCGCGGGTACCTCGATCGAATTTTGCGCAGCGTCGGCATCGAGGTTGAGACGCTGCATGATTGGCGGGACGTCACCTTTGGAGGGGGTGCCCCGGAACCTGGAGAAGATCATCTCGGCGAACTACGTGAGACCATCAGGACGAACAACCTTACAATGGGTCTCGCGACCGACGGCGACAGTGATCGGTTCGGCGTGGTAGACGCTGGAGGCGTATTCATCACACCGAACCAACTGATCGCTCTTTTGACAGATTATTTGGCGGAAAGCCGAGGCTGGACCCTTGGAGTTGGACGAAGCGTCGCGACCTCGCACATGGTCGACAGGGTCGCCCGGGCACGGGGACTGAAATTGTACGAAACGCCCGTCGGATTTAAGTTTATCGGCGAATTGATAAACCGCGACGAGATCATTCTTGGCGGAGAGGAATCAGCCGGCCTCTCAATACGCGGGCATTACCCGGAAAAAGACGGCATCCTCGCATGCCTGCTCGCGGCCGAAGCGGTCGCATCACGGGGCGTAAGTTTGACAGAACAGCTCGATGAGCTATACGGCCGTGTGGGCAAACTAGAATCGGGCAGGATCGGCGTTAAGCTAACGCCCGAGGTCGCCGCCAAGCTGAAGGAAAAGCTGGCACAGGAACCGACCGAGATCGGCGGGCGAAAAATTGAAAATATTAATCGGATAGACGGCGTGAAGTTTCTCTTTGGCGGAGATACGTGGATGCTGATGAGACCTTCGGGTACGGAACCGGTCGTCAGAATTTACGCCGAAAGCGAGACCAAAGAAGATACGGAGGAGTTACTTGAGCAAGGTCGCAGATATTTATTGGGATGAGTCCCTTTGGCAAAAACCGCAGGCGAAGAAAAGGTCTGCGCGAAGACGAAGGCCGACCCCTGTTGCCAAACCTGCAAGACGAGCCGCCCCATTTTGGATTCCGGCTTTGATCGTGACCTCTATCTTCGTGATGTTATGCGTTTCGATAAATTCTCGTGCGTTTTCTGAAGTGAAGGATGAAGCCGACCAGAATTCGCGCCTTGCGGCACAGATACAAAACCTTATGGACGAGAATCTGGCGTTGCAGGAAGAAATACATTCTATAAAGAGCGATCCGCGCGTCATCGAGCGCGAAGCAAAACGGATCGGTATCGATGTTCGACAAGAAAAAGTCTTAGTGCCGTCGAATTGACGAACGCGGAGTAGTTGGTTCGTTGGCACGCTGCCCTGCCCTTTGAAAATCCGCCTTTTGCCTACAGCTCCGCGAGGCCTACAGCAAAACCTATCTGATCATATGCGGCTTGAGTTTCCCGAACTCCGGCCGCAATTCTTTTTTAGACTAACCGCAGAGACGCCGCAGACGCCGAGAAGACGTCCCTCGTGGGCGCGAGAACAGGCTGACAGCCAAAACCTGTTCATTCGATGCAAAAAGCCCGGTCCATGCCGGGCTTAATGCAAGAGAAATCGATACCGAACTAGTATTTCTTGTCTACGCCTCCGTGGCCTGAGCACTGGCCGCTGGAATTCGTAGCAAAGCTATACGTGCCGTCTTTACAAAGGGCCGTTGCTCCCTTGGGCGGCTTCTTGGTCGTTTCAACCTTATTGGCATTCGCCGGTGCCGGCCGCGTCTTGGTCGATGAATTAGCGTTCGCCGGCTTGTTGGCGGCGGCATTCGTATTCATCATATTCGACATCGAATTACTCGGCATATTGCTCATCGAGTTCGACGTCGTGTTGGAATTCATCATCGGCATGTTCGAGTTCTTATTTGCCGTTGCATTGTTAGCGTTCGAAGCCGTGCCGCCGCAGGCGCTGAATAATGCGGTTAATATCACCAGGGCTGTTGATAAAACAAATATCTTCGTCATAATTCCCTCCTCACACACTTTTTGATTTCCTCTGCAACCGTCGAAAATTTAATTCGCGCACTACAAAAACTAATTTATTAGAGTGCACGTCAAAATTAATGTCAAGCGATAGGAGAAAGGTTCACTTTGACCGTTCGGTACAATGCGATTCGATGATCTCACTTACGAACTCAGCCCGCGCGTCCCAAGTCCCGTTACGAACGGCTGCTTGTCGTTCTGTCGATCTGTCGGGATCATTTTCGCTGAGTGCATCCTCTGTGAGCCGGAGAAAATCATCGCGACTTCGTGCAATACGCAAAACGCCATTCATCGGTTCATATTCGGGCAGCGGCGATATAACAACCGGTTTGCCTGTTGCCAGATATTCCCTCACCTTTATCGCCGACCCATAGCTCGTAAACGCGTGTTCGGTCTCCCAGGGCAGGACGCATACATCAAAGCCGGCGGCGTAACGCGGCAAATCGTCGTAGGGTACAGGCGGCAGGAAGTGGACATTCGGCAGTTCGGTAAGCTCGGTACCACGAGCCAGATTACCAATGAAAACCCAATGCCATTCCGGGTGTTCTGCCGATGCCCGCTTTATCAGTTCCTGGTCTATAAGCCACGGCTCGATCGCGCCAAAATATCCGAGGCGTGGACGCGGAATTTGTTCAACCTCAGCCGCCGGTTTCAGACGGACAACGCCCGACCAGTGGTCAAAATCGACCGCTTGTTCAAGCAGGTATGATTTGTCGAGGCCTATCGTCGCCTCGGCAAGAAGTTTGCGACCGGAATAAAAGACGATGTCGGCTTTCTCGATCGCATATTCGTGGAGCTTTCTGATCGTGTCGGCGTCGACCGCATGGTCTTCGAAATTGGCGTCGTACTTATCCGAGACCTGGTAGACAACGCATGATTCCTGGAGCTTGCCGATCACCGTCGCCGCCGTCGGAATGGCGATCCAAAGGATCGACCCGGTCATCGCCTTTCGTCGTGCAAGGCGTCCGATCTGGGCAACAAGCAGCTTCTGGTTAACCTTTCGCACGGCGGCGTTGCCATGAAACGGTATTGTTGCAGGCGAAACGACTGTTATTCCCTCAGCAGTATCCTGCGCTCGCTTTGAATAACTGCGAAGCTTGCGTCCGATCTTTGGCAAGAGATCTTTATTCGCGAGCGACGGCAGCCCCATCGAGATCGAGTTCACAAAGATTATCTTGTTGCCGGCGCGAGCGAACCGCCGCATCAGATGGTTCTTCGAGTGCGGATGATGGTACCACCAGTCCTCGCCGCCAAAACAAATTATCGATCTATCTTTCAGCACGGTTATTTTGAGGCTGCGGCTCGCCGAGCCGGTAGATGATCGCGAGGCTTAAGCCCATGATCAGGTAGAAGATCATAACCACCTCTGAATCACCCCAGTTGTAGTGGACAAGACTGCTGGTAAGCATCCCGACGCAACCGCCAAACGCCCCGAGAAGCAATCCGCGGTATTGCCATTTCAGATCTTGTCGGCGTAAGTTCTTCCAGAGCAGCTTCAAATAGATCCCCATCCAGACGAGCCATGCCAGCAGGGTCGGCACACCGCGTTCGAACGCGAGTTGGATAGGTGTGGAATGCATATGTCCCATCGGGCGCCATCCGTTATCAAACATATGCCAATCTTGCCAATGGGTCTTTAACGAATCCATACCGATCCCGGCGACGAGATGCCGGGGACTCATGACGATCACATTTAATGCTTCATGCCAAACGGTCAACCGCCAAGCGATCGAATCATCTGACGTGTCAAAGAAACCTACCTGGCGCTTTTGTTGAAGGTATATCAGGCCGCCAATGATCAATGGGATCGCACAGGCCGCAACGATCATCAACGTTCGACGACTAGCGACGGTCGTCAACATGACGATGGCTGAAATGACCAATGACAGCCACGACGCACGCGTGATCGTTAAGAAAAGCGCGCCGACGTATGCAACGAGAACGATAAATAACAGAAGCCGGTTGCCTTGAAATATGCTCCGGCGAGCCATCAGGAGCAGTCCGAACGCGAGCGACGCGATCAATTGCAGCGCCTCAGCGAACGTCACGTCCTGACCGTAGAATCCGGTTGCGCGAGTATCTCGTCCACGAGACCAATCAAGAATGCCTAGACCGGCAACGCCCGGCGGCAATGATGCGATCGGCATTTGATAAGTGTTTATAAGCTCATGACGATAGGTAATGATCGGAACAACCGCCCCTCCGTCAATTCGAACGTCTGCGATCGCCCTGTCAAGTTGTTCAGGCGAGGCCACATCGTGACCGGCTGCTTTCAGTATCGTATCGTTCTCCTCGACACCGGCGGCCCGCAGCGGGCTTTCGTCAGCAAGACGCAGCACCTTTATATTTTTGCCGATGATGAGCGTGCCGAACGCAAACAAACTCGATGCGAAACACGCGGTAAGAAGCAAAATAACGATCCAGTTTAAAACCCGCTCATCCTTTACATAGCCCGCGAACAGGTAAGCAATGGTAACCAGCGATACGCCCGCCATCTTGCCCAGTGACACCCTCGGTTCGTATGAAAAGAAAGATGAGATCAACGACAGCCCCACAAAGGCGAGGACCGCCAGATCGATCGCCGCCAATCGAAATCGCGGGCAAACAGCGACCAGGCGAATGATCCAGAAAAGGAGGGCAAATGCCCACGCGGTCTGGGTCGCGGCGATCGATATCGGAGCAGACAGAGCGAGCAACAGCAAGCATACCTGTATGCCGCGGCTTGTAAACGTATCGATAGTTGATCTTAGAGGCATCGGCGATGTTACTCATGGGCCGTGACTATCACATTCCAGCCCATGATGCGGCGCATCCGGTAAAAAAGCGAATCTGGTATGAACTGGCCAATTCCGTAGATCTCGCTTCTCGTGAGCTGATCGACTTCGGTTTTCACTTCGCCAAACATCGAGAACAATTCACGGGCTTCGCGACGGCTGTACGCCTTGACGAGTGGGCGGCCGCCACCGGTATTGAGTTCAACATACTTACTCATTATTTCAGACGGCCCGAGCCCACGAAATAATTCACCGCGGCAAATACCTTGCTTCAACATCAGATCAAACCAATAGTGCCACGAGTTTCGGTGATAGAGCATGACTTTAGCGACGCCGCCGCTCTTTAGGACCCGGTAAGCTTCTCGGATCGTTGCCACGGTATCCGGTGTGTGATGAAGTACACCATTGGAATAAAACACGTCAAACGTCTCGTCGGCGAATGGCAAACGTTCGGCATCGGCAAGCGAAAGATCGCATGCCGTTCCATACACCTGAAACCGGTGTTTTGATATCTCGACAGATCGCGGCGTCAAGTCGACACCCGTGCAAATTGCGCCGCCGCGGGCGAATTGGAGCAAATCGGTTCCCATCCCGCAGCCGACCTCGAGAAGATTTGCTCCCGCAAATTGGTCGAAACCCATCGTCGCACGCATCCACAGTGCGTATTCCTCATACCGATGACGTTCGACGGCGTCGAAGAATTCGCGAGTCCCGAATTCCTGCTCGCCCGCATAATCAGCACCGCAAGGATCGGCGGACCACTGCTCGCGGGCGCGAAGTTTATCCCTGGCAAGTTCCCCGTCGGCATCCTCGACGCTTAAATTTGGATTTTCATCTGAACTTTCCAGCATATATTCTTAATACGAACAACCGCGATGCCCACAAGAACAAACGCGAGGATCGGCAGCGGCAGACTGGATCGTATCTCTGAGTGTAGCGATGTACCCAGGATCAAATAATAGAAGACGGTTACCATCAACGCCAATCTGATTCTACAATTCGTTCTTTACGCGGACTAAAAGGTTCACGTTCGATGGGTGCCCCGATTATGCAGAATATCTTTATGTACTCGAGGGCGGATGTTGGCAAACGACGGCAATGCATTCCCGTGTTTGCTTTATCAATGTTGTAGCGGTCGACAGCACGGGATGGACGACGAATAGTTTCATTTTGTTCCGGCCTGTTGTGGAATAGTTGTAAAACTCTTCGCCTACAATGCGCAGCCCCGCTAGACGGGCGAGATCGCGCATTTCATCGATTGTGAACTCATGGTGGTGCCCGATAAACGGAATTTCCGATCGATAGACATCGGCTAACTCAACCAACGGTGATTTGCCAAATAAAAGCGACACCCGTTTTGGCCAATACGCGATATTTGGCACTTCAAAGAAAATACTCCCTTCGGGTGAGATCAGTCGCTTCACATTTTCTGCCAAATTTCTAAGCGAATGCGGGTAATGCTCGATTATTGCCATTAGGCTAACGAAATCGAAATCTCTTGGAAGACGGCTGTCCGGCTCAAATGGATCAAAATCATATATCTCGATGCCTCTACCGCGGATCTCGGCAAACAGCGGGTCGAACGAGTCTCCGTAAAAACGTAGCGTCTCAGTCATCGCGACATCAAAGCCAAACTTTTTTAGCGTTATAGGCCAAACACCCCAAAAACCTCCAACGTCGCAAACTGATGTACCCGACGCCGCGATCAATGCCTTAAAGGCTTTGAAATATCTTACTGAAGACAGTCGCAGGTACTCCCGAAAATTCATCCGATCCGGACTCCAGGCGAAACAATGCCGCGCAATCTCATGTTGCATCGACTCGCTCCAGTGCCTCCAGATCTCGTCTACGGATGACTGGTATACACGATCAAATTCGCTGAAGGTAATATTCATCACTTTTTAGGCGTCTCTGAGTAGCGAGACGTATGCGTCCAATATTCGTGCAGCATTTTGTTTCCAGGTATAGCTCTGCTCTACCTCTCGCCGTGCTGATGTTCCCAGCTTTATCCGGAGCTCCCTGCTCACTGCTAATCGTTGTATAGCATCAGCCAGCTGAGCCGGATTTGCAGGCTCAACCAACAATCCTGTTTTATCATGCTCGATCACATCGCCTATCTGGCCCAACCGGCTGGCGACAATCGGCTTACACATTGCCATGTATTCGAACAGTTTCGTCGGCGAACCGAAAAATTCGCTGCCGTCGGCAAGCGGTACATGCGGCGATACCAAAATATCGCATGCGTCGAGCAAAGCAGGAACGCGATCATGAGCTACAAGTCCCGTAAATACAACCCGATCCAGGACATTCTTGTCACGCAATTTTTTTTCAACCTCGGCGCGAAGCCTGCCGTCGCCGACGAGAAGGAAACGGACCGCGGCTTCGCGCGGTAATATTGCGATCGCTTCCGCTAACTCAACCACGCCGTGCCATGGTCCAAATGTCCCAACAAATCCGGCGACGGTCTCACCAGGCGTAAACCCCAGCTTCTCGCGTTCCGCTTCACCGCCTATGCATGGTCGAAACTCTTCCGTATCCACGCCATTAGGATTCACGACGATCTTTTCTGCGGAAATGCCGGCGTTTAGCAAATTCTTTCGCTCGACATCGGACACGACAAAGATTCGTGTTGCAGTCGCGAGATTGAGCTTTTCGTACCGCTCGAGCAGATGTAGCTCTTTCGTATTATCCCATTGTCTCCCAACCCATACTTCAGAGCCGTTGTATTCGAGGAAAAGGGGTATGCTTGTACGCACGCTCGCCTCGACACCGGCATAAGAAAAACGGCTATATCGTTGATAAATAAAATCGGGGCGCTTCTGGAGAACTATTTGCATTGCTGTTTCCGAGAAAAGCGCTCCATTGTGAATGTCAAAGGCTGCTCGCGGCATCACAGCCGTATCGGTCCCGACGATTTCAGAAGTAAACTTCGATTTGTCCAAACAGGCGATCTTGTCGTTTGAGATAAATGTAAGATCCGCACCAAGATCGACGAGCGCGTTTACAACACCATTTATGTGACTTGTCGCCCCTCCCGGTAATGTACCGGCCGCCGGTGAATCTCTTAAATATGCGATCGACACATGGGGCCCTCCAGCTTTCGGTCGCTCATCGTGTTGCACATTCCCCTCGACCTCTCTTTCAAGCCATCCGAGCTTCCTTGTAGCACGCCTAACAGCGAACATGCCGCTCAGAATAGTTCTAACGATGCGAAACGGTCCGAACAGCAATAAACTTGAACGTGCCGCGGAACGGATAGAACCGCGCGAATCCAAGATAAGCGATCGACGGGCGCCGCTAAGAGCACCAAAGACCATTAACGCATCCTGGCCGTATTGCGACGACAAAGCCTCGGTCATTATGCAAAATATTTCCGGACGGACCCGCCGCAATGCGATGAGCCGCTGAATCAAATTTCCCGTTTCGATCAGTGATCGGGGGACGTTCTCAACAACGATGTTCTCGAATTGCTCCTGCAGCCGCCGCCGTGCCATATCGGGGTCGCCGCTCAACGTGATCAGAGCGGCTTTCATCGGTCATCCCTCATCGCTGGTCGTAATGCAAAAAACCAACCACTTGAAAACACCAAAGGCATCTTATCCGCAATACTTGCATTCCATTTCAGGAAGCGTTTTGACTTCGCGAAAGTATGACAGACAAACGGTCCGCACATGAAAACGGACGGCGCCTCATTAACGACCATCAGTGAGCAATTATCAAAAAGCTCCCGAATACGACGTAGGGAAAAAAATTGAATGTGCCGGTTCCCGATATTCTCAGTACTTGAAATTGCTTCCTTGGCGTTTCGGCTTTTGAAGTATTCACCGTAGATTTTTCTCAATCGTTCAAAACCGAGAATCCGATAGAACCAGGAATCCCATTCAAACTCGCCATAGCCATTGGGTACCGTTATTATTACAAATCCGTCGGGTTTTAGTTTTTGTATAGATTTTCTTAAGAGATCGGCTGGCTCGGCAACATGCTCGAGTACTTCTGAAATTATTACAACGTCAAAGTCGTTTTCTTCCAGTTGGTTTAGTTCTCCGCACAGAAATCTCGCGTTTTCATACTTGATACTCTTCTCCCGAGCGACTTTTATTGACCGTTCATGCATATCGACGCCATGATATTGAAATCCCCTTTTGATCAAAAAAGAGCCTAGATATTGCGCATTTCCGCATCCCACATCAAGTACTCGAAGTTCGCTTGTCGGTGTTGATCCAAATGCGGCCGTTAAAGAAGAGAGGATGAAATCCAGCCTCTTATCGTATCCCCAGATATCGGTTGTTATGGTGTTTTCGGTCATTCGATTGATCAGGCTACTGAATTCGAACGTTTTCTGCCGAAATTCAGAAGTCCACGGAATTCGGGCACCGATATCAAAAAGGTCTCGCGCAACGTTTTGCCCGTCCGGCGGCGAAAAGTCAAAGCCACGAGAAAGAAGACTAACGCGTACGATAAACTCGATATCGCCGCGGCCGCATAAGCGCCGAATGACGGAATCAAAAAAATGTCGAAGAGTATGCTGATGATCATCGTGACAACCCAATAAACAGGTATGATGCGAGGTAACCCGAGACTACTGAAATACTGGACCTGGACGCTGAGAATTCCAAGCACTGCCACGCCCGGCAACAGTATCATCACTTGAATCGGTATCGCTGCGAATGCCGGCCCGTAAAATAATGGCAAAACAAATGACAAGGGGATTGCTGCCAGGCAAACAACGATCATGATGACGACCGTATGACGAACTACCCTACAGGTCATCGATCCGGTTTCGTCCCTCGTCTTAGTTACTCGTGGAAACAAGAGAGTGGATATTACATTTGGAAGAAGAAGAAGCAGTGTCCCTACCTGCGTGGAAACCGCATAAACTCCAGCTTCGGTCGAGCCTCGAAAGTAGTTAACAATGAGTAGATCCGAACGAAGTATTACCACTGCCGCCGCCATCGCTACAAAGAATCGTGATCCATAGCCAAACATCTCGCGAATCAATGCAGGCTGAATCTTAAACTGGACGCTTTCTCTGTCGCGCCGTAACTCTTGGAAAATCAGAAAGAGCAATAACAGGCTAATGACTATATTTACCCCTGCATTTAACGTGACCAGAACAAAAAGTCCGTATCCAAGTAGGATGATCGCAACCATTGGATTGATCACAAAAAATATAGGCGCCATCATGTCGAATAAATTGTAACGTCCGATCTCGCCGCGACCGAGGAGTATGGCGAGGCAAAACGAGTAAAGCATTTGGAAAGGGATTGCGACGGCGGTGATGATAACCAGCTGCGACGGAACTTCGCCAAAAAACGTGGGCTGCTCCAAAGCCAATACGACTACCACACTCGTAAGAATGCCACCCGAGGTAAACGCCGTGATGACGGCGCTCCCGAGAATCCCGGGAACCTTTGCGCGATCACGGGCCACCAGGAGTGTTATTGCAGATGATATTCCAAATCCGCCAAAGTTGATCGCCAGCACCGTGAGTACGACTAATGACCCTACTATACCGACACTTGCAGCTCCGAGCCATCTAGCCACGATGATGCCGGCGAGCAAACTGCTGCCGGCAACGGCGATCTTCGCCGCCAGCGTTATAGCAACCTGACGCGAAAAAACAAGCGCACCCGGCTCAGCGATTTCCGATCCATCGGTCATACCATAGACTTAAATTGAGAAGTGCCCAGAGGTGAAAGCTCCAGTCGTGTTTACCGCGCTCGTGTTCATCAAGGAGCCGTTCAACAAACTTGTAGTCGAAGTAATCGCGTTTGCGAATAGCCGAATTGAGCAAGCTGGCTCCATATGTTTTACCGAGGCTCGTGTTAAACCACTCGCGGATCGGGGCTCCGAATCCTCTTTTCCTGGAATAAAGCAGATCATGCGGCAGTATCTCTTCGAGAGCTCGCTTTAGAATGTGCTTACCCGTGCGTCCACGCACTTTTACGTCGTGCGGCAGGCTCATTGCGTATTCCACCAGGTGATGATCGAGAAACGGAACGCGTGCCTCAACGGATGTTGACATGGTTATCTTGTCGACCCGCATGAGGAGCAGTTCCGGCAGGCGAAGCTTTAGCTCAAGATATATCATTCGGGCAAGATAGTCAGAGCCTGGTCTCTCGTGCTCAATATGCTGCAGATATTTCTCGATTGCCTTTAGTGATGTATGTTCATTTCTCTCCGCACGCATACGCGGCGAGAGGAAGTTTCTCTTCATCGATTCGTCATACACGACGGCACCGCCCCAAAACATTGGTTCCCCCGTTTCGAGACGACGAGCAAGGTCTACCAGTGCTCTCTTTTTGCCTGTTACGTCGGAAAACGTCTTTGCTGCACGACCGGCGATACGTCTCGCAAAATGTGGTGCCTGCTCGGCGTACTGCCAAAAGTTTTGGTGCATGCGCAGATTTGTAACGTATTTGTCGTATCCGCTAAAGATCTCGTCCGCCCCCTCGCCAACCTGCACCACGATCGTTCCTGAGTCTCGCGCGAGTTTCGAAACATAATAAAGAGGCACGCATACAGGATCGGCGATCGGTTCGTCCTGATGGAATACGAGTGAGGGAAGAAATTCTTCAAATTCCTCGTCGCCGATGATCACCTCGTGATGATTTGTCTTGTATCTGTCAGCAATGCGACGTGCGGATTCGAGTTCGTTGAGATATTCGTGATCGCGAAATCCGACAGTAAATGTATCGACAGGCCTATCCATCAATTCCGACATCAGGGCGACATTTGCACTGGAATCGACGCCGCCGGACAAAAATACCCCGAATGGCACATCCGCCATCATTCGTTTTTTAATGGAGGCCCGCAGAAGCCGCAGGATCTCATCGCAATGCTCGGCTTCGGTACGTTCTAACAGATGTTCGGGCGGCAACGCATCCCAATACTGGTCGATCTTCACGGCTCCATATCTGTCGACAACAAGGCGATGCCCGGCAGGTAGCTTTTGAATATCCTTAAAGAGTGTCTGCGGTGCCGGCGTAGTCAAAAAGGTCAGATAATCGTATAACGCATCTTCGTCTATGTCCCGAATGACAGCCGGGTGTTCGACTATCGCCTTTATCTCTGACGCAAAGATGATGCGGCCGTCTTTGATGTAAAAGTACAGAGGTTTGACGCCCATCCGATCACGATATAACGAAAGTTGTTCGCGCTCGGCGTCCCAGAGAGCGATCGCAAAATCTCCGTCGATCTCATCTACGAAATCTATACCGCTCTCTTCGTAGAGATGAATGATCGTTTCGGAATCGGTCTGTGAATGGTATTGATGTCCTCGCTTTTCAAGCTTAACTCTGCGATCGAGGTGGTTGTATATCTCACCGTTGAATACGAGCCAAATATCGCGGGATTCGCAACCTCGCATCGGTTGATGGCCCGCAACTGAAAGATCGATTATCGATAGGCGTCGAAAACCAAAACCACCTCGCCCGTTGTCGAAGAGATGTGCTCCCACGTCGTCGGGCCCTCGATGCGGCATCGTGTCGCGCATCCGCTCGACGAGCGGCAGATCGACTCGGCCCTCGCTCGCTCCATATTCCCAAATGCCGACGATGCCGCACATATCAGTTAATTAGAGACATTCCAATTCAGCCGAGCAGCCGACTCCAATCTTGTTTCGATGTTTTCTCCCTTTTCGACCGGGACGAGAAGAAATCCCATGGCGAATGGGGTCGTTCCTTCAAAGGTCCAATTGAGGATCAGCGACGCCTGTCGATTCCCGTAATCGCGCGAGACAAAAGCCCTAATAACAGACGGTTTTTCGTGAATGCCAACAGTTCTAATTAACAAACAGTTGCCGTCGTTGTCTTTTACCGCCAACGTCGATGCATCAATATCATCAATCATTAGATCGGGAGCTGTATGAAATGACAAGGAATACTTGTGGCTTCCCTTTCCCGTAACGCTGTCTTCAATTCGCCATGCTCTCTCAGATTTAATGAATTCGACTGACCTTCGGTGGGTAACGGGGGCGAGCAGTCTTTGATAGCCGTAATGCTCGGCGATCACAACGTCTCGTTCATAGATCGGAAGAGCGTCGTGTAGGGAAAGAGTGTAGATCTCGGTGG
>OCZT010005218.1_pt1 | contig 13003 bp, 13 predicted proteins | sample 1539031 | NCBI WGS metagenome assembly OCZT01 (sample SAMEA3539308, study PRJEB22396) | soil metagenome | biome: tundra; feature: field; material: soil | place: USA | collected 2010-05 | depth 0.15 m | reverse complement strand
GGCGCGGGCCGGCGCCGCGCGGATATGGCTCACATCGGTAGCGGTGCCGGCTCCGGTCCGCTCGGCCATCGGCCGGCTGCTGGACGCCAGCGTGGGGAACGACGAGAGAACGATCCTGGCATCGCTCGCGAAAGTGACCGACGTCACTGCACCTCTGCTCACTCGGGGGGCACGTTCCGAGCTTGACCGCTTGGCGGCCCGTTTCGGCGGCTAGCGCCGGGAGCATGCGGGGCGCGCCTCCCGGGGCTGTTCCGGCTTGCCGCCCGGCGAGTGCCGTCCGTATCATACGGCTGGTTCGCCGGTCCCACTCGCCGCAATAACGGAGGCATCGCGCTCGTGCTTCGTCCGACCGACATCTCCCCGCTTGCGCGTCTCGTGCGCCGGGTGGACGCCGCCTCCGACGGGGAGACGGCGGCGGACTCCTTCGCGACCGGATTTCCGAGCATCGACAAGTGGCTCGGCGGCGGTGTCCGCCGCGGAGACCTCGTCGTCATGGGTGGAGAAGTGGCGAGTGGCAAGTCAAGTCTGGCCCTCGCCATGGCGCTGCGCATGTCGCAGGCCGGAATGCATCCGGCGTTCCTCACCATGGAAATGTCCGTCGAACGCGTGATGGAACGGGCGCTCGCGATCGAAGGGCGCGCGCGAATCGATGAGATTCGCCAAGGGACGCTCGATGAGTTGGCGCGCGCGGCGGTCGGCGCCAGCGCCGTGCGGCTGCGCGATCGCGCGCCGGTTGTCGAGACGCTCTCCGTCGGTGGCGTCGAAGCGCTCGAGGTCGCGCTGCGGCGGACGCCCGGCCTGCAGGTGGCGTTCGTGGATCCGCTCCAGGCGCTCGCGGCCGGCGGCAGGTCGCAGGACGAGGACCTCGCCGCGGCGGTGCTCGCGCTGAAGGCAATCGCCATAGGGCTCGACGTCGCGATCGTCGTCACGTCTCACGTGCACACGAGTCCTGCGGGACGCCCCAACCAGCGTCCCACGCTCGACGACTTCGGCGCGCTCGGCGCGGTCAAGCAGCACGCCGACATCGTGCTCGGCATATACCGCGAGGAGATGTTCCAGCCCGACTCCGGCGTGGCCGGCGCCACCGAGCTGCTCGTGCTGAAGAATCGCAACGGCAACCTCGGCTACGTTGACCTGTACTTCTACAAGCAGTGGCTGCGGTTTGAAGACATGCTCGATCCCGATCGCTAGGAGAATGTGATGCGAAGCATCCGATCCGTCGCGTTGGCGCTGGCGCTCGGGGCATGGTCGCTCCCCGCCCTCGCACAACAGAAGCCGAACGACAACATATACGACAGGCTCGCGAAGGAACTCGCCGCGAATCCGGGTTCGGCCGCGGCCAATCGTGCGCTCGGGCTCTGGTACTACAAGGCGGATCGCTTCGCCGAGGCGATGGTGCCGCTGGAGCAGGCACGGCGTCTCGACCCGAAGGACGGCGTGAGCGCGCTCTACGCCGGGCTTGCCGCCGAGCGAGTCACGGACCTTGCCGCGGCGAAAGAGGCATACACCTCATATCTCGCGGTCGGCAGGACGAAAAGCGTTCGCGACGACATTCGCGCACGCCTCGTCACGATCACGAAGCAGGAGGCGAGGGCCTCCGCGAAGGACGCCATCGCGCGCGAGGCGCAGATCGCGCAGGTGGCCGGGTCACCGACCACGGTCGCGGTGCTCCCGTTCACTATCGGCGGCGGTGACGCGAAGCTGCAGCCGCTGCAGGTCGGCCTCGCCGACCTCGTCATTTCGGACCTGGCGAGGCCCAAGAAGCTGACGGTGGTCGAACGCGACAAGGTGCAAGCGATTGCGGAGGAGCTCGCGCTCGCGAACAGCGGGCAGGTCGATGCCGCGACGGCCGTGCACGCCGGGCGGCTCATCCAGGCCGGCAGGATCGTGAAGGGTTCGCTGATTTCCACCGGGGCAAACGCCATCACGATGACGTCGACCGTGGTGAACACGCAGGATTCGGCGACCGTCGGCCGCGGCATGGACGCGAGCAACACGCTGGACCAGCTGTTCAATCTCGAGAAGCGGCTCGTGTTCGCGACCTTTGCCGACCTCGGCATCACGCTCTCACCGGCCGAGCGCCAGGACGTCGATCGTCGTCCGACGCAGTCGTTGGCCGCCTTCCTCTCTTACAGCCGCGGACTGGCGGCGGAAGACGCCGGCCGGCTCGACGAGGCGGCGCGCCTGTTCGAGAGTGCGCATTCGATCGACCCGGGCTTCGGTGCCGCGATGGAGCGCGCCCAGTCAGCCACCGCGCAGTCGCAGCAATCGACCGCGAAGATAGAATCGCACCTGACGAGTTCGGACGAGGGCCGGACGGTGAAGTCGGACCTGGGGGGCAATCGTTCACCCGGATCCCAGACGAACACGCTGAACACGGTCGTGGGCGACGTGAATCCGACCACGACCAACACGGTCGCGACGTACCCGTCGACCGTACCAGCAACGCGCCCCTCCTCCGCCAGTGCCACGGGAACGGACAGGGCTGCCCCCAGGACGGGCCAGGCGACCATCGTCATCGGCAAGCCGTAAGGGAGCCAGGGTGACGCGCACCCGGCTCCTCGCTCTCGGAGTACTCGCCGCAGCGGCGGCTCCGCTCGAGGCGCAGGATCCCTCGAGCACGGCGATCCTCGGCGATCCGCAATACGTGAGTTACCGGCTCACTAATGGCGCGACCACGCGAACCATCAGCCAGTTCGGCATGCCGTTCGCCGTGATCGTACCGTTCAGCGACCGGTTCACCGTCGACATCTCGTCGAGCTACGCGAACAGCCAGGCGGCCACCACGGGCCTCCCGACGAGTTCGATCACGGGGATCACCGACACGCAGGTCCGCGGCAACCTGATGCTCGGCGACAATGCCGCCGTGGTCACGCTCGGAGTCAATCTTCCGTCAGGACAGTATAAGGTGCCGGGCGGCCAACAGGACGCCGCGGGGACCATCGGCAACAACTTCCTGATCTTTCCCGTGACGTCGATGGGGAACGGACTCGCCGCGACCGGCGGCGTCGGATTCGTGAAAGCGCTGGGCGACTGGAACCTCGGCGTCGGCGCCAGCTTCCGGTATTCGACGGCATTCGATCCGTACCAGCTGCAGAGCTCGGTGCTGCGCTACACGCCCGGAAACGAGACCCGGCTGCGGGTCGGCGTGGATCGTCCCGTTCGTGACGGCAGCTTCAGCATGAGCCTGACGTACCTGAAGTTCGGCAAGGATCAGGCCGACTCCACGAGTTTCGCAACCGGCGACCGTGTGCTTGCGCAGTCGGCGTTCTCGTTCGCGATGGGCGGCGGCAGCGAACTCCTGCTCTCCGCCTGGGACCTTTATCGCGGCTCTGGGCAGCAGCTTGGCGCCGCGGCGCCGTGGGAGAACGTGGCCAACGCCGGCGTCGCCCTCGGATTCCAGAGGTTCGGCGTGTACGTGCAGCCGAGCGTCGAGGAACGGATCTGGAACGTGGCCGGCAACAAGGCCGGCGTGCTCACGAATGCCGGGATCCGGCTGCGCATCGATTGGGCGGGACTGAGCGTCAATCCGAGCGCGACGTACTCGTTCGGGTCGCTCTACACCGCCGGCGAGCCGGCGACGGACGTGACGGGCTTCAAGGCGTCGCTGCTGATCAGGGTGCACTAGGCAGACGGCAGACGGCAGACGGCAGACGGCAGACGGCAGACGGCAGACGGCAGACCGTAGACGGCTGATGTCCGCAGTCTGCCGCCTGCCGTCTGATCTGCCTTCTGCCGTCCGCCCCCTGCCCTCTGTATCTTTATCGCATGGCCGGCCATTCCAAATGGAAGCAGATCAAGCACTACAAGGCAGCCACGGACAAGAAGCGTGGCGCGCTGTTCACCAAGCTGATCCGTGAGATCACGGTCGCCGCCAAGCAGGGTGGCGGCGATCCGGACGGCAATCCGCGGCTGCGCACCGCAATCGACAACGCGAAAGCGCAATCGATGCCCAAGGAGAACATCGAGCGCGCGGTGCTCAAGGGCACCGGCGAGCTCGAAGGCGTGGACTACGTCGACGTCGTATACGAAGCGTACGGTCCCGGCGGCGTCGCGATCATGATCCAGGCGCTGACCGACAACGCGACTCGCACGGTGGCGGAGGTTCGCGCGAAGCTCTCGCGCCTTGGCGGGAACTTCGGTTCCACCAACTCCGTGGCGTTCATGTTCGATCGCAAGGGCCAGATCATCGTTCCGGCCGCGTCGCTCGACGAAGATGCCGCCATGGAGAAGGCGCTCGAGGCGGGTGCCGAGGATTTCGTGAAGGAAGACGACGCGTTCATGATCACTACGACGCCGGCGGACCTTCACGCCGTGAGCCAGGCCCTGGCCAAGGCCGGACTGAAGGCCACGTCGGCGGAGTTCGCGTGGATCCCGAAGAGCACGGTGCGCGTCGAAGGCGCGAACGCCGAGGCGCTGCTGAAGCTCATCGAGGCGCTCGAAGAACTCGAAGACGTGCAGAAAGTGGATGCGAACTTCGACATGGACATCTCGGCGATGGCTCAGGCGTGAGCCTCGCGCATTCGATCAGACCCGGCCGGTGATCGTCCTCGGGATCGATCCGGGCACGGCGATCACGGGGTATGGCGTTGTGAGCACGCAAGGTGACGACGCGGCTCGGCTCAATGGCGGACTCGCGAAGAGCGCCCAAGGCGCTCCGCGGTTGATAGAGTGTGGAGTCATTCGCACGTCGCCCCGCGCACCGCTCGCCTCGCGACTCAACGACATCTTCGACGGCGTGACCGAGCTCATCGAGCGCCACCGTCCCGACGCGCTCGCCGTCGAGGACGTGTTCTACGCGCGTAACGTGCGCACCACAGTGGTGCTCGGACACGCGCGGGGCGTCGTGCTCCTTGCCGGCGCGCGCGCTGGAGTGACCGTGCACGAGTACGCGCCGGCGCTCATCAAGAAGACCGTCGTCGGCCGCGGCGCGGCGACGAAGGAACAGGTGCAGTTCATGGTCGCGCGCCTGCTGCGCCTCAAGAGCGCGCCGCAGCCCGCCGATGCGGCGGACGGCGTCGCCTGCGCGCTCACCTGCATCATGTCCGCGGGAACCGCGAAACTGCATCTGCTGGTGACCGGATGATCGCGCGCCTCAAGGGCACGCTCGTCGCCAAGGGCATCGATCGCATCGAGATCATGACCGCTTCCGGCCTCGGCTACGAGCTGCTGATCCCGCTGGGCGTGCTCGAGTCGCTTCCCCGCACCGGCGACGAAGTCACGTTGCACACCGCGCTCGTGGTCAAGGAAGACGGCTGGCAGCTCTTCGGCTTCGGCAGCGCGGAAGACCGCGGGCTCTTCCACACGCTGCTCGGCGCGAGCGGCGTGGGCCCTGCCCTGGCGCTCGGACTGATCTCGGCGCTCGGGAGCGGGCGCGTGGTGCGGGCGATCCGCGATCGCGATCTCACGACTTTGCAGGGCGTGCCGCGCGTCGGGAAGAAGATCGCCGAGCGCCTGTGCGTCGAGCTCGGCGACAAGATGAAGGATTTCGCGGGCGCCGAATCATCCGGCCGGCCGACGACGAAGCAGGAGGGCGCCGCCTCCGACGCGGTGCGCGCGCTGGTGGCGCTCGGCTACGCCACGCTCGACGCGGAGAAGGCCGTGCGCAGCGCGCTGGAGCACGCTGGCGCGCGGGAGGCGACGTCCGACGTGATCCGCGCCGCGCTCGCCGTGCTGCAAAAGCACTAAGTTTGCACGCATGTCCCGCGCCGAAATCACCACCCCCGAAGTCCTGAGCGAAGAGTCGGTCGTCGAGCTCTCGCTCCGCCCGAAGGCGCTCGCGGAGTTCATCGGCCAGCCGAAGGTCAAGGACTCGCTCGACATCGCGATCCGCGCCGCGCTCCTGCGCCGCGAGCCGCTCGACCACACGCTCTTCCACGGCCCGCCGGGGCTCGGCAAGACGACGCTCGCCGAGCTGATGGCGCGCGAGCTCGGCGTGAACATCCGCACCACGAGCGGCCCCGCGCTCGAAAAGCCCGGCGACCTCGTGGGCACCCTCACGAACCTGCGCGCGGGCGACATCCTCTTCATCGACGAGATTCACCGGCTCCGCCCGATCATCGAGGAGTTCCTCTATCCCGCGATGGAGGACTACAAGATCGACATCCGGCTGAGCGACGGCCCCAACGCGCAGACCGTGACGATGGCGATCGAGAAGTTCACGCTCGTGGGCGCGACCACGCGCTACGGCCTGCTGACGCCGCCGCTGCGCGCGCGGTTCGGCCTCACGATGCGCCTCGACTTCTACCCGGCCGACGATATCGAGACAATCGTCCGCCGCACCGCCGAGGTGATCGCCGTGGAGCTGCACGACGACGGCGCCCGCGAAATCGCCCGACGCTCGCGCGGCACGCCGCGCATTGCGAACCGGCTGTTGCGCCGCGTGCGCGATTTCGCGCAGGTGCGCGCGAACGGCGTGATCACGAAGGCCGTCGCGCGCGATGCGCTCGCGCTGCTCGACGTCGACGAGTTCGGGCTCGATGACATGGACGCGCGGATCCTGCGCGCGATCATCGAGATGTTCGACGGCGGCCCCGTCGGCCTCGAGTCCGTGGCTGCGGCGCTCGGCGAGGACTCGAACACCATCGAAGAGGTGTACGAGCCGTTTCTCGTGCAGAACGGCCTGCTCCAGCGCACGTCGCGCGGCCGGATCGCGAGCGCGCAGGCGTACCGCCACCTGGGGTATCCGCCGCCCGCGCAGAAACAGCCGGAACTGTTCTGACCGCTCATGAAGGCGCGAGGCTGCGGCTGAAGACCTCCGATTTCGCATTCGACTTGCCCGCCGCGCTGATCGCCCAGGAACCGGTGGAGCGGCGCGACGAGAGCCGCCTGATGGTCGTCGAGCGCGCGACCGGCACAATCACTCACCGGCGCTTCCGCGACCTCGTCGGACTCATTCCCGCGGACGACCTGCTCGTGCTCAACACGACGCGCGTGTTCCGCGCGCGATTGCTCGGTTCACGCGATTCGGGAGCGCCGGCGGAGATCCTCCTGCTCAAACCGCTCGGCGACGATCGCTGGGAAGCAATGGTGCATCCCGGCGGAAAATTGAAGCCGGGTCGGATCGTGCACGTGAAGCCGGGATTCGACGCGACGATTCTCGAAAGCACCGAACGCCGCACGCGAGTCGTCCAGCTCACCGCGAGCGGTTTCTCGAGCGTCGCCGAGGCCATCGAGCGACATGGCCACGTGCCGCTCCCGCCGTACATCGAGCGGGCCGACCACGCGTCCGACGCGGAGCGCTACCAGACCGTTTACGCCACGGAGAACGGCTCGGTGGCCGCGCCTACAGCCGGCCTGCACTTCACGCCGCAGTTGCTCGACGCGCTCGCGGCGAATAGCGTGCGCCGCGCCAGCGTGCTGCTGCACGTCGGCGCCGGCACCTTCAAGCCGGTCGAAACGGAGGAGCTGAGCGCGCACGCGATGCACGAGGAGTGGTACCGCGTGAGCGCCGAGGCTGCGGCGGCGATCAACGAAACTCGAATGCGCGGCGCCAAGGTCTGGGCGGTCGGCACGACCACCCTGCGAACGCTCGAAAGCGTCGTGGATTCCGCCGGAAGTGTTCGCGCGGGCGAGGGCGACACGCGCATCTTCATCCACCCGCCGCATGCGATCCGCTCGGTGGACCATCTCGTTACCAACTTCCATCTCCCCCGCTCCACCCTGCTCATGCTCGTCTCGGCGTTTACCGGGCTCGATCTCACGCGCGAGGCGTACGTGCAGGCGGTGAAGGAGCAGTACCGGTTCTACTCGTACGGCGACGCGATGCTCATCCTGTGAACTTCTCCTTCGATATCGTCGCCCGTCAGGGCCGCGCGCGCGCCGGCGTCTTCCACACGCCGCGCGGCGCGATCGAGACGCCGGTGTTCATGCCGGTCGGCACGCTCGCGACGGTGAAGACGCTCGATCCCGACGACCTGCGCGCGATGCACACGCAGATCATCCTCGCGAACGCCTATCACCTGCACCTGCGCCCCGGCGACGAGCTCGTGAGAAGCCTGGGCGGCCTGCACCGCTTCATGGCATGGGACGGGCCGATCCTCACCGACTCGGGCGGCTTCCAGGTCTTTTCGCTCGCGTCGCTGAACAGCGTCACGGAGGACGGCGTCGAGTTCAGGTCGCACCTGGACGGGTCGCCGCGGACGTTCACGCCCGAGAGCGTCATGCGGATCGAGACCAACCTCGGCGCGGACGTCGTGATGCAATTCGATCACGTGATTCCCGGGCAGAGCGCGCACGCCGAGGCGCGGGACGCGAGCGAGCGCAGCCTGCGCTGGCTCGCGCGGTGCCGCGCGGAATTCGACCGCCTGCACGCGGCAGCGGGCGCGCCGAAGCAGACGCTGTTCCCGATTGTGCAGGGCGGCATCCATGCCGACCTGCGACGCGCCGCGGCGACTCACATCGCGGCGGCCGGCCCGTGGGACGGCTTCGCGATCGGCGGGCTGAGCGTGGGGGAAGCGAAGCCCGCGATGTACGAGATGCTCGAGGTGTGCGACGACGCCGTCCCGCTCGACCGTCCCCGCTATCTGATGGGCGTGGGCTTTCCAGAGGACCTCGTCGAGGGCGTCGCACGCGGCGTGGATCTGTTCGATTGCGTGGCGCCCACGCGGATGGGACGCAACGGAGCCGCGTTCAGCCCCACGGGGAGGATCAACCTCCGAAACGCCGCGCATCGCGACGACGCGGGCCCGCTCGACGAGAGCTGCGGATGCCGGACCTGCCGCCGTTTTTCGAGGGCCTACCTCAGGCACCTCGTGACGAGCGAGGAGCTGCTCGCCCTGCGCCTCCTCTCACTGCACAATGTACATTTCCTCATCGCCCTGATGCGCCGCGCCCGCGAGGCAATCCGCGCCGGGACCTTCGACGCGTGGAGCCGCGACTGGCTTGCGCGATACCACTCCAAGCCCGACCCGTCATGAGCCCGATCCTTCCGCTTTTCGCACAAGCCGCACCGTCAGCCGGCGGCAGTGGCATGCCGATGATCATTCTCCAGCTGGCACTCATCGGCCTGATCTTCTATTTCCTGATGATCCGGCCGCAGCAGAAGCAGCGGAAGGAGCAGGAGAACTCGCTGTACGCGCTGCGGAAGGGTGACGAAATCGTCACCGTCGGCGGCCTGGTCGGCGAGATCCTCCACATCAAGGAGTCGCTGAAGGACGGCGTTCCCGCGAAGACGCTCGAGGACCGCATCACCATCAAGTCCGGCGAGTCGAAGATGGTGATCCACCGCGGCCGCGTGCACAAGGTGCTCAAGTCCAGCGGGAGCGACGCGACGGCCGCATGAGCCTCCTCCCGATCCGCGTCCTCGGCGATCCGGTCCTCCGCGTGGAGACCCGTCCCGTGGATGCGTTCACGCCTGGGCTGCAGCGGCTGATCGACGACATGTTCGAGACGATGCAGGCCGCGCACGGCGTCGGCCTCGCCGCGCCCCAAGTCGGCCGCACGGAGCGGCTCACCGTCATCGACGTGCACGGCACGCGGTACGTCCTGGTCAATCCCGAGATCGTCGAGCGCGAGGGCACCATCAAGTGGGAAGAGGGCTGCCTCTCGATCCCCGAACTTTACGGCGACGTCACGCGCGCGGCGCGCGTCGTGGTTGAGGCGCTGGATCGCGAAGGCAAGCCGTTCAAGGTGGAGGGCACCGAGCTTCTGGGCGTTTGTCTTCAACACGAGATCGACCACCTGCACGGCAAGCTGTTCATCGATCACCTTAGCTTGCTCAAGCGGCAGAAGCTGCTCGCCGAATGGGAAGAAGAGAAATCGAACTACCCGGGGCTGGTCCGGATTGTCGTCGCGGGCGAGGACGAAGACGAAGAACACGACGACGAGAAGCTCTGAAGACGGCAGACGGCAGACGGCAGACGGCAGACGGCAGATGGCAGATGGCAGATGGCAGACGGCAGACGACGGACGGTAGAATTGAACCGATGCGGATAGTTTTTTTCGGCACACCGGAGTTCGCAACGACGGCGTTGCTCGCGCTGATCGGCGAGGGGCACGACGTTGTCGCCGTCGTGACGCAACCCGACAGGCCGCGAGGCCGTTCGCACTCCACGCTCGAGCCGTCGCCGGTGAAGGCGGTCGCACTCGCGGAATCCATCCCGGTGCTGCAGCCCGAGCGGCCGCGGGGGCCCGCTTTCGAGGCGGAGTTGCGGGCGCTCGCGCCCGATCTTTCGATCGTCGTGGCGTACGGGCACATCCTCCCGAGTGAGATCATCGACCTGCCGCGACTCGGGACCATCAACGTCCACGCGTCGCTGCTGCCGGAGTACCGTGGGGCCGCGCCGATCCAGGCCGCCATTCGCGACGGCGTGCGCGAAACGGGCGTGACCATCATGCAGATGGTCCCCGCGCTGGACGCCGGCCCGGTGCTGCTCGCGCTGCATACGCCGGTGGAACCCGATGAGACCGCGGGCGAGCTGCAGTTGCGCCTGGCTGAGCTTGGCGCCGAGGCGCTGGTCGAGGCGCTGGTGCTTATGGGCGTCGGCAAGGCCGTCGCAACGCCCCAGAACGACGCGCTGGCGAGCTATGCCCCCAAGATCGCGCGTGAGGACGCCCGGTTGCCGTTCGACGCGCCCAGCGACCGCGTGGCACGCTTGGTGAGGGCGTACGATCCCAAGCCGGGCGCGTGGGGAGTGGTCAACGGACGCGAAGTGCGCTGTTTCGGCGCGCGGGACGTGCCGGAACGCTCGGGCGCGCCTGGCGAGGTGCTCGAGGGCGGTGCGGACGGCCTTCTGATTGCTTGCGGCGAGGGCGCGGTGCGAATCGCGGAGGTGCACCCCGCGGGGCAGAAACGGCTCGCGGCCGCGCAGTGGATGCGCGGCCGCGGCCTAAATCTTGGAGATCGTTTCCAGTAAGGCTTACGGTGTCAGCACACTGACCGACCCGGTGATCCCGCCGGCGGTTGCCGATAGCGTGTTCATCGTGGCGGCTCCCGGACCCAGTTTCCACGTGACGATGATGTCGCCCGCGCCGTTGGTAAGAAGTCCTGCAACCGGCGTAACCGTGCCTACTCCAGCCGTCACCGCGAAGGTCACGAGCTGATTTGCGATCCCGATACCGTTTGCATCGGTGACGTGCCACGTTACCGAGTACGTCGCGCCTGGGGCCGCCGGATAAAGCGACGGTGTCGTCGATGTCACGGTGACGCTCGCGGGCGGCACCATCGTTGCGCTGACGGACTGCACGCTTGCGGCGCTGAAAGTCGGATACGCCGCTCCGAGATACGGATCCGCCTGGCCGCTCGCGACCGCGTTCAGCGTCTGGATGCCGACAGTGTCGCGCAATGTCCACGTCGTGAACACCTGACCCGACGCGTTCGAGGTGTCCACGGCGATTACGACATTGCCGGCCGTGAACGTGACGCTGGCGCCTGGAACCGGGAAGCCATTGCAGTCCTTCACCGTCGCGGAAACATTGATGTTCGCATTGACCAGCGTCGGCCCCGAGATCGGAGCCTGGGCAACGCTGCAGATCCTGCCCGGCGTCACCCGCGCCTGGAACTCGACCTGCCCCATGTTCGCGGTGGCGATCATGCGCTTCGCGATGTTCGAAGGCGGAATCGCTCCGGCCGTGTCGCCGAGCAGAACCCAAAGTGTCTTGGCGAATCCCTTATTGTCCGTGACGGTCGTCGCATTGACGGTGTGACCGTCCGATTTCGTCGACGTCAGCGGCGCCCAGGTGACGGTGACTCCCTGTACGCCCGAGCTGTCCGACGGGTCGTATACCTGCACCCGGAGCGTATCGCGCACTCCTGCCCGATAATCACCCGGTGAGCCAATCGTCGCGCCCGTGGTGTCAGTCTGCAGGAACAGCGTGCTGTCACGCCGGATGCGGTACTCGGGGCGCGCAGTCGCCGAGAAGGTGACGAGAGCAGAAGGCGCCACCGCGAGACTGGCTACCACGGACATGGCGACCGTCGAGTTCCCGGCGTTCTTGCCGAGCGTCCACGTCACAGAGGCGGTTCCGTCCGGGCCGGTCGAAACCGGATTGGCCGAGGTGAAACCGTCCGGATTCGCGACGCCCTGGGCGAACACGACGGAAGCGCCTGGCAGCGGTTTCCCCGCGGCATCGGTCACCTCCACGACAAGCGGATTTGCCAGCACCTGGTCGGAGCGCCCGACCTGACCGTTGCCGCTGACGAGCAGGATGTGCGCAGGCGCGCCGAGCGTGGCGTTCGCCGTGAAGACGGTGCTGTCGGCGCCGTGGCCGAGCAAGGCCACCAGTTGCTGCGCGCCAAGCGAGGCCCCGAGCGTCCAGACGCTGGTCGCAATGCCCGTCGAGTCGGAAATCGAGGAGGCCGAGGAAACTGTGCCACCGCCCTGTCGGACTGCGAACGATACCGTTGCACCCGCGACCGCGATGCCGCCGGCATCCGTCACTCTCACCGACACCGGCAACGGCAGTGGGGCGTTTGACGGGCCGTTCTGGTTGTTTCCGTTCTGCACGACGAGATGGGCCGCGAAGAAGTTGCCTTGAGTACTCGAAGGCGCGGTCGTCACCCGGTCGCAGCCGCCGATGAGGGCGACCGCCAGGAGGGCGGCGACTAGCGTTCCGTTCGATGAGAGTTTGCGGCCAATCATCGGGACTCCGTGCTGATAGGTCTGCCGAAGGAATCGAATATCCTGCATCGTCGAGCAACTAACGAACGGCCCCCCCTGCCAAAAGCTCAGGAGCCTGTTCTTCTGCTCCCTCTAGACGTCTCGACCCGTCACGCGGTAACGGACCCCGGGTGCCGGCGGTGCCGGACGCGGGCCGGACGGGAAGCCTCCTGTCCCGCGTCGAGGACATTGTCACAAGCCACAACGGTATATTTCGGGGAGGATGCCCATTCCCGATCACCCTTCGGCCGCAGCCGTCATCGGAGTCACGGAGTCCCGAGTTGCCGCCTCCGCGGTGCTCGCGGACCTTCGGGCCGGTCTGTTGCTCGACGCCTCCTTCGACCACCGCACGGCGCGCCTCGACGCCCGCGACCGCCGCTGGACGCAGGAGCTCTTATATGGAA
>OCZT010005217.1_pt1 | contig 13005 bp, 15 predicted proteins | sample 1539031 | NCBI WGS metagenome assembly OCZT01 (sample SAMEA3539308, study PRJEB22396) | soil metagenome | biome: tundra; feature: field; material: soil | place: USA | collected 2010-05 | depth 0.15 m | reverse complement strand
TCTTCCATCATGCTCTGAAATTGAGGCTCTCTACCAGTATCGGCAGTTGAGCAGAAAGCGCAAAAAGCCAGTTGATGCAACTATGATGCGGCCACGGATACCGAATTTCGTGCTATTCAGGACTCACAACCGCGGGTTTCCAAAGACAACCCGGTTATGATAATGAACGCACTGATACTGAATGGGCCCCAGTACACTTTGCCCATGCAGCGGGATATTTATCCCATTGCCTTGCTCTCCGTACACAAACATAATCCAAGAAAGGGGGTGCGAGATATACATGTCTGGAAACGGTGAGGAGAGGAAGAGTCAAACGAGGGTCTTAACCATGAGTGTGCCCGATGAGCCCATCGCAAACCTTCATCAGCATCGCTGGGGCATCATCCTGGCCGGGGGTGATGGAACTCGTCTGCAGCCCCTGACGCGACTTGCATGTGGCGATAACCGTCCTAAGCAGTTTTGTCCGCTGCTGGGTGGCAAAACGCTGCTCGCCCGAACTCGGTCCAGGATCGCTCAGAGTATCGATCAGAATCGGATGCTCTTCGTTCTGACAAGGAAGCACGAACCGTTCTACTCAAAAGAACTGGGAATGGTGCCGGCTCATCAAAAGGTTATACAGCCCATGAATCGTGGAACATTGCCTGCCATTCTCTGGAGCCTTTTGCGCGTGTCCCGGCTCGACGAGCAGGCCGTTGTCACTTTCTTTCCGTCCGATCATCATTTTGTAGACGAGAGAAAATTCATGGCTGCGGTCGAATGGGCTTTTAGCTATGCAGAGGTACAGACAGAATCCGTCCTCCTGCTTGGTGCCTCGCCAGAGAGGGCGGAAACCGAATACGGTTGGATCGAATCCGAACCTCCCACGGGGCATGGGGCCGTAGGCCGAATTGCTCGAGTGAAGCGTTTTTGGGAAAAGCCTGCACGCCCTATCGCACAGAAACTGTTGGCCGACGGTTGCTTGTGGAACACGTTCGTGATGGTGGGTACCGTTGGTGCCTTTCTTGGGATGATCAGGCGCACATCTTCAACGATCTTCCAGACCCTCGGGTCGGCGCTTGTCGATTGCGGCCCGGATGCGGAAGAGGAACGAATGCAGTATATCTATGATCGTTTGACTCCAACCGACTTTTCCAAACAGGTGTTGTCCGTAAGTGCCGAAAGACTTGCCGTTGCTAACTGTGGGAAAGTGGGCTGGAGTGATCTAGGGGATCCACGCAGGCTGGTCACAGCATTAACCGAGAGCGGCATCGAAAACCCATGGGCCTGTGCCAGGGTCTGCGGCGTGTGCGGCCTTGAACCGGAACAGATAGCCATGTTGCCACCTAGCGATGAGGCTCATGAGGTAGTCTTGGAAATTGCTGCCTTACACTCATTGCCTGCTTAGCGAAACCAGTCATCCTGCAACCGACACCGTGATTGTCGCAAGTCCTCGCAGAATAATCGGAGGTGCAATGCCGATGATTTGCGCATCCAGGAGCCAGATCGGTCGACGATCTCCCATATCAGTTCGTTCCTCTCCGATTGTTCTTGAGAACGAGGCTGCCACGGGCATCAAACAGTCTGCCAGGCGACGGGCCAAAGCAAAACAAAGTCCCGTCGTGATTTTCACTGTGGGGCACTCGACGCGACCTATCGAAGAATTTGAAGCGCTGTTGCTTGCTCACGGCGTAAAGCAGTTGGTCGACGTTCGCACAATCCCACGCTCGCGGCACAATCCGCAGTTTAATGGGGATCGTCTCCCCGGCTCCCTCAAGAAAGCTGGAATTCGTTACCGTCACATGCCTGGGCTTGGCGGTTTGAGGCGCGCGCGTCGCGATTCCATCAATTCTGGATGGCACAATGCGAGCTTCCGCGGTTTTGCTGATTATATGCAGACTCCGGACTTTGAAAATGCCCTGGACGAGCTAATTAGCATAGCCGAAGCGCGCCCTACCGCGATCATGTGTGCTGAGGCTGTCCCTTGGCGATGCCATCGCTCACTGATCGCTGACGCGCTCCTGATTCGAAGTATTAGCGTAGAGGAGATCACTAGCCGGACACGCACTCGCCCTCATGCCCTTACTCCCTGGGCTTGCGTGAAGCGGAAACGGCTTACCTATCCCGCGCCTCCAGCTACTGGAAGCGGCTGAAAGAGAGTGATTGGATAATTACTGCCAAGTACGTCATGCACTTGCTTCCACGGAACACCCTCGAGATGTTTTCGTATAGAAACGAGATGTGTCGCCGATTCGAGCAATCGCCTTCACGTAGCGACGATCTGTAACACCCGCGCTCCCAGGACTTTACTGCAAGATCACTGGTATGCAGGTGATGCCCAATGGTACAAGCCAACCATTGCGCTGTCCTCCAATCGATGCGGAAATGGAAACACAGTTGTTGAAATGGGAGGAAGACATGAAGGCCACGGAGATTCTTGAACGGGAACATCGCGTCATTGAGAGGGTAGCCGCCGCATGCGGCACATGCGCCCAAGTTTTAGAAAGAGGGTCAAAGGTTCCGACAAATATTCTTCAGAGCATTGTTGAATTTCTGCGTGTCTATGGGGATCAGTATCATCGCGCGGAAGAGCAGCGACTCTTCAGCATGTTGCGAGAAAGAGGAGTGCCCTCCGGGAGCTGCCCGATCGCTGCGCTCGATCATGAAGACCAGAAACTCAAGACATTCGCCGGCCAGCTGTCCTCCGCAGTTGACGTTTACGTCAAAAGCGACGGCATGGTGACCGACACCTTGATCGACACGCTCCACTCGCTGGCTGAAATTTACCCGGATCACATCTGGAAAGAAGACTACTTGCTGCTTCCCATGGCCGATAAGTTGCTCTCGGAAGGGGACCAGGAAACGCTGGCAGTCTCCTTACGAGCGATCGATTCGACCACAGGAGAGCGTGCACGGCGTACAGTGGAAGACTTCTGCACAGCGATCCGGCTTTGTTCTGAAAGCGCATGCCTATGGGAACAGGCAAACGTCGCATGATTCTACGGTCAGTACCCGCAGACTGGGGAAGGGGAGATGGCTATGCAGAGTCCCGGCAGATTTTTCGAGCACTTCGGTAGGAGCAAAATGAGACGGAATGAGGTTGTGGAGGGACTTCGCCCTCCAATGGCAACGGGTGGACCAATCTTGGAATTTGATTTGCCCGCGGCAGTGATGCAACTGAAGCAGGAATCCAACTGGTCTGGCCATCGCAATGCCAGGACACTGGTAAAACACCGCGATTGCCGAATCGTGCTTATGGATTTGGAACGTGGCGCACATCTGGTCCGACACCAAACACGTGGCACCGTGGTGATTCAGGTTGTGAGTGGACGTATTAAGGTCCATGTGTTTAATGAGGTTTTCGATGTCCCATCGGGGCACATCATCTCACTCGATCCACATTTGTCCCACGACGTAGAGGCTCTCGAGGAGAGCGCTTTGCTGATCACGATTGCCTGGCCGGAAGACCCCGAACCGTGCATCGTGGAAAGGGTCTGTGCACAAGCGAGTGCGCAGACCCTTCATTCCCTCTGCGCCAGTTCGGATCGAGTGGCCGGCGATTTTGCGGCGGAAAGGCATTCTGCGTGACTCGCATCCTCTCGGGCATCCAGCCTACGGGCGAGATTCACCTCGGCAATTACCTCGGGGCATTACGGCATTGGGTGGCGCGACAGGCCGATGCGGAATGCCTCTTCCTTATTGCCGACCTGCACGCGATCACGACGCCCCAGGACCCGGGAGAGTTACGGAAGCGAACGTGGGAAACCGCAACCCTCCTGTTGTCCCTGGGAATCGACCCGAAGCGTTCAATCCTGTTTCTTCAATCCCAGGTTGGATATCATGCCGAGCTTGCGTGGGTTTTGAACTGCCTTACGCGTGTGGGGGAATTGCGCCGTATGGTGCAGTTCAAAGATAAGGAATCTCGGCGGGATGAGGCTGGGGCGACTGCAGGGTTGTTTACTTACCCCGTGATGCAGGCCGCCGATATCTTGCTTTATCAGGCTGACAGCGTTCCGGTCGGAGAAGACCAGATACAGCATCTTGAACTGGCCCGCGATCTTGCACAGCGGTTCAATAACCGATTTTCAGTAACGTTCACGGTTCCTGAGCCACTGATCGCACCCATGGGTGCCCGCATTATGGATTTGCAGAACCCACACAAGAAGATGTCCAAATCGTCGGATTCTCCCTTAGGAACCATTCGTCTTATCGATCGTCCAGAGGAAATCCAGGCCAAGATCCAATCGGCCGTGACGGATTCCGGCTACGAAATAAGAATATCGATCGACAAGCCAGCAATCAGCAATCTCCTGGAAATCTACTCCATTGTCGGCGGGGTCGACATTCGGGATACAGAAGAGATGTTTGCCGGCAAGACATATGTGCAGTTCAAGAAAGCGTTAGCCGGCAGGCTGGTGGAGTATTTGCGACCAATTCGGGAGCGATACGAGCAAATCGGGGCGGACCGTGATGTGATGGACCGTATTCTGACCAAGGGCTCAGGGAAGGCGAGAGCCAAGGCGGCGCAGACACTTGCATCTGTTTATGACCACCTCGGATTTGTGCGATCTCGACCTATCTAGCATGACACCAGCTGAACGATTCACGTTCAAGGGATGACCAAAGGCCCTGTTTGAAGAATTTCTCCAGATTGGGTCAGGCCCGCCAGCAAGAGGTGAAGGTACACCAAACCGGCGTATGGCTGCCAGCGGCTGACGATGCGTCTCGTGCTGTTGTAATCCAATGACCGGCGAAGGCCGAGCCAAGAAGCCAGCCGGTTGCGGGCGCCAACGTCATCACCTGGAAATACGCTGGTTCTACCGAGGCTCCGGAGCAGCACGTACTCGGCAGTCCATCGCCCAACTCCGTGCAGCTTCAAGAGCATCTGAGTGACGGCCGGATTGTCCAGGTGCTCCAATTGCTCGGAATCAAACTGGCCTGTAGCTGTCTCTTGCGACAATCCCAACAAATACTTGGCTTTGCGATAGCTGAAACCTATTTTGCGAAATGCTTCTGCCTTCAGTAGGAGAAGATCCTTCGACCTAGGAAATCCATATTCAATGGAGCCGTCGGATTGGAGAGCTGGGCTGCACCGCCTCGCCAGTCGATTCAGCAATTCAATACCGACAGTAAGCGATAGTTGTTGGCATGCGATCGCGTTCACAAGACCTTCGAACACGTCTGGAAAGCGTGGCGGCTTGAGTCCGCGGAACTGTTCGACCAGAGCTCCAAGGCGATTGTCTCCAAGGGCCAGCCGATAGAACTCGCTGAGATCGATTCGAAGACCCAGCATGCGGGTCAGCACAGACGTCACTGTGTCTTGAGACTGCCGGTTGATGTGCTTGCCGGTCAGAGTGACTCTCAGCCGGGCGCGCTCAGGGGTACCGGACTGCGTTACCAGAACTTCGAGCGGTTCTTCATGAACCACCATGACTCGTCGGTAGTGGGCACCATCCCAGCGATCGACGATATTGCGTGCACGCCGACGTAGAGCCCAAACGGTAAGATCAAGCCGAAACGGCGCCATTGGACACAGCACGAAACTCAATGAGTTCAAAGCGGGTCACCTGTTGCCCCATTGGACAAAACTCCTCCACGTCCAAGTTATCCTTCTGCTACGAATCTGCTTTCGCTTCGGAGCCACCAACTGGTGAGGGCGGCTGATAGCTTCCCGCAACTGCCCTAAAACTGACTGCGAGCCGATTCCAACCATTAATTGCAATAACAGCCATCGTCAGGTCCACCAATTCCTTCTCGTTGAATTGACTTCTCGCATTCTCGTAGACATCATCCGGTACTCCGGTTTCCGACACGAGAGTGACCGCCTCCGTCCACGCAAGAGCGGCACGTTCACGATCATTGAAGAAAGGTGCTTCGCGCCAAACAACGACTGCGTAGAGTCGTTGCTCCGATTCACCTAATGCACGTAGATCCTTACTGTGCATGTCCACGCAATAGGCGCAACCGTTGATCTGAGATGCTCGCAACTTTGCCAGTTCGAGCAGCGGTCTTTCGAGACTGCACTGGTCCACATACCGTTGCATCTCGAGCATGGTGGAGACCGCTTTTGGTGCAATCCCTTGATAGTCGATTCTTCGCATTCTTTCCTCAGTGTCCGTAGTGCTTCGCGTTGATCTCGGCAAAGTGCTTCCATTTGTCCGGGAGGTCGTCGAGCGCAAAAATGGCAGATACGGGGCAGGCCGGCACGCACGCGCCGCAGTCAATGCACTCCACCGGATCGATATACAGCTGCTCCGCTGAATCAAATGACGATTCTTTCTTTCCAGGATGAATGCAGTCCACTGGGCAAGCATCCACGCAGGCGGTGTCCTTCGTTCCAATACAGGGTTCCGCAATTACATAGGCCATAATGAAGAACCTCCCTGATTAAGCATACGGACGGGTGTCCTGCTCGTCTGTGACAAAAGTCATTGGCATTGGTTCTCACAGTTCAGACAGGGAATAGTGAGAAGTCTGCACAGAGTGGGTCTCGACAATGCTTGAAAGCGAGCTATCTGCAATGTTTGAGCGGGCTGCGGACGCCGCTTTCGTCATTTCCGATGAGGGGGAGATTCACCCCTGAAATAAGGCTGCTGAGCGCCGCTCCGGCTTCGCGATAAATGAGGTCCTGAATAAGGCCTGTTTTGAGGTCTTGCAGAAGGTGGCTCCCCCTCGGCGCCCGCGTATTCCACGAAAGGTGCAGAGTAATGGAGTGCGCCGGCACCGTTACTCTTTTCAAGAAAGGGTACATTCGCATACAGTTCTGGCACTGTGGAGGCCGGGTAAGATCCACACTGAATACGGGAACGTCTCCCACCGAGCGAACCGCAGATACATCCATTACTTGGTCACGTTCACTCTCATTTTGTTGGAAAGCACGGTTCTTGCCATGGATCGCTATAAAGAGCCTTACGCCATCTCCCAGGACAGAAAAGCATCTCGCCTGTCGGAAAGCGTCTCTCTCTGACTTAAGTCATAGCATGCCGCATGACTGCGTTATAGATTTCTGGGAGAGCAGGCTCCTCGATCCCGTTGAGAGAGAGAATTACTGGGCGAAATCGAAACCTGCATCAGACGGCTGTATCCGATGTCTTTCCCTGCGGAATCTTCGCAATTGCCGCCCGTGCATTGGTCGAAAAGCAGATTACGGCGCAAGACGAATATCGAACGACAACTCCATCGAGGCGCATGAGACGCCCTGAGGTAGGCATTAATGTCCTCTGCACAGTCCCGACTTCTTGCTTTACCCGCGAAGAATTATCTAAATGCAGAATACGGACTCAAATCCTGGCTGTTGACACTGGATCACAAGCGCATCGCTCTCCTTTACTTATTCACTACGATATTCTTCTTTGTCATTGGCGGCACTGCCGCAGCACTCATTCGCCTAGAACGTCTAACTCCCGCCGGCGATCTCGTCCCTTCGGATACCTATAACAAATTGTTCTCTATACATGGCATCATCATGGTCTTCTTCTTCCTCGTGCCGATTGCGCCAGGAGTACTGGGCAATGTTCTGATCCCCTTCATGATCGGCGCTAAGGATGTGGCACTCCCGCGAATCAATCTTTTCAGCTGGTATTTGGTCGCCATTGGTGGCTGTGTTGAGCTCTACATGATGATTGCAGGCGGTGTAGACACAGGATGGCCGCAATCATTCTGTTTATTGGCTTCAATCTCACGTTTTTCCCTCAATTCATTCTTGGTGTGCTGGGCATGCCGCGGCGTTATCACAGTTACCCACCGGAGTTCCAGGTTCTTAACGTTCTATCGACGGCGGGTGCATCCATCCTTGCCATCGGCTATTTGCTGCCCACGATGTATTTTCTCTGGTCATTGAAGTATGGAGAGATCGCGGGTGCGAATCCATGGCGTGCGGCGGGGTTGGAGTGGACCGTACAGTCGCCTCCGCCCACCGAGAATTTCTCCGAGACACCAATCGTTGATTTCGAGGCTTATGACTATGACAGAGTCGCACGTCTTACCGGGGTCACTGGATAACGCGGATGTATACCTCTCAATCGTTACGGGTCGATGTCGCTAATACCGCCTTAGCGCCTGCCGCGAAGCGGATGTGTGTCTTGTTCGCGTAGGTCCTTTCCCGCCGACAACTAATGCCTTCAACCCGAGCGTTGCAACGAACTCCAGGCGAAATCCTGGGAAAAGGAGATTTTCATGGCACGCATTGCCGCAAATGTAACTGAGATCGTTGGTCGCACCCCACTGGTGCGATTGAACCGAGTGACGGCCGGATTGCCAGCAACCGTTGTGGCAAAGCTGGAGAGCCAAAACCCACTCAGCAGCGTGAAAGACCGTATCGGCCTGGCGATGATTGAGGCCGGCGAGAAGGCGGGCACGATCAAGCCCGGACAAACTGTACTGATCGAAGCGACCAGCGGCAATACGGGTATTGCGCTGGCGTTTGTTGCCGCTGTCAAAGGATACCGGCTGATCATCACCATGCCCGAGACTGCAAGCCTCGAGCGCCGAGTGCTGCTGTTGGCCTTTGGTGCCGAGATCGTGCTGACCCCCGGCTCTAGTGGCATGCCAGGCGCCATCGCCAAGGCCGATCAGATCCTGAGCGAGACTCCGAATGGATTCATTCTGCGGCAGTTTGACAACCCCGCGAATCCGGACATCCACTACACCACGACTGGCCCGGAAATCTGGGACGATACCGATGGCAAAGTGGATATTCTTGTCTCCGGCGTAGGTACCGGGGGCACGATTACCGGTGTTTCCAGGTACATTAAGGAGCGTAAGCCGGGATTCAAGGCCATCGCCGTTGAGCCCAGCGACAGTGCCGTACTTTCGGGCGGCAAGCCCGGTGCGCACAAGATTCAGGGTCTAGGAGGAGGTTTTGTGCCTAACGTACTGGATACACACCTGTATGACGAAGTAATTCAGGTGACCAACGATGAGGCGATTGAAATGGCTCGCCGGATTCCGCTTGAGGAAGGACTGTTCGTGGGCATTTCCTCGGGGGCTGCAGTGGTTGCGGCACTCAAGGTCGCCGCCCGACCTGAGAACGCGGGTAAGTTGATTGTCGCGGTGTTACCCGACTTTGGCGAGCGTTACTTGTCGAGCGTGCTCTTCGAGTCGCTGCGTCAGCGGGCGCTAGGCCTACCCGTCGAACCGGTTACACAGTCAGCAGCCGTTTAGGAAACTACGCTCTGGAGATAGTGGGGGCGATCCTGCGTCAAGATTCATCACATATATCTTCAGTGCGCTATTCGGGACGTAAAGAGTCTTGCGGCCAGCGGAGGATCCAATCTCGTTGGGTAGTGTCAAATCGGTGATCTCTGGTTTGAGTACGTTCATCGTGCGCAATAGTATGACCGGCTCATTGCGGCCGAAGCAGCTTTGGCAGAAGCTAGAAAGCATGTGGGAAGGTATTTGTCACGCACGTTGAACGGATCGCCGAGTTTGTTCTAGGGGCTTCTTTAGTGCAATTTGGGTAAAAGCTCGCGAGCAGTTGAAGATCTCTACCGATCCACAGGGCAGCGCTAGACGGGATTTGAACCCCAGACCACGGACAGGGGGCAATTAGTGCGGAGTAATGGTAATGGAAACGGGGATGGACACAGTCTGCTGCAGATGGACGATGGCGGATTAGTGCCCTCTGAACTCCAGATGATCCCAAACCATGCTGGCTCTGCGAACCCCAGTGAGGATCGATTGGAGTCAATCGTCGCGATGCTCCTGCTGGAACTGGGATTGGATATCAGCTCGCAGCATTTTCGCGACACCCCGAAGAGAGTGGCAAAGTTCTACCGCGAATTCACACGCGGAAGCCGTGTTAAGCCTGCTGAGATCCTAAAAACCTTCAGCTCCTGCAACCGTGAACTGATTGTTGTTTCTGGCATCGAGTTCTTCTCCCTGTGCCCTCATCATCTGCTCATTTATAGTGGCAGGGTGGATTTCGGCTACATTCCCGATGGAAGGATCGTAGGCATTTCCAAGATTCCTCGTCTCGTTCAGGCTCTGGCTGCTCGTCCGATAGTGCAGGAGGACCTCGTAGCCGACATTGCCGCTGCCTTTATGTCTGAGGTGAAGCCACTGGGTTGTGCCGTCAAGATTACGGGGAAACACGATTGCGTTACAGCGCGCGGCGTGCGCTGTCCGGAAGCCAAAATGACCACCGTGGCCATGCGCGGAGTATTCTCCGAAGAGCAGAAGTATGCAGCCGAGTTTTACCAGGCAATCGGGAGGTAGACGGCTTGTATGCGAAAAAGGTTGGCAATAGGCATTGGGATGAGTACCTGAATAGAGGTTCATATGTCACAAGCGGAGATTGCCGGAGGGACACAAACTCCACGGAACGAGCTGCCATCAAGCGGTTATCTTCTCCGTGATTTTACGCTGATGTCGGCTCTGGGGCACCCTGTTCAACTCTCTGCTTACCGCGGCAGATCAAATCTCGTGCTGATCTGTGCAGATGAGCGGGCAGAGACAGAGCAACTGCTTTTGGGTCTAGCGAGTCAGTACACGCAAATTCGGAACGAGGAGGCGGAGGTTCTTGTTGTCGTGCGGTCGCCTGCTGAAGCCACCGAGAAGAAGGAACAGCTCAAACTCCCTTATCCGATACTTGTCGATGACAATGGGCGCATCCATCAGGAGTTAGGCGCGGCTGATTCACAGGGGCGAGAGTTCGCGGCCGTGTATGTGACGGATCGCTTTGGCGAAGTGTTCGGCGCTTACCGCACGCGCGATGGACAGCCGCTTCCTCGACTCGCAGATATTGTGAACTTGCTTGAGTTTATAGGCATCCAGTGTCCAGAATGTGAACCGCCCGAGTGGCCAGTCTGATGAAGGTCAGTACGTTTGCTCACACCGCAGAGCTAACACTGGAAATTCCGGATAAGCATGCCAGAGGGTCTGGGTGCGCAGGTAGTATCCGCTGTGACAAAGGTCCCCGTGATGCGGATGATTTGCTGTCAGTTTGCAGACATTGGTGAAGATCGATGAATGAGAGACCGGGAAAGATTGGAATTGTCGGTGCAGGCAGCGTGGGTGCCACCATTGCGTACGCGTGCATGGTGCGCGGCGTTGGCAAGCATGTCAGCCTGTTCGACGTAGCAAAGGCGAAGGTCGAAGCCGAGGTGTTGGACTTGAATCATGGGCTGATGTTTGTGCCCATGGCCACAGTAGACGGCTCAGATGATCTGAATGTGCTGGAGCAGTCCGACGTGATCGTGGTGACTGCGGGCGCGAAGCAAAAGCCAGGACAGTCTCGTATCGAACTGGCCGAGGCAAATACGGCAATCTGCCGCAAGCTGATCCCCGACCTTCTTCGGGTGGCGCCAAATGCAACTCTTCTGATGGTAACCAACCCAGTGGATGTGTTGACCTACGTGGCACTGAAACTGAGCGGACTGGAGAGTCGGCGTGTACTCGGCAGCGGTACGGTTCTCGATAGCTCGCGTTTCCGCTTTCTGATCGCGCAGCGTTGCTCTGTGGCGGTGCAAAACGTGCATGCATACATCGCTGGGGAACACGGCGACAGCGAGATTCCGTTGTGGTCCAGCGCGAGCATCGGTAACGTGCCAGTACGGGGTTGGCACATGCCGGGCCACGGCATACTAAGCGTCAAGGAGGAACAGGAGATCTTCGAAAGCGTACGCACGGCGGCTTACAAGATCATTCAGGGTAAGGGCGCGACGAACTACGCGGTGGGCCTAGCCGTCGCTACGATTCTAGAGGCCATCTTGTGGAACGAGGGGCGTGTGCTACCGGTGAGTTCTTTGCTGACGGACTATCGAGGGATAAGCAACGTGTGTCTTTCAGTGCCGTCGATTGTTGGCCACCGAGGCGTGGAAGGGTTGTTGCCTGTGCCGATGAATGCTACTGAAGAAGCAGGTTTGCAATCAAGCGCTGAGGCCATTCAGCATGTAGTACGTACACTGGGCTTCTGAAATGGTGCGAGAAGTTGGCTGCTTGCCGAAGGCGTCGTCTTCGTCACTCGTGTTGCATGAACTTGGAGTCAGAAATGCATTGACATAAAGATCACGGTGCTTGCCTAACCTCGCTTCCAAGCTGGTGCAACCGGCACTGCAATGTGATCTTGCTGTAACAACGATCATATTCACCGAGAATTAGCCTGATCCAGTACGCCAAGGGAACGCAGCCCATGATGCAAGTTCGCAGGATTCTCTTCCCCATAGCATTTTCCGCGGCAGGCGCTTCCATGGCCCCCTTGGTTAGAGAGATGGCCGAGCGGTTCAAGGCCACGGTCACAGTGCTACATGCTGTCAACCTCGCGCCCGAATACATTTCAGGCCCTGCCCCCGACACTCCCTGTGGTTCCAAAGAGGGCGTAATCTTGTTCTCACCTGCCCTCCAAGAGTTGCGTGCCCAACAAGAGCAGCGCCTGAATGAGTTTGCCAGGACCCATTTCTCAGGCATCAGACATACAGAAAGAATCGAAGACGGCGAGCCGGCAGCAGTCATCGAATGGGTCGCAACGTGCGAAAATACGGATCTGATCATGATGCCCACCAGGGGGCTGGGGAAATTCGCTCGTTTGCTTCTGGGCTCGGTCACGTCGAAGGTTTTGCATGATATTGCTTGCCCAGTGTGGACGAGTGTCCACCGGCCTGACCCGGTACCGGCTTTACCTGGCGGATACCACTCGATCCTTTGCGCAGTGGGAGTCAACTCTGACGAGAATCATATATTCAATGCGGCCAGTCTTTTCGCGCAGGCCTACGGCGCTAAGGTAAGCTTCTTACACATCCAATCGCCGTCCAATGAGCAGGATCGGCAGATTACCGCCCAAACTATCAAAGACCGTTTCGACCGAGCCTATCTTGCCGGCGGAGGAGGGGTTGCCGCGGACGTTTCTGTACGAGTCTTAAAGGGAGATATAGTAGAAGGCATTTGTTGCGCGGCACGTGATGAAGGAGCGGACCTCCTGATTGTTGGCCGCGGACATGCACGAGAGCGCTTCTCGGGAGCATTGTCGCATCTGTACTCAATCATTCGTGAATCACCGTGCCCGGTTCTTAGTGTGTGATGACTTTTTGCGAA
>OCZT010005216.1_pt1 | contig 13007 bp, 7 predicted proteins | sample 1539031 | NCBI WGS metagenome assembly OCZT01 (sample SAMEA3539308, study PRJEB22396) | soil metagenome | biome: tundra; feature: field; material: soil | place: USA | collected 2010-05 | depth 0.15 m | reverse complement strand
TGGCGGCGCACGAGGCGGCCCTGGCAGCTCTGCTGGCCGTCGAAGGGCCGCGCACGCCCCAGAACTCCCTGCGTCTCTACGACACGGCCATCGAGCAACTGAACCTGGCCGGGGCGCAGGCGGGCGTGCTGATTTCCGTGGCCTCCGACAAGGGCGTCCGCGACCAGGCGCAGGCCGAAGCTCAGCGGGTGGCGCAGGCCGCGAGCGCGCTCAGCTTGAATCGCGCCGTGTACGAAGCCCTGTCGGCCGTCGATCTGGAGGGCGCCAGCCCGGCGACCAAGCACTACGTCCAGCGCACGCTGCTCGGCTACCGGCTGGCCGGCGTGGACAAGGACCAGGCCACCCGCGACCGCCTGCAGGCACTGCACGAGAAAGCCACCCGGCTTTCGCTCGAATTCAGCCGCAACATCCAGGAGGGCGCCAAGACCATCGAGGCCACCGAGGCCGAACTCGACGGGCTGCCCGCCGACTACGTCGCACGCCACCCGGCAAACGCCGAGGGCCGCGTCACGCTCTCCACCGACCAGCCCGACATGCAGCCGGTGATGACCTTCGCTTCGAGCGCTGCGCTGCGTGAGCGCATGTTCCTGGCCTACAACACCCGCGCCTATCCGGCCAACAAGGAGATTCTTCTCGACCTGCTGGCTACCCGCCAGGAGATTGCCACCGTGCTGGGGTTCCGCAGTTGGGCGGATTTGGCCACCGCCGACCAGATGATGGGTTCGGCGGCCAACGTGCGCGCCTTTCTGGCCAAGCTGGACGAGGCCAGCCGCGACGGCGCCATTCGCGAGCACGAACGGATTCTCAGTTTTGCCCGCCAGCGCAAGCCGGAGTTGACGGCCATCGAGATCACCAGCCGCGCCTACTGGTACGAACAGTTCCGCCGCTCGGCCTTCGACTTCGACTCCCAGTCCGTGCGCCCCTACTTTCCCTATGCGCAGGTGGAGGCGGGCGTGCTCGAAACGGCGGCCAGCCTGTTCAAGATCGAGTTTCGCCGCTCGACGGCCCCCGGCTGGCACCCCGCCGTCTCGGTCTTCGAGGTCATGGACGGGGGCCGGCTTGCGGGCCGGTTCTATCTCGATATGCACCCCCGCGAGGGCAAGGACAAGTGGTTCTCCGCCGCGCCCATCGTCACCGGCATGCGCGGCGGCGCCATGCCCGAGACCGCGCTGATCTGCAACTTCCCCGGCGGCGACGATAATGAACCCGGGCTTCTGCAATACTCCGATGTGGTCACCTATTTTCATGAGTTCGGCCACCTGATGCACGCCATCCTGGGCGGCCAGACGGAGTGGGCGGGCCTGTCGGGCTTTGCCACCGAGGGCGACTTCGTCGAAGTGCCCTCGCAGCTGCTGGAAGAGTTCTTCCGCGACGAGAAGCTGCTCCAGGCCTTTGCGAAGCATTACCAAACCGGGGCAACACTCCCAACCGAAACCATCCGGAAGATGAAACTCGCCGGGGCGTTCGGACGCGCCGACTGGGTGCGCTCGCAGCTCTACTACACTTCGCTCTCGCTCGACCTTCACGACCAGGACCCCAAGGGCCTGGACCTCGACGCGACGATCAAGGGGCTTCAGGAGTCGCTCCAGCCTTGGACGTGGCTCGAAGGCAACCGCATGTACGCCAGCTTTGGCCACCTGACCGGCTACTCGTCCAACTACTACACCTACGCCTTCGACAAGGTCATCGCGCTGGACTTCTTTGCCCAGTTCGACCCTGAGGACCTGCTGGGCTGCGACGCCGGCCCGCGCTACCGCAAGACCGTTCTGGAGCAGGGCGGCTCCAAACCCGGCCGCCAGATGGTGCGCGACTTTCTCGGCCGCGACGAGGAATTTCAGGCGTTTTCAAACTGGCTGAATGAGGAATTTGAAGGGAGGATTTCAGCTTCCAAAACTTAGCTCGCGCTTTCACTGCTCACTCCTGCTTTTCTCGGCGCCTGCCGATAGTGTCTGCAAGACCCAGGGGACCGGGAGCCCGGCGAGTGCATACCTCTGCGCAATATACGCCTGCGCAGGCAAGCCAGGGCCTCCGCGTACCTGTCTGTGAGCGCGAAGAGAATCCAAGAAGGGTTGCCAATGCCGTCAATCACCTGGACCAAGGACCTGACGGTGGACGTCGAAGTGCTGGACGACGACCAGAAGAAAGTGTTCGCCATGATCGATGAACTGCAAGAGGCAATCATGGCCGGCCATGACAGGGGAACTCTCGAAGCCGTGCTCGACCGTTTGATGGCCTACACCAGGTTCCACTTCGCGCGCGAAGAGGAGTTCTTTGCCCAGACCGGCTATTCCGCCGCGGCCGCGCACAAGCGGCAGCACGATGCCATGGTGAAGTGGGTCCGGAACGTGCAGGCGCGTTTCAAGGACGGATCGGTTGCCATGCTCTCGCTGGAGCTCAGGAGCTTCCTGCAGAGTTGGTGGATCACGCACATTCAAGGCTCTGACAAGAAGTACGGACCGTGCCTCAACGCCAAGGGAATTCACTAGCTGCGTCCCGCGAGTATCGGGAGCACGCGGCGGGCTGTTTGCGCGTATGACCGGCCGATCCGCATCCTGGCCGTCCGCACGGGCCATGGGAAGAAGCTTCTCCGTCGCCCCAGCGTGGACGATCCATCCCCCCGCCATGCCATCCGCTATGATGGACCCGCAATGGCAAACACACAGGATTTCAACGGCAAATGGGCACTGGTCACTGGGGCCAGCGCGGGGATTGGCGTGGCATTGGCGCGGGAGTTGGCCGGGCATGGGGCCAAACTCATTCTCACGGCGCGCCGCAGCGACCGGCTTGAAGCACTGGCCGCCGAACTCACGGCCAAGGGCACGGAGGTCCGCATCGTCGCTGCCGACCTGAACGACCCTGCCGGACCCCAACAAATCTACGACGCCACCGAAGGCTTGGAAGGCTCGGGCCTTACCGTCGACATTCTGGTCAACAACGCCGGCCTCGGCCAGTTCGGCGCCTTCCACCAGAGCCCCGTCGAGCAGGAACTAAGCCAGGTGCGCGTCAACTGCGAGGCCATGGTGCGGCTCACGCGGCTGTTTGTTCCGCGCATGGTGGAGCGCCGCCGCGGATGGGTGCTGGTCCTGGCCTCGACGGCCAGCTTCCAGCCGGTGCCCTACCTCTCAACTTACGCGGCCGCCAAGGCCTTCGACCGCTTTTTCGCGCTGGGGCTGGCTGCCGAGGTGGCCCGCTTCGGAGTCAGGGTCACGGCGCTCTGCCCAGGGCCCACGGAGAGCGAGTTCTTCAGCGTTGCGCGTGCCGGCGCGATCAGAGGCCGCAGCGTGCAGCCGGCTGAGGACGTGGCGCGGCTCGGGGTTGCAGCCCTGGCGCGCGGCCGGCGCACCATCGTTCCCTACTTCGGCGGCAAGTTCACCGCCTTCCTTGTCCGCTTCCTGCCGGTCGGGCTGATCACCTACTTTGTCGAAAAGGGCGCGCGGCCGGCGTGAGACAGCCATTCAGCTCTCATCCTCTTCTCAGATCTGGGCAATCTCGGGGGTGAAGATTTCAAAACGGTTTCGGCCGCGTTCCTTGGCCAGGTAAAGAGCAATATCGGCGTTCTTCAACAGTTCATCCGCATCCAGCTCTCCTGCCGGGCAAGCGCAGACCCCCACACTGACCGTAACCGGCACCAGATGCTCCTCGAAAGAAATGGGAACCGACAGGGCCGCCACCAGCTTCTCGGCAATGTTCTCTGCCGCTTGCCTGTCGCCGAACTCGGGAAGCAGTATCACGAACTCGTCCCCCCCTATTCTGGCCACTGTATCGCTCTTGCGCACGGCGTCCAAAAGGCGATTCGCCGTAACCCGCAGCACCTCGTCGCCGGCGTGGTGGCCAAATGTATCGTTTATGTCTTTGAATTTGTCGAGATCCAACATCAGTAGCGCCAGGCCTTTATGATGGCGCCGGGCCGTTTCTACCGCGGAATTCAGCCGGTCGCCCAGCAGCCGGCGAGTCGCCAGCCCCGTCAAGGCATCGTGCAAGGCCATGTGGCGAAAGACTTCTTCACTTTCGCGGATGAGTCTCGCTTGTTGCTCCACCCGCCTTCTGAGCGCCACCACCCAGCCCAGCACAACCAGCGTGCCGGCCAGCGCCAAGGCCAGCAGCACAAGAGCATGACCCGGCGTCCACCAGGACGGCTCCTGGACGACGACCACGTCCCCCGGCGAGCGCATGAGAACCCGAAAGGACTCCGGCACCGCTATTCCGTCTTTCAACACGCTCAACTGCGCATTGAACTGGACGGAACAGATTCCGGTGATGCGCAGCTTGCTTCCGTTCTTCCATGCGCTTGCCTCCGGTCCGGCCAGGCTTTGCGGAAGAACGGCGGTGAAGATGAATTTCCCGGAGGTGAGCATGAGGGTGGTGTCGGAGGATGCCAGATCGCGGCCGATCAACTCGCCGTCGATCTGGACAAGCTCGGAGTTGTGCTTGCCGAGCAGCGCCTGCTCCGCGGTCACCGGTTCGGCGGCAACCGGTACCCCGCTGTCCGCCCTCGTGAACACCGCATTGGTGAGCACGGAGGTGGAATTCTCCGCACCGGCGAAGCCCACTACGTCGGCCACATCGCCGATCGCGAGATGCGTGTCCTGAACGGTTTGCGCGCATAATCCGCGCGTTGTATCCCGTATGCAAAGCGAGGCTCCGGGCCACTGCTGGGTTACCTTTCCGCGCAGATGGACGCGATGGCGCATCGCGGAGACCTGGTCCCAACGCAACAGACTGTCAATGAGGAGAATTGGCAATTGAAAGGGATCGCCCGGCGCCGGTTCAATCACTTGTAGCGCGGAAAGATTCGGAAACACCACGCGGGCGCCGATCATCTGGCTGCTGTTGTTGTAGAGCGGGGCCTCATGGCCATGGATGCGCACTTTGGCGTCCACCAGGCCGGAATATGTGACGCCCTCCTCCCTCACAGTTGTGGCAAAGAGGATTCCATCCATCATGGCCAGTTCCAGTATGACGGTGTGATTACCCACGGAGACCGAGTGAACGATACCCTCCACCTCTACCCATTGGCCTTCGAACTCGCCGGCAAACAACTGGGTGCGGCTGACGGGGTGAGCGTCCGCCGGGAGCTTCGAATGGCCGATCACTCGTATTTGCGGCCGGTCGATGATCGGAGCAAACCCTCCCGGATCGCTCACGCCCCGCACGTCGACCATCGTCCCGGCGGGAAGCGACTTGATTGAACCTCCCGCAGTCTTGACAAAAATGCTTCCACTCGAATCGTGAACGAACAGCGCACCGAATCCGCTGCCGGTGTCCGTGTCGAAGTAAGTGACCACTCCCCGCAGATGGACGGGATAGCCGCGTTTGGCTTCCTCGCTGCTGAGATTGTGCGCCTCAAGCGCCGTGGTGATTGTGCGCAACTCACCCGCTGACCGCTTTGCGGATTCGGCAGTTGCCACAGGCTCCACAAGCAGGAGAGCTGCCGGGAACAAGCCCGCAAATAAAAGGATCGTCAACTCATGAAGGAGCCAGAGGCGGACCGGCGGAAAGCTGGCTCTCACTGGTTTGTCCCTGGCCTTTCTGCGCCCACACAGGGGCGCGGCTTTGAATGCTGGGTCTGACCGCTCCAGGCCTTGGCCACGGCAGCCGATAGCTGCAATCTTAAGCCGAAGCGCCGTCTTTGTGGCGACTTACGCTGCGACGGTCTCTTCCTCCGAGCCTCACCCACGGGAATTACATCGGCTGGAGTGGAAGGAGAATGATTCTTGCCGCGCGGCTGGCCTGAGACAGCATTTCAGTCGCCGTCCTCTTCTCAGGCGTGGGCAATCTCGGGCGTGAAGACCTGAAAGCAGTTTCGCCCGCTCGCTTTGGCATGGTAAAGAGCAGCATCGGCACTCTTCAGCAGCGCTTCGGCATCCAGATCCCCCGCCGAAGCCGAGCAGACCCCGACGCTGACGGAAACCGGCAGCTCACGCCCCGCAAAAGGAACGGGAACGGACAGAGCTGCCACAACTTTTGCAGCAATACTCTCCGCTGCTTGCGAATCGCTCAGATCGGGCAGCAGCACGACGAACTCGTCGCCTCCCATCCTGGCGACCGTATCGCTCTTGCGCACGGCTTCAACGATGCGATCGGCCGTGACGCGCAAGACCTCGTCGCCGGCCTGGTGGCCGAGTGTATCGTTGATGAGCTTGAATCTGTCGATATCCAACATCAGAAGCCCCAGCCCTGTCTGATGGCGCTTGGCGGTCTCCAATGCGACCTTCAGCCGGTCTTGAAGCACCAGGCGCGTCGCTAGTCCCGTCAAGGCATCGTGCTGAGCCATGTGGCGAAATCGTTCTTCACTTTCGCGGATGCGCTTTCTGAGCACCACCACCCAGCCCAGTACAGCCAGCGTGGCGGCAAGCGCTAATGTAAGCACCAGAACCGCATGGACGGGTGTCCACCAGGAGGGTTTTCGGAACACAGCCACATCCGCGGGTGAACGCATGAGAACCCGAAACGTCCTCGGTACAGCCGTTCCTATTCCCAATCCACTTCTCTGCGCATCGAGGTGGACCGAACAGATTCCCGTGACGCGCAGAACGCTCCCGTTCTTCCATGCGTTGGTTTCAGGTCCGCCCAGCCCTTGGGGAAGACTCGCTGTAAATATGGATTTGCCTGAGGTGAGCAGCAGCGTGGTGTCGGCCGAGGCCAGATCGCGAGAGACCAGTTGGCCATCGATCTGGATGAGCTGGGAATCGTACCTGCCCAACAGGGCTTGTTCCGCGGTTACGGGCACGGCGGGTACGGGCGCGGCTGCAGCGGAGCCGGCGCTTCTGAACACCGCATCCGTCAGCATGGGCGCACCGCCCTCCGCACTGGCGAACCCCGCAATGTCGATCAGCTCGCCGGTGCGCAGGGGCGTGCTCTGATCGGTTTGCGCGCATATCCCCTGCGGGGCATCCCGTAGGCAAACCGACGCGCCGGGCCACTGAAGGGTTACTCTTCCTTGCACATGCACCCGGTGAGCCAACAAGGGCACCACGTCCCACTGCAACAACCTGTAGATGGGAATGGTGGGCAGCTTGAAGGGATCGTCCGGAGGGGGTTCAAGAGTTTCCACCGCGGAAAGGTTGGGGCAATGAAGGCGGACGCCGATCATCTGGCGGCGGCTGATGTGAAGAGAAAATTACTCTTGCCTTCCTGGCCCCGGCCAGAACCAGACTTGCATCCAGACCCTGCCGAAGACGAGAATGGCTGGCGAAAGGTTGGCATTCGATGAGAGCACTTGAAATCGGCAGGGCGGCAGGCGTATTGCTCCTGGCGGGGTTGGCGGGCGCAGCCGTCGTTTGGGCGCAGACTCCCGGCATTCCCAAGCACAAGGCGGCGATCGTCCTGTTTGACGGCACGGACCTGAGCCAGTTCGACACGTTTTTGACGAGTACCGGGTTGAATGCCGACCCCGGCCACGTCTTTGAGGTCGAGAAGGGGCTGATCCACGTCTCGGGCAAGGAGATGGGCTACATCGTCACAAAGCAGGAGTACAAGAACTACTATCTGCGCGCCGAGTTCAAGTGGGGCGAGGGCACTTTTGCTCCGCGCGACGGCCAAGCGCGCGACAGCGGCATCCTCTACAACATCCAGGGCCCCAACAAGGTGTGGCCGCGCTCGATCGAGTTCCAGATCAACGAGGGCTGCACGGGCGACTTCTGGATGACCGACGGCGCCGCGCTCACCGATAAGAACGGAACCCGCCTGACCGGCCCGGCCGGCGGCGGATTGAAGTTCGACCGCTTCAACAAGGGCGAGTTCAAGAACGTCACCGGCTATCGCGACCCCACCGGCGAAGTGGAAAAGCCGCACGGCCAGTGGAACGTGGTGGAACTGGTGAACCGCGACGGCCACCTGTGGCAGTACGTGAACGGCAAGCTGGCCAACGAGGGAACCGACGCCTTCCCATCCAGCGGCAAGATTCTCTTCCAGTCGGAAGGCGCCGAGGTCTTCTTCCGCAACATCAAGCTGTATCCGTTGAAGTAGCGGCTCCGGAACAGTCGCGAAAAGCCATTTCCAAGAAAAATCGAGGAGATTACGATGACAATCAATTTACCGGCGGCATTCATCCTGCTTGCTCTTTCCATCCCAGCCCTGGCTCAACTTGAGGGCGGCGCTGACCGCAAGCAAACCCGCGGTCCCGGCCCCGGCGGCATTCCGCAGGCCACCTTCTTTGTTCACCGGCTGGGCACCGACCACGCCGAGGGCATTACCTCGCTGGACATGAACGGCGACGGGCTGCCCGACCTTCTGAGCGGGGCCTACTGGTACGAGAACCCCGGCCCAAAAGGCGGGGAGTGGAAGCGCCACCAGTACCGCACCCAAGGCACTCTGAACGAGTTTGCCTCCGACTGCGGCGAGTGGACGGTGGACGTGAACCACGACGGCGCGCCGGACGTGGTGACCGCCGGCTGGATGACCAACGGCATCTTCTGGTACGAGAATCCCAAGAAGCTGGGCGCGGAGTGGAAGCGCCACTTTATCACCAACAGTTACGACACCGAGGGCGGCTGGATGGCCGACATCAACGGCGACGGAAAACCCGACCTGATCTTTTCCCACTACGACCACTCGGGCATTTTGTGGGTGGACTTCTCCGGCGCGGAACCCAAGGCGCATCACGTGGGCGGCCGCGAGCAGGACGGCCACGGCATCGGCGTGGCGGATATCGACGGCGACGGGAAGGCCGACATTCTCACCACTACCGGCTGGTTCCGGCAGATCGACGCCGACAAGGACCAGTGGGAGTGGCACCCGGACTGGCATCTGGGCGACACCGGATTCCCGATTATCGGCTATGACGTGAACAACGACGGCAAAATGGACCTCATCTTCGGCCAGGGCCACAGCTACGGGCTTTACTGGTTGGAACAGCAGGGAGAGGGCGCCCAGCGCCATTGGATCGAGCACACCATCGACGAGTCCTTTTCCCAGTCGCACGCGCTCAAGATGGTGGATCTGGACGGCGACGGCGAGTTGGAACTTCTGGTTGGCAAACGCTACCGCGGCCACTCCGGCCATGACGCCGGTTCCTACGATCCGCTGGTCATCTACTACTACAAGATCAACCGCAAAACCGGCGAATTCACGCGCTACCCCATCAGCGTCAACGGCACGGCCGGCGCGGGAACGCAGTTTGTAGCTGAAGACCTGGATGGGGACGGCGACATCGACATCGCCACCGCCGGCAAGACCGGCGTGCACTTCTTCGAGAACCTGAAGATCGACCGGGTGCCCAAGGAGCAGCGCGAAAAGGAGATTCTGCTCGACAAAAACTGGCCGTTCCCCGGCGAGGGGCCGGTAGTCATGCAGGAAGAGGAGCCGAAGAAGTAGGGGGCTTGGCAGACCGCAGGAAACTCGTCGCTTTGAAAGGGCACGGCTTCAGCCGTTCCGCGGGAACACCAGGAACGGATGCGGCTTCAGCCGCCGAGGGACTGCAAGCCGGGCCCCCAGCGACTCCAGCGCGATTACCAATCAGAGCTACATCGTGGATGGCGGGTGGGTTTAGAGGGCAGGGGTCGGAGATCAGGGAACAGGGAACAGAGGGCAGTTGCGGTGAGGTTTCTTTGTGCCTATGTGCCGATGATCGGTAGCCGGCGTGAAAGACGGCCCTTGGCGTTGGAGGAGAGCCTTTATGCAAACGCTCACAAGAGCAAGGCTGCTGGCAGGCGCGTACATTCTTTCGAGCCTGTCGATTGCGGGCTGCCAAGTTGCCGCCGAGGGGCAGGCGGAAGATTCCTCCACGCCGGCCTTTCCCGTGGCCAGGTCCCGATCGGCCGGCGGGGAAGCGAACGCACAGCCGGAGTCTGCCAACTACAGGCAGGTGCAGCGGCGGCTGGCGCAGGGATGGAATACCTGGGACGTAAACAGCGTGACGACGCATGTGCTGCTGCCGGAAGGCCTTGCTATTCAAGTCGGGCTGAAGCACAACAGCACGCTCAATGGCGATGCGTTTTTGCGGGATGCGCTGATTGGCAGACTGGATACCGGCGCGGAGCAGGTGGTTCCGGGGCCGCACTCCTGGGATGGCAGCTATACCGACCTGCGCGTCACGTGGAAGGGGCATAGCTGGCGCATCGAGAGCGCCCGCGATGGCAGCGACCTGGTGCTGCTGGCAACGCCGCTCAAGGCAAAGCCGATCTCCGCGCTGCCGCCAACGATTGTCTTCTCGGCGAACTTCCTGTGGAACCGGCCGGGCACAGCGCTGAAGCATCCGGACTTCATTGAGACGCACGGAGCGGCTGGGGCTGTACCGGTGTATTGCACCTGCGTTGAGCCGGGAGGCGGGCGGGCGGCCGAGCAGGGGGACAAGGCCGTGGATATACCGGTGGGCGGAGCGTACTTTGCCGCCGATCTGACCGGGCCGATTGGCGTGAGCACCGGCAAACGCCGCACCGTGCAGGAGATTGAAGCGGCCATCGAGCGGCAGCGCGCGGCCTACGAGCAGGGTGTCGCCGCCGCGGGCAAGAACGGACCGATTGTGGATGCGATTGAAACCACGCTGGGCTGGGACACGATCTACGAGCCGGACAAGCGGCGGGTCGTCTCCCCGGTGAGCCGGGTGTGGAGCGTGGGCTGGGGCGGTTACGTGCTGTTCGACTGGGATACGTTCTTTGCGGCCACGATGGCGGCCATCGGCGACAAGGACCTGGCGTATGCCGATGCGATCGAGACGCTGCGCGAGGAGACGGTGCAGGGGTTTGTGCCCAACTACGCGCGGCCTGGCGGCTGGAAGAGTTTCGACCGGTCGGAGCCGCCGGTGGGGGCCATCACCGTGCTCGGCCTCTACAGGAAGTTTCACGATCGCTGGTTTCTTGAGGAGGCCTTCAAACCGCTGCTGAGTTGGAACCGCTGGTGGGCCGCGCATCGGGACATCCAGGGGTATCTGGCGTGGGGCAGCGACGGGGACAACCAGCCGGGAAACCTGGACGACGATTCGCGAGGAACCCGTGCGGGGGCGATCCTGGAATCGGGGCTCGATAACAGCCCCATGTACGACACGACGATCTATAACGAGAAGTCGCACCTGCTGGAATTTGCCGATGTGGGGCTGATGAGCCTGTATATTGCCGATTGCGACGCGCTCAAGGAGATTGCAGAGGTTTTGCGGAGGCCGGAGGAGGCAAAGGAACTGAAGGAGCGCGCCGCTCGCTACCGGGCGAAGCTGGCGACACTGTGGGACGAGGGGGCGGGCATCTTCCTGAACAAGGACCTGCACACCGGGCTATCGAGTCCGCGGCTCTCACCGACGAACTTTTACCCGCTGCTGGCCAGGGCGGCCACACCGGACCAGGCCAGGACGATGCTGGAAAAGCACTTGCTCAATACGAAGGAGTTCTGGGGCGAATGGGTGATTCCTTCGATTGCGCGGGACGATCCGGCCTTCCGCGACCAGGACTACTGGCGCGGCAGAATCTGGGGCCCGATGAATTACCTGGTGTACCTGGGGCTGGAGAACTACGAGGATGGAGAAGCCCGGCGGGAGTTCGCGCGGAAGTCCTACGCCCTGTTCCTGAAAGAGTGGAGCGAGAAGGGCCACGTGCATGAAAACTACAATGCCATCGCGGGTACGGGCGACGACGTCCAAAGCAGCGACCGCTTTTACCATTGGGGGGCGCTGCTGGGGTATGTGGAGTACCTGGAGCAGAGCGAGACAGGGGATGCGGCGAAGGCTGCCAAGTAATCTGGCCCATTCCGAAGTGGGTGAAAAGCAACCGCGGGTTCCCTTCCGCTTTGCTTCGCTCAGAATGAACGGATGATGGTCGAGGTTCGTGGTTTTCCACTCTTGCCGCAAAAACAAAAACGCGGCAAGGATGGGGCACCCAGGGGTTGCGGGCAGCCGGGCCGCGCCAAGCCGGCTGGGATTCCAATTGGGCAATTGTTTACCTGCATGCAGGTTCGGATGCCGGGGAACGTGCGGATGCCTTAGTATGCTGCGAAGGGTTTCTCGACCATGATTCATGTTTTGAAGTTGCGTTACCGTATTCCTGCACTCCTGGTGGTGTTTGCCGGAGCCCTGCTGTTTGCCGGCCGCGCCACGGCGCAGAGCGCTGCCGAGGCCGCCAAGATTGCCGCCAATCTGCAGCCCGAGTCGCGTGCCGTAATCGAGCGGCTCTCCGGCCTGCACGAGCTGCCCGACGGCGGCTGGAAGCTGCACTCCGGCGACCTGGCTCACGGCGAGACGGTGGGCTTGGATGAGAGCGGGTGGCAGCCGATCGCCAGGGACAGCAAGGCTTCCAACGATGCAGTGTGGTTTCGCCAGACTATTCAAGTTCCCGACACGCTGGGCGGCTACGACCTCAGCGGCGCACGCATCTGGTTCCAGTTCCACGCCGACGCTAACGGTCCCATGCCGCAGATTCTCTACTTCAACGGGCGGCGCGCGGCCATGGGCGACGATCTGGAGCCGATCGTGATGCTGGACCAGGTGAGGCCCGGCGACAAGGTGACGGTGGCGGTGAAGCTGCTGCACACGGTGGACACCAAGAGCTTTCGGGGCGCGACCCTGCGCGTCGAGTTCCCTGAAGCCCGGCCCAATCCGGAGGACCTGCGCCTGGAGTTCCTGTCGGCGGCGCTGCTGGTTCCCTCGCTTGCGCCGGGCGACGCTGGCCAGATGGCCATGCTCAACGGCGCTATTCGCACCGTGGACCTGGCGGCACTGGACGCTCACGATCAGGCGAAGTTCGACTTGAGCCTGAAGGCGGCGCACGCCAAGCTTGAAGCGCTGAAGCCCCTCTTGCAGCAGGCAACTTTCCATCTCACCGGCAACGCCCATATCGATGCGGCCTGGCTGTGGCCGTGGACGGAGACCGTGGATGTGGTGAAGCGGACGTTCGGGACCGCGCTGCAACTGATGTACGAGTATCCCGGCTACACCTACACGCAGTCGGCCGCGGCTTACAACGAGTGGCTGGCGGACAAATATCCCGACATGAACGCCGAGATTGCCCAGCGCATCAAGGAAGGCCGCTGGGAGATTGTGGGCGGCATGTGGGTGGAGCCGGACCTGAACATGCCGGACGGCG
>OCZT010005215.1_pt1 | contig 13011 bp, 10 predicted proteins | sample 1539031 | NCBI WGS metagenome assembly OCZT01 (sample SAMEA3539308, study PRJEB22396) | soil metagenome | biome: tundra; feature: field; material: soil | place: USA | collected 2010-05 | depth 0.15 m | reverse complement strand
AGGGTGGGATACACAATCGACCTCGGCAACAACAGGTGCTCGAGGTCGATCAGGTCCAGTGCTATCAGAGCGGCGTCAAGCACGAGGTACGCACCGAGGTCCACGTGGGTGCCGAGTCGCCATGCCGTGAGTGCAAAGAGAATACCTGTGCATAACTCGACCAGTGGGTAGCGCAGAGAGATGGGGGAGCGACACTGTCGGCACCGACCTCCCAGGATGATCCACGATACGACGGGAATATTGTCGCGCTCGCTAATCGGTTGGTGACAGTTCGGACACGCCGAGCGGGGTCGGACAATTGATAGGTGTTGTGGTATCCGGTAGATCACGACGTTGAGGAACGAGCCGATGACGAGGCCCAGAAGCGAACAGTAGATGAGAAGGAGCGTCACGACGAAAAACGCTGGAGTAGGACCCGAGACACGCCATAACCCTAATAAGGCCCCCCACGGGAATTGAGGACTCACGTCGCGTTAGTTCCAACAATCTTGCGGCAGCGTCATTATGCTGGGTTGTAATTACACGGACGTTATTCGAGCGGTCCCCGACTTAACCGTGAAGTGGAGAATTCAGCGTGGCACATTCAATTAACCGGCGATACCGTTACGGTTCGAGTTTTGTAGACCTGGAGTCGGGAGTTCGATTCGAGGGACATCATCCCGCCGAACGTCCGGACCTGTGGAAGATGTACCTTGACGGCGCCGAGGGACAGTACCGCAGCCACGGTTTCGAGGACACCCTGCACCGCAAGGACCTCGAAGCCGGTAACGGCATCTCTCTCTTCTTCTTGGCCTACGACACCGCAAATCGCGTCGTCGGCGGTGTGCGGGTGCACGGCCCATTGGAGAGCCGTCACCACGCCGCCATCATGAGTGAAATGGCCGCCTCGACCGAGATCGAAGAGATCGGAGCGATCCTCGACAAGGAAACGCGCCTGGGCGCCATTGAATTCAAGGGCGCCTGGTCCGAAGGCGAAGCGGCCGTCGGACACCGTCTGCTCGTGGTGTTCTCGCGCTGCGTGGTGCACGCCTTGAACTGGCTCGGGGCCGAATTCGCGATTGCCGCGGTGTCTGACCGCATGTTGCCCGTGGGCGAAGTGACCGGCGCCATTCGTATTGGCACGACGTCGGTGGCTTTCCCCGACGAGCGCTACAGCACCGTGGCGGTCTCGTATCGGCGCAACCTGTCCTACGAACTCTCAAGTCCCGAGAATCAAATGGCGCTGCGCCGCGAGGCCGAGCAGCTTTCTCGCGGACCCGTCGCTTCCGCTGGCGCCGTGGCCGCGGACACCGCGCAGTACCACGCGTGGAAGCCGCTCGTGCTGGACGTGACGGCGCGAGGGCAACGCGAGGTCTTGCGCGTCCTGCGCGAGGATTCGTCGCTGCAGATCTTGGACCAGTTCGAAGAGCAGCGTTCTCAACTCGATGCCTTGGTGGGACTGAAGCCCTCGGATGTCGCTGGTGACGGTCAGCGATGGGTCTACTATCCGTGGCGCCGCGCCGTCGTGCGGTTGTTGGGCCCGCGCAGTTTTGATTTTCTACGGCTCAATCGCAACCGCAATAAGTTGACCAAGAAGGAGCAGTCACAACTGCGGGCGCTTCGCATCGGCGTCATTGGCGCGAGCGCGGGGCACTCCATTGCGCACGTACTAGCGATGGAGGGCATCGTGGGCGAGTTGCGGCTGGCGGACTTCGACGAGATCGAACTGACCAATCTGAACCGCATTCCCGCGGGAGTGATGGATCTGGGCGTCAACAAGGCAGTGGTGCTGGCGCGACGGGTTGCCGAGATTGATCCCTATCTCTCGGTCATTACCTTTAGCGAAGGCATCACGCCCGAGAACCTGCCGCGTTTCATCGACGGGCTCGACCTCGTCATCGAGGAGTGTGACTCGCTCGATATCAAGTTCCTCGTCCGCGAAGCGGCGCGCGAACGCGCCATTCCCGTGATCATGGAGACGAGCGACCGCGGCGTCCTCGACGTCGAACGTTTCGACTTGGAACCGCACCGCCCGATCTTCCATGGACTACTCGGCGAAATGAGCTACGAGAAGCTCGCCGGATTGACGACGGAACAAAAGGGCCCCTTCGTGCTGCGGATACTGGGTGCCGCTGACGTATCGGCGCGCGCCGCCGCGTCGGCGTTGGAGTTGGGTCACACGGTGAGTGGTTGGCCGCAACTCGCGAGCGAAGTCACTCTCGGCGCCGCCACGGTCGCCGTGGCGGTGCGACGCTTCGGTCTGGGTGGCGAACTGCCCTCGGGTCGCGTGCGTTTCGACGTCGAAAAAGTACTCTCCCAGATCGCACCGGTGACGGTGGACAATTCCCTGGCGCAGGATCTGCGGACGCCGCCTCCCTTTGACCCGCCAACGATGAGCCTCGATCCAATCGATCGCATCGTGGACGCGGCACGTCGTGCCCCGTCGGGCGGCAATGTGCAACCCTGGCGCTTCGAGGCCGACGACACTGAGATTCGCTTCTACCTGGTGCCCGAGCGCACGTCGAAGATGGACGTGCGTCACCGCGCGGGTTACCTCTCCATTGGAGCGGCACTTTTCAATGCCCGGGTCGCCGCAGCCGCCTTACACATGGTGGGCCAGGTGCAGCTCTTCCCCGAGTCGAAGTCGTCCTTGCACGTTGCCACGCTGCACCTGGGCGAAGGGATGGACCCCGAGATCGAACTGCTCGAGCCCTATCTACTGAGTCGTGCGTCGAATCGTCGGATGGGCCATCCCAGTCCGATTGACCCATCACAGCTCGAGATGATGACCCGCGCCGTCGAGAAGGAGGGCGCGCTGTTGCGTGTCGCCACCGACCGCGAACGGATCATCAAGCTGGGCGTCATGCTCGCCGATGCGGACCGCATGCGTTTTCTCATCCCCGAGATTCACAGTGAGATGATGGGCGAAATTCGCTGGCCCGGCCGTGATTCGCTCGAAGAGGGACTCGACGTGCGCACGCTCGAAATGGACCCGGGTTCGCTCGGCATGATGCAGCTGCTCGGGCGTTCTGACGTCATGGACAACCTGCGTGACTGGCGGGCCGGTCGCGTTCTGGGACTGCGCACTCAGGCGGCGGTCAATTCGAGTTCGGGGCTCATGGTCGTGACCGTCCCGCGAGCGGAGCCACATTGGTACGTGCGCGCGGGCGCGGCAATGGAGCGACTCTGGCTGATCGGCGAGCGCCTCGGTCTCGCGATGCAGCCGGTATCACCCCTCTACCTGTTCGCCACCACCGAAGATGAGATGGTGGAACTCGGCGGCGAGCGACGACTGAACGAATTGTCCGAACACTCGGAGCGTTTCCGTGAGGTGTTTGACATTGCGGACACCGAAGCGTTGGGCATGGTGTTGCGCGTTTTCCAAGCGGACGCTCCTTCAGTGCACAGCATCCGCTTGCCACTCGATCATTCGCTGAGTCGAAGATTTGATACTTCGGACGTCGAAACCGGCCTCCAAGCCTATGGAAACTGAGGTATTTCTTAGGAAATTGGGCAAATGTTTATGTGACCAGTCCTTAGCTCGGGTTCTAGTATCTAGGGATGAGTACCGACATTTGTGAATCACAAACCGTCGGGTCCGAGCGCGTGTTGACCAGGGACGGTCGCGCACCTTTGAGGTGGTGAGTTCATGAAATCAGGCGAAGAGACACGGCTGGTTGTCGAAACACTGCTCGAAGTGATTCCGGGCGCTCAAATCGTCGCGATTATCACCACGAGCAGCGAACCTTTCGAGGGCCTGGAGATGGAACCACTCATTAGTGCCGGCGCGCACGAGACCTTTGAGCGCATCAGCGAGCTCGTGAAAGAGACGTTGGCTGCCCCGGAAAACCACGACGATCTCTCGGCCGTCATCGACGGCGTCGAATGGGGAATCTTGATTAACCCGATTTCGGCCCGAGAGGGCGTCATCGTGGGAGCGCTCATCGTGGCGCGCGAAGGACGAGTCTGGTCCACCAAGGAACGCTCGTTGGGTCGGGGTTTCGGTGGTCTGCTCAGCCACGTGGCGGCCCAGTTCATTCGTGAGAGCAAACTGCTGCACCAGCAGCGCCTCGATGACTTGGTGTCCAAGGTGGCCGAACGCCTGATGTCTGCCTCGTCGAACAATCGACAAGAGGTCTTGGACTGGACCACGGCGGAGCTGTGTCAGTTCCTCCAGACTGACGTTGCGTTTATTCGTCGCAACGACCACGTGCGTGGACTCTCCATCATGGAGTCGGAGTGGCCCATTCGAGAGAACATTCCCGATCCCGATCCATTGGGCGAAGTTCCTTTCGACTCGGACCCGATTTTTGCGGCCATGCGCGATCTGCGCGGTCCCTACTTGCCCGGCGTTGACGACCCCGAGGAGTACTTAGCACGCATTGACGCCTCGACCGGCGTTGAGGACGTCTACGGCGCCGCCGTTCCGCTCCTCATGCACGACAAGACTTGGGGCATTCTGGCCTTCTTGCACTTCAAGAAGCACCATTGGGTCCAAGCCGAGATCAACGCTCTCCAAGCCGTCGCGTCGCTACTGGTGCAACTCCAAGCGCGTATCGACGCCGAAGAGCAGACGATCTTCAACGCGAATCACGACGACTTGACGGGTCTGCCCAATCGCCGTGCACTGATCCAAGAACTGGTACATCGCCTCGAATCGGGTCGCGACACTGCGGTGATGATCATTGACCTCGACCGTTTCAAGGTCATGAACGACTTCCTGGGTCACGCCAGTGGTGACCGATTACTCGTTACCATCGCGGATCGCCTGCGCACGAGCATTCGCGCCAATGACTTCGCCGCGCGACTCGGCGGCGACGAGTTCGTGTTCCTCGTGGACCAGATCACCAGCGAGATGGAAATTCTTGCCACGTCCTTCCGTTTGCTCGAAGTAATCTCGGAGCCGGTCGATATTCACGGTCAGATGTTCAGCCACACTGCGAGCATCGGTATTGCCTTGGCCCCCGACGAAAAACCCGACGCCGTCGAGATGCTCGGGTGGGCCGACGTCGCGCTTTACAGCGCCAAGAGCCGCGGACGCAATCAGGCCGTGGTCTTCGACGCGGAGCTTCGAACGGTCGCCACCGAGCGCAGCGAGCTCGAACTCAACCTGCGTGACGCCATCGAAGAGGGCGGCCTGCGCCTGCATTTCCAGCCCGAGGTCGACCTGCGCACGGGTCGACTGTTGGCGCTGGAGGCCCTGGTGCGCTGGGAGCATCCGGTGCGTGGCATGATTCCCGCAGTGGAGTTCATCACGGTGGCCGAAGAGACCGGTCTCATCGTCAACATTGGTCGATGGGTCTTCGCCGAGGCGTGCCGCACCATGGCCACTTGGTGCCAGATCTACCCGCAGAGCGACTTCGTCTTACGCATCAATATGTCGCCCGCCGAATTCCTGATGAACGACATCGTCGAATTCGTCGAGGAGTGCCTGGTCTTGAATGGTGTGCCCGGCTCTCGGGTGTGCATCGAGATCACCGAGTACACCGTCCTCGACAAGCCCGAAAAGACCGTCAAAATCCTGCTCGGCTTCCAGTCGCTCGGCGTGGAAGTCGCCCTTGACGATTTCGGTACCGGATTCGCGTCGATGACCGAGCTCAAGAACCTTCCGGTGAACGTCCTGAAGCTCGACCTCAGCTTCGTCCAGGGCATTACCCACGACATCTACGACCGCGCGATCGTCGATTCCATTATTCGACTGGGTAGCGCCTTGAGCCTCAAAGTAGTTGCCGAGGGCATCGAGACCAAGGAAATCGCCGACAAGTTGGTGGACCTGGGATGCCAGCGCGGTCAGGGCTACCTGATTTCGCGGCCGGTGCCGGCCAAGGACCTGGAGCCGATTCTGCGCGCTGGTTCGATTCCCATCGAGTCGCTTCGCAGCCAGCAGAGCCTCACCAATCACGTGGTCCACGGCTAATGCTGAATAACGATTTGAGCCTCGCCGAGATGCCCCAAGCTCCCCTGGACGCGAATTACGAGCCGTGGTTGTTCCAGACCATGATCGACGAATTGGCGACGAACGAATTGGGGATCGGTTTCATCTATTCGGTGTTGGAGCAACTCGCCAAGCGCTATGAATTGGACGATGTCGTGGTGGTTCTCGAGCACGGGTCGCTCACCGCTCAGGAGTTCCGCCTCGGCGGAGCCGCCGTCAACGCGGACCGCGCGGGACGCCTCTCGTCGGCCCCGGGTGTCTACTGTGAGCCCGACATCGTGCCCCAAGTGGAACTCGACGCGGTGCGCACGGCGTGTCAACTCGCCCTCTCGCTGCACCTGGCGCGCTTCGCGGCCGCCCACGATGCTCTGACCACCATCGCGAATCGCCGGACCTTCGACATCGCCCTCGCCAACTCGACCGTGCGCTCCGCGCGTTACGGCTGGGCGTTCACGCTGGTGATGATCGACCTCAAGGACTTCAAGGGCGTCAACGACCGCTCGGGACACGACGTCGGCGACCGCTTGCTGCGCCACTTCGGTTTCGCGCTGCGCCTCTCGGTGCGCCAGGGCGACTTGGTGGCTCGCATCGGTGGTGACGAGTTCGCCGTCATTTTGAACAACGCTGAAGGGCACGAAGCCATGGGTTTCGTGGAACGCTTGCGCGACAACGTCGCCAAGGCGGGCGAGACTATTGAATTCACCACAGGGACGGCCACGTCGCCGCGTGACTCCACCGATCCAACGGAGCTCACCAGGATTGCCGACGCTCGTCTCTACGCTAAGAGGGGTATTATTCACCGATGATTTCGCCGACCGAAGAAGATTTCGAACTCGAACTGCGCGCCCTGCCGGGCGTCGTGAACGTGGGTTTCCGCTACGGCGACAAGGGGGACGTTGACGCCGTGTCACTGGTGGTCAACGGTGACGACGCCGGACCCGTGCGGGTGGTGGCCAAGCAGATTGTGAGCCTCTATTACCCCGACGCCACCGTGAGCGTCGAGGAGATGAAGCCCGTGCCCGCTGCGCCGCGAGGAGCAGCGGGCGACTCGGGCCGCGTCGCCTTGGTGCGCGCGGAGTTCAACTCGCACGAGGGATTCTGCGAGGTGCACCTCAACGTGAATGGACGCGTGGGTGTAGGCCGCTCAGAAAATGGACCGCTGATTGGCGGAGCTGAAGCGACGCTCGATGCGCTGCGCCAACTCGAGTTCGATGTGCCGTTCTACCTGGTGGGTTCGGTCAATGTCGCGACCGTGCGCGGATGGCCGGTCATCGTGACCCTGCGTCCGCGAGCCAATGAGGCTGATCGCCACGGCATTGCCCAGGCCGAGACCGAGTTGGTCTCCTCGGCCAAGGCGACTTTGAACGCCCTCAACCGTTACTTGTCGCAGCTCGAGAACTTCGCCTGACCTCACGGTTGGCCCGGTCTTCGGACGCGGGGACCGAGGAGGTGGGTCCATGAGGAAGGTGGTGCGTCACGTTGGTGTTCGCTCTGGTGCTGGCGATTGTTGAGGGGTCCGAAATCACCCTCAGCACTTCGGTGACCATATAGCCGGGCGACCACGTGAGTTCCACTCTCAAGGTGCTGACCTGGCACCCCGTGAGTGAAAAGCCGGAAGAGTCTTCATCGGGCTCCCTGGTCGTGACCAACCCCGCCGTAGTCGCCCGCGTCAGGTCACTCATTAATGCCTTGTCCGCCGCGATCCCCCAGGTCCGCCAGGTGGTCCCACTGTTGGGGCAGTGAGCCTGCAGATCCAAAAGTTCATGATGCGTATCGGCACTCAGCTCAACTGAGCATCGACGTCGCCAGATTGGCTAGCCGCCCGCCATCGCTCCGATGATGCAGAAGGCCTCGGTCCCACTGATCACCGCGGGCGGGAGCGACTCATCGAGTGCACGATGAGACAGATCCTCCTCGCAGGCGAAGAACCGCACGAAGGGTCGCCGCCGGCCAGTCGCCGGATCGCGTATTGTTCCGCGCAACGCGGGATACGAATCCTCGAGCGCGTCGATGATGGACGCAGGAGTCACGTCGCCGTCGAGGGCGAGTATCACTTCGCCACTCACCTGCGCCAAGGTCTTCAAATGCGCGGGGAGAACGACGCGAACGGCGTGGCCGGTCACGCCAGAGTCTGAACTTCGACCGAGAGTACGGCGGGCAAGTCGTGCACGATGGCCTCCCAGGAGTCGCCACCGTTGGCCGAGACGTATACCTGACCGCCCGTGGTACCGAAGTAGACGCCACACTCGTCGAGCGAGTCGACCGCCATCGCATCACGCAGCACGTCGACGTAACAGTTGCTCTGAGGCAGTCCCATGGTGAGGGGCTCCCATTCGTTGCCGCCGACCCGACTGCGATAGACCCGCAGTTTCCCCTCGGGTGGGAAGTGCATGGAGTCACTGGTGATGGGTAGCACGAAGACGGTCTCGGGCTCGTGCGCGTGGACGTCGACGACGAAACCGAAGTCGCTCGGCAAGTTGCCGCTTACCTCACGCCACGAATCGCCCGCGTCATCGCTACGCATCACGTCCCAGTGCTTTTGCATGAACAGGACGTCGGGGGTGGAGGGATGCATCGCGATCTTGTGTACGCAGTGGCCAACTTCGGCGTGCGGGTCGGGAAGACCCTCGGAGCGCAGGCCGTGGTTGATGGGCTTCCACGTCGCACCAGCGTCGTCGGTGCGAAAGGCGCCGGCCGCCGATATCGCCACTACGATTCGCTGGGAATCAGCGGGACTGAGGATGATGGTGTGTAAGCACATACCTCCGGCGCCGGGCTGCCAGAATGGTCCCGTATTGTGCCCGCGAAGACCCGTGAGCTCACTCCAGGTGGCCCCGGCGTCGACCGAACGAAACACGGCCGCGTCCTCCACTCCCGCGTAGACCGTGTCGGAATCATCGAGGGAGGGCTCCAAGTGCCAGACGCGTGCGAACTCCCAGGGGTGCGGCGTCCCGTCGTACCCCTGGTGGGTTCCGGGCACGCCGTCGTAGGCGAACTCGTTGCCCACCGGTTCCCACGTGGCACCACCATCGTCGGAGCGCTGCATGATTTGCCCGAACCAGCCCGTGGACTGCGAGGCGTAGATGCGACTCGGGTCGACGGGGGAGCCCTTGACGTGATAGATCTCCCATCCACCAAAGAAGGGCCCGTTGACCTTCCAGTCCCGCCGCGACGCGTCGGCGGTCAAGACGAAGGCTCCCTTGCGGGTGCCCACCAGTACGCGCACGTTGCTCATTCGCTCCTCCGTTCCCCCGACGTAGCGCCCGTTGAGGTCACAGTAGTTCTCTGGTCGCGCGTTGGCGAGGAAATCTTTGGGTCGGCGGGCGGCCCGGTCAAGGGATAGTGAGTTGACCTGTAAGCGGGGTTCTGTCCACCTCGAATGAGGCTGTGTGGCCATCCATCTGAGCGACCTACCTTGGGATGTCTCTTGCGAGACCTGCGGGCCGCGTTCCCATGTTTGATCTTGCTCCGGGTGGGGTTTGCCGAGCCGCTTCGGTCGCCCGAAGCGCTGGTGCGCTCTTACCGCACCGTTTCACCCTTACCTGATCCCCTCGCGGGGCCATCGGCGGTCTGTTCTCTGTGGCACTGTCCTGCACGTCACCGCGACTCACGTTTCGCGAGCACCCTGCCCTGTGGAGCCCCGACTTTCCTCACTCCTCGTTGCCAAGTCGTGCGGCCACCCGGTCAACTCACTATCCAACAACAGTCTGACACAGGACAATTTCCCTCACAACTGGCCGGGGCTGGGCAGTCGCCCACTAGCCTCGCATCGTGGTTGCAGATGACGTCGCCTCGGCCGAACCAATACTGGAAGTCGGGCAGTTCTATGAGCTGATCACGTCGCACCTCGAGTCGGCGTTCGGGCGTCGCCAACCGCGCTGGGTGCGTGGGGAAATCGCCAAAGTATTCGAAAAGGGTCACCTCTACGTGGATCTGGTCGACGCCGGTTCCGCGTCCTCTAACGCCAAGCGGCCGGTCCTGAACGCTCACTGCTGGACCTCGGTGTGGGGACCCCTCAAGCGCAAACTGGCCGATGATGGCATTGGTATCAAGCCCGGCGTCATTGTGAACTTGTTCGGCTACGTCGACGTCTACGCCCCCCAGGGCAAGATCGGCTTCACCGTGACGGCGATCGACGCCGAAGGGCTCCTCGGTGACGTGGCGCGTCGGCGCGCCGAGCTCATCGCGCGACTGGGGGCGGAGGGGCTTCTCGAGACCAATCAGCGCGTCGCAATGTCCCCGGTCGCTTTGCGGGTGGGGCTGGTGGCGAGTCCCGGGACCGAGGGATTCAATGACTTCACGGGGCAGTTGCTCACCAGCGGTTACTCCTTTGATGTGCGGCTCGTGAATACCTTGGTGCAGGGCGATCAGGCGCCCGCCCAAATTGTCGCGGCCATCTCGGCGCTCGACGGCGAGGGACTCGACGTCATTGCGATCGTGCGTGGTGGTGGCTCCAAGGGCGACCTGGCCTGCTTCGACGACGAGCGGGTGGCGCGGGCCATCGCCACCGCCGCGACGCCGGTCTGGACCGGTATCGGACACACCGGCGATGAGTCCGTGGCGGACCTCGTGGCACACACCCGGGCCATTACGCCCACCAAGCTCGGCGAAGAACTGGTGTCGCGAGTGCGCACGTGGGATCAGCGCTACCTGCGAGTGCCGGCGCAGCGGATCTGCATTGCCGTTGAGGCGGTGCTCGAGGAAGCCGCGGAATTCGTGAACGAACGCCGCCGCACCATGATTTTCGCGGTGCGCGACCGACTGCGCAGTGAAGAGCGACACCTGGGATCGGTGCGCGAGCGACTGGTTCTACAGACCCGGCATCTGCTCGATGCGGCGTCCACGTCGCTCGCTACGACGCGTCAACTGCTCGCGGCGTATGACCCCACGCGGCGCCTGGCCCAAGGGTGGTCGATCATCACGCGCACCGATGGCTCGACGGTGAGTCGGGTGAGCGACGTGCAGGTGGGCGATGACGTGCGCGTGCGGGTGAGCGACGGAAGCTTTGACGCATCGATTACTACGAAGAATGGAGATAGCAGATGAGTGGTGACTGGAACGAAGCGGCCGAGGAGCTCAATGCCATCGTGGCCTCCTTTGATCAGGGCGAGGTATCGGTCGACGCACTCTTCGTCAAGCTCGAACGCGCGACGCAGATCATTGAGTCGTTGGAGGAGCGCCTGACCGCGACCAAGGCCAAGGTGGAGGAGCTCGCGCCACGGATCGCCCGGGTCGCGACGGGTGAGTGAGCGGCTCTATTTCCGCCAACTCCTCTCGGGGCGCGATTTCGCCACGGAGAGCGTCCTGGCGCGACAGATGTCCAACTTCACCTACGTGATCGGTGACGTCGAGACCCGCGAAGCGCTGCTGGTCGATCCCGCCTATTCACCTGATGACTTACTGGCATTCCTCGACGCCGAAGATCTGACGTTGGTCGGCGTCGTGGGAACCCACTACCACGCCGATCATATTGGAGGGAACCTGATGGGTCACTCGGTCTCGGGCATCGCCGAGATCGCTGCCCGGTGGAACGTGCCCATTCACGTGCAGTCGAGTGAGACCACCTGGGTGACCCAGGGAACGGGCGTGGGCGTGCCGCCGGTTGTCCCTCACGAGCCCGGCGACATCATCTCGGTGGGGGCCATTGACATCACGCTTCTTCATACGCCGGGCCACACCCAGGGCAGCCAGTGCCTGTCCTTCGCCGGACGTCTCGTGAGCGGGGACACGTTGTTCCTGAGTGGGTGCGGACGTACTGACCTGCCGGGTTCTAACCCTCGTGAGATGTACGTCTCGCTGCACGAGCGTCTCGCGAGCCTGCCCGACGAGACGTTGTTATTCCCTGGGCACTTCTATTCCCCCGAGCCTTTCGCCACGCTCGGTGAGGTGCGAGCGCACAACGCAGTGCTGGCCCCGCGCAGCGCGGACGAGTGGCTCGCGTTCTTCGGATGATGACACTCACCGGCGCAGACCACGTCGTCATTGTCGGTGCAGGACTCGCGGGTTGGCGCACGTGCGAGGAGTTGCGCCGCCACGGTTTTATGGGACGGCTGACCTTGATCGGGGACGAAGCCTACCCCCCGTACGATCGACCGCCGCTCTCGAAACAGGTGATGTCAGGCAAATGGTCGCTCGACCATACGACCTTGGCGACCCCGGAGAAATTGGAGAAGAACCAGGTCGACTTGCGCGTGGGCGTTGCGGCGACCCACCTCGACGTGACGAGCACTGCGGTGACGTTGAGTGACGACAGCATTGTCGCGGGCTCACACGTAGTCATCGCGACCGGTGCGCGAACTCGCAGACTCGTGTGGCACGAGACGTACCTGAACGAAGTGCGCACTCGAGACGACGCGACGCGCTTGATATCGCGCCTGGAACAGCTTTCGCCTGGCGACGTCGTTGCGATCATTGGAGCCGGCTTCATCGGCGCCGAAGTGGCAACGGCGGTATCGGCGCGGGGTTTGCACCCCATCATTCTCGAAGCAGCTGAGCGTCCCCTGATCAACGTGTTGGGCGAGACCGTGTCGAAATGGCTTGCGCATTTGCCCGCCGACGCCGGTATCGAACTGCGTACTGCACAGAAGATTGTCGCCGTGACGGACCACCGTTACGACAATGGCGACGCCGACGTGGTTTTCGACGACGAATCGTTCCTGCACGCTCGTGCCGTCGTAGTGGGCGTGGGGGCCCAGCCCAACGTCGAGTGGCTGGCCGACTCGGGGCTTGAAGTGAGTAACGGCGTCGTCGTTGATCAGAATCAACTCTGCGCGGCGCGCGTGGCCGCGGTGGGTGACGTGGCGAGTTTCCCGTGGACCAATGGCGAGCACGTGCGTATCGAACACTGGCAGGTGGCCACCGACCACGCGGGGGCGTTGGCCCGGCACTGGATTACCGGCGAGGACTCGCCAACGCTGATTCCCTACTTCTGGTCCGACCAGTACGGCCAGAAAATTCAGATGCTCGGCCACCCGCGCCCGAGCGATGACGTCGTGCGCGTCAAGCACACCGGGGAAAACCAGTGGCTGGCGCTCTACGTCCGTGACGGCATCGTGACCGGACTGATTGCCCTCGGTCAGCCGCGCGCGCTGATGCTC
>OCZT010005212.1_pt1 | contig 13018 bp, 14 predicted proteins | sample 1539031 | NCBI WGS metagenome assembly OCZT01 (sample SAMEA3539308, study PRJEB22396) | soil metagenome | biome: tundra; feature: field; material: soil | place: USA | collected 2010-05 | depth 0.15 m | reverse complement strand
GGTGCCGCGTTCGTCACCTCCGCCGTATTGACCGCGAACGCCGTTCTCGCCGTCACCCAGTTGGTCGAGGCGAGGTTGGTGACGGTCTGCAACACGTAATTCGTCGTGCTGACCGGCCAGTAAATAATGGATTGGCCACCCGCCGGTGCGATGTCCAGATTGGTGACTTGCCCGAAGGCGGAGTGAACGCCAATAAACAAGGCCAGCACAATGAAGCAATAGTGCAGTTTGGTTCTCATAGAATTATCGGTTTAGTTTTCATCGTTACCCGCGTTTATGCGGTTAACTGGCAGTCATGATGACGGATGGGGGGCCGGGAGGCGAGCAAGAGAATAGTTCCCGTATCCTGTCGATGAGTGGGTCGTCGAATTTGCTAGGACGGCCCAAGAGCGCGGAGTGACCACCGTCGAGACTCGCCGCCGCCGTCCTAATGAAGCGGCTATGGGGTAATAAGCGTGTCCAGCTACCGATCGCTAGATGAACATCAAGCTGGATGCTAGGCGCACTGCCTTTGGAACGTAGCAGGCGGTATAAACCAGGATGCGGGATCGCGCTCCTTCATGGCAGCGCACCCAGGAAGTCCTGGACCTGAAGGCCAAGGGCATGGGTGTCCGCGCCATCAGCCTTGAGCTTGGCGTGGCACCATCATCGGTTACGCTGATGATAACCTGCCGACTTCGGCTGCCGGTTGCTTCTGGAGCGGCCTGGTTTGCCTTGGCGGATAATGCGTTCAGCCTCATGAACCTCTTCCATGAAGTATTTGGGCAGTAAACGATCCTTGCCATCTGCCTTCTGCGCCAGCCCCCGTAATTCCCGTCTTACTACTTCTTTATCAATGTTAGCGTCATTGGCCCGCAGCATGGCCAACCGAAGTAGGAACGACCAGGCGGAGGACCGGTTTCCCCCTTTTTTGCCGGCGAAGAACTTCGCGTTCGGGTTGGTGCGGCGCTGCCTGGCGAGCCACGCTTGGAATGAAACCGCAAGGTCGTGGTCACTGCGGTCCCACCGGACTCCCAGTTCCACGATCTCGACGCTGTGGTGCTCCTCCCCGTTCTCCAACTCAGGTTTACTCCCGAACCAGGGGCCGGGTTCGAACACGGCAGGCAAGTCGGGGCCGAACCGGGCGACCCAGCATTTCTTACGCGCTTGCGCCTGATCCCTGTTGTTCAGGTCCATCCACGCAGGCGGCACGGTCCTGCCGCCCTGAAGGCACTGATCGCGCCACAGTTCATAGTTCGCGCAGGCTTCAACCTCCTCTTCGTCCAGCTTTGCCCACCGGCTTTCGGGGAGAATCGGGGACGTTGTTTGGTTTGGCATTGGATTTAACGGGGGGCTTGAGCATGGCCCCGATCTTCGGGGCCGCGTCTTTGCGGTTCTCGACGTAAACGGCGGCGGTGATGGCCAGGCTGCTGTGGCGCAAGTGACGGGATGCTGAGAGCAGATCGGCACCTTCGCAAACCAAGCTGCCACTTTCTTTGCGCAGACTGTGTAGTGGCATGAACCCGGTTACACCCTTCCCACGCAACCAGGCGACCGCCTCGTCCAGCTCTCCTGGTGTGGCTACAGGGTCGTCCATGCCGGCGCGGAATGGCTCCAACTCTTGAATGAGTCCGGGGTCCACCCGGACGGGCGCTTCGCTATCTTCGGTCTTCGTGGTGAAGTTCGCGGTGTTCATCACCAACACGCGGTTCCGTTCTGCGTCCACCCGCCGCCACGACCAACTCACCACTGCGCAAGCTTGATCCGGCACTGCTGCGTCCGGGGCGGCTCATGGGTGCGCGTGAGTTTCGACGCCTGACGCGCCCGGAGGCGCAGCAGCTCGCGCAAGCCAAGGGGCTGGCGCTGCCCAACCAGGATGACTTCAGCCTGGCGGAACTGTATTGCGGCGCGGTCACCAACCCACAACTGACCGCCGACCGGCAGATCGGGTTCGCGCCGTGAGAGGCATCACGCATGTTGGAGTTTGCAGCGCTCATCGGCGATCTCCTCCATCAACTCCCCGGTAACGCGCCAGAGGGCACCGACATCCTCCCTCTGGCGCACCCATCCCACCAGCAACCCTGACCTTTCACCGGCCTCGGGCTTGCGGTCGTTGGCCTGTGCTTGGTCCAACGTAGTTATGGCGTGCGACCGAAAGACATTGTTCAAATCTTAATCGAAACCGACAGACCGGTGTCCGCCAGACGCTTGGTCGAAGTCAGTGTCCATTTGCCCCGCCGTGGCACCCGCTGGGTTGCCGCCTTCCGGGATGCAACAGGACGGCAGGTCTGGCGGAGCACTGGCCTGCGTGACAAGAAGCCAGCTCTGGCCCTCGGCAAGGAGTGGGAACAGGCGGCGAAGCAAAAGCGGGCGGCTCAAGGTGCCCTGCCGCCCAGGTTCACGATTCGGGTCCGGCCCGGCAGCGGCGAAGAAGCGATTGGCCTGTTAACGCAGAAGGATGTCGCGATGATTCTTAGGATTTCTGAGAGGAGCGTCAGAGAGATTGAGCGACGCGCCTTTGATAAATTGCGGCGGCATCCCGCTCTCAGGGATTTCTGGCACGAGTGGTTGACGGGCGAAGTCGAGGAAGCGGCCTCGCAGGTTTTGGCTGATTGGACTTTGAGCCGAGCCGAAATCGACGCCGTTAACGGCCTGGCGCGGACCCCCGAGGAGAGGCAGGCGTTGAGCAGGTTGTTCGCATTGACACAAGACGTTAGCCCCAAGAGGTCTTCCGGCAGGGAGGTTCAGGCGCGTCGGAGCGCCCCATAAGTGCGGCGGTCGCTCAACCGGCCAAGCGCGTGGTGGTCCGGCCCACGATGTTCTTCACGCTCTGAGCGGCGAATGCTTTGCCGTTTGGAGTCTTGAAGCCCCGCGCATTCAGGCACCTGGCGATCTCCCGAAGCGATTTTACATGGGCCTTCTTTATCTCATCGATGATGGGCAGGAGGCCCTCGGCGTAGGCGTCGGCACGATCAACGTTGGCCTTCACAGCGCTCCTGACCGCCAGCGCCGGTCGTGGGTTGCCTAGCTACTGGCGCTTCCGCTAAGTCGCCTTGATGGTGCCGGTGGGCCATCGGCCCACGCCTCAACAATGCGCCTAGAACCGTAAAGTCATATTCCACAAGCACTTGTGCAATATTGGACACCTATTCTTCAGAATAAGTGTTTACTTCTGGCGGCACAGTAGTATAATGGCGGCAATGAAAACGAAGGCTTTCAGCTACTTGCGGGTGTCAGGGAAAGGCCAGATCGACGGGGACGGCTTCAAGCGTCAGCAGGACAGGATCGCCAAATACGCGAAGGCGAACCGGCTCGAAGTCGTCCAGGAGTTTCGGGATGAAGGCGTGAGCGGCACCAAGGAGGCACTCGACCGGCCCGGCCTCACAGACCTGTTTGTCGCCATCAAAGCCAATGGCGTTCGCCTGGTCGTAGTCGAAAATGCGACCCGCGTCGCCCGCGACCTGATGGTCAGCGAGATCATCCTGGCCGAGTTTCGGAAGCTGGGCGTGAAGGTCGTCTCCGCCGATGGTGACGTGGACTTAACCCTCGGTAACGACGATCCGACTGGCAAATTAGTCAGGCAAATTCTTGCCGCAGTTAGCGAGTGGGAGAAGTGCTTAATCGTGCAGAAGCTCCGCGCTTCACGCCTCCGCATTCGCCGGTCTGGTGGACGTTGTGAGGGCCGGAAGCCCTACGGAGCCACGCCGGAGGAGCTGGCGGTGATCGGGCGGGTGCTGGCTTGGCGCAAGGAGCGCAAGTCGTTCGCGGAGATTGCCGCCGCCCTGAACGCCGAGAACGTGCCGACACGGACTTCAGGTCGTAAATGGCACACAACCCAGGTCCAGCGAATCGTGAGCAGGGCTGGCCGGTGAGGGCATAGCGCGGCCCGTTTATTCAGGGCAACTGGCCTGTGCTCACTCCGCGCAAAATTGCGCGGGCTGTTGCAGGTTGAATTATGGCTGCCGTTTGGTCCTGCAAGGAGCGGCGGAGGGGCAGGTTCCGCCCGGTCAGGGTTCGTCAACCAGGCAACCGGAATGGGAATCTCAAAGGCAGGTTAATACCCGCAGCAGTAAAGCAAGCGTGTTGCATTGCTCCAGCTGCGTTACAGGCACAACTTCCAAACCAACCTGACGGGTAATGGTAAAGCACTAAAGGTCCGTTTAGCGCTTTTACGTGCCGTGTAAGTGTCGGGTCTTCTACGGAGCGAGGGTGCCTCTGGCCGGTGTCTTGCCCCGCGCCGGGTCTGGCGCATCGAAGAACTGGCCTGGCCACTGCTAACCCAGTCGCCGCACCCTTGCCCTGTGGCGGCGAGTGCCGCAGCAGGTGGACGTGGACAGCATCGGGAATCCCAATCGGAAGAGTTGGCTTACTCCCGGTTCCTAATCGGTTGGCCCGGGACTGGGCTGAAGCTGCCGGAGCGCCGCACTGACCTGCTGCCGCACGAACTGATTAGTCGGACTGCCCAAGGTGACCGCGTTCGTAAGGATGCGCGACAGAACCGGAACCGCGTCCCCGGCCAGGTCTTTGTATTTGAGTAGGACTTCCAGCTTGTAGTCGAGGAATGTGAAGTCCGGGTCGCGCAAGCTCTCCACGACCGATGGCATGAACACGGCAGGGTCAGCGCCCAACTGCCCCAGGACTCGGGCGGCTCCGACGCTGATCATGACGTTCGTATCGGTCAACCTGCGTTGCACCACGGGAATGGCGGCTCTGGCCTGCGGGCCAATTTCGCCCAGCGCCCCAGCGGCCAGGGCATAGACCTGGAGATCGGTGCTCGACAGAGAGTCGATCAGCGGGGAAATGGATGCCGGTGCCATTTTCGGCAGCAGGAGGTAAGCAGTTCCCGCGATCGGGCTGAAATCGTTGGTCGTCGGCCCCTTCATCCCGAGCATCTGGATCAGGGCTGGGATTGCCGCCTTCGCTTCAGGACCAAGCTCGGCTAGTGCGCCTTGTGCCAATGAGCGGTAGCTCTCTTTCCAGTCGATGAACATGGAGTGAGGCCGGGGCTTAATCACCCGATGTCTTTCCAGGAAGGCGATTGCACGGTCTTTGGCTTCCGCGATCCTGGCCCTGGGCGTTGGCCGGTCTTCCCGCTTAATCCAGTCAAGGAGCAGCGGGATCGAATTACTGGCCAACAGACGCACCGCCATCCGGGCTTCTTCGTCAACGGTCGTATGGACCCGCGTAGCGACGATCCAGTCGCTGAGGGTTCTGCCACGGTAGGCAGGCTCAGACGGCCCTCGCAGGTATATCGCGAGGCCAATAGCTACGATCCCGAAAATTGCCAGCAGGGCGATGACATGCCGCTCACGCACGACGCCATAATATACTTCGCCCATGCCGAACATCTGTATTAGCGTTGGCAGGCACTCCTACGCCGCTTCTGCTGTCATGATTCTTGCGTTGGCGGCGAGAGTGCTAAAGATTCAGGAGCGTGGAGCGCGTCGGGTCAAGACCGACCAACCCTTATGGCGGGCATGGATGCGTAGCCCAGTATTACGATGGCCTGGCCGGGCGCTACGACCGCGACCGGTTCGACAATGCCTGCGGTGCTTACGTCGATGCCCAGGAGCGCCGAATCCTGCGGCGATGGCTTGCGCCGGTCAGCCGGGGGACGATTCTGGACTTAGCTTGCGGCACCGGACGCTTACTGGACTTGGCCACGCACGGCCTGGACGCGAGTGAGGCGATGGTGCGGGTCGCCAGGTCGAAGCATCCCGACAAACCGATACACTGTGGCCCCGGCATCGAGTTGGCCCGGCTTGGCATCCAGTTCGATGCCATCTTCTGCCTGCATCTGTTCATGCACCTGCCGCCCGGCGATACTGAGAGCTTGTTCCGGGGCTGCCGGGATCAGCTCCGGCCAGGCGGGCTGCTCATATTTGATGTGCCGACCGCGCTCCGGCGCAGGCTGACCGGGTTTCAACCAGGCGGTTGGCATGGCGGGACTGCGTTGAGTTGGACCGATGTCCGCGCCTTGGCTGGAGCCGGTTGGCGGCACCGGGCGCACCGAGGCGTCCTCTTCTTCCCTATCCACCGCCTGCCGCCGCGAGTCCGTCCGGCGTTCCGGCGCGTGGACGACTTGATCGGCATGACGCCCCTCAAGGCCCTCGCCTCCTACACCGTTTACTGCCTGGAGAGGAAGCCATGAGGGATATACCGCGAGAGGTTCGCCGACTCGCCTGTCAGGTGCGCAGGCTGGCGACCGATTACCTCCACGGGCACCAGCAGAAGTTGGTCCAGCCCCATCGGTGGGACGCAGGGCAGTCGGCGGCATTCCCGGCGCGGGTGAGCCTGGAGCAGCCCGTCCTGGCCACGGATTACGTAGAGGCCAAGATTCACAACATTACCTTGGCCCTCAAGCAGGTGAATGATCTGCTGATCCCGCCTGGAGCGATCTTCTCCTTCTGGCGTGTCGTGGGTCGGCCAACGGCTGCTCGCGGGTTCATGCCGGGACGCTCTTTGCTCGCCGGTCGCCTGCGCCCGGATTATGGCGGAGGGCTGTGCCAGTTATCGGGCCTAATCTACTACGCCAGCCTGTTGGCCGGGCTGGAAGTCCTGGAGCGGCACCCGCACTCCCGCGACATCTATGACGATCAAACGCGCTACGCCCCGCTGGGTGCGGACGCGACGGTCGCCTACGGGTTCAAAGACCTGCGGGTGCTCAACAACCTTTCCTTCCCGGTATGCTTCCGGGTATCGGTAAGCCAGGCGAAGGTGATCTGTTGGGTCTGCGCCCCGGAGCCGATCGAAGAAAGTCAGATAGAATTTGCCAAGACAGCTACAGGTGATGAACTGACGCTAGTTGAGACGCGCCGACGTGGTCAGGATGGCGACCGAGTTTTGGATATTTCCAGCTACCGGCCCCTGGATACGCGCTGACACGGCGACAAGCTGAAGCGTGTTCCTCTCCGGTTCCTCTTTTGGGTCTAGTGCTTGCCAAGTTCGAGCCAGCCTTCGGCGGCTTCAATATGGAGGGTGTCGGGCGTTTGCAGGGCCGGAATCATGGTGCGACCAACTTCTCACTTTGGTCTATCGCACGGCGGCAAGTTCTGCCTTGGGCTGGCCGTTCGACAGCGGCAGGGTAAACCGGCACCCGAAGGTGTAGCCGGAGCAGCCCCAAAACTGCTTGCCCGCGCCACGCCCCCTTCCTGCCGTCTTCAGCACCAGCTCCCGTTCACACTTCGGGCATAGCTTCCGGGTGTCATTCAGAATTTCCAACACGGCTGGGTCGAACCTCGCGTCCGTGGCCTCAAGCATACCCGCCAGCCCAGTCTCGTTCACGACCTCGATGCCGTGCTTGTCGGCCAGACGCTTGGCGTCCCCAGTGTAGCCCCCGAGGGTGATGAACAACCCGCGCTGGATGCCCGCGTCAGTGAGCGCCCCGAGAAACTCGCGCACGGCCTTGACGCCGACGTTCCAGGTCTTCCAATGCTTGCACTGGACGGCGGTGCGCGTTCCGTTCTTTTCGATTACCAGGTCGATGCCGCCGTCCGGGTTAGCGCCGCCGCGCCTGCTGACGGCATAGCCCTGCTTGCGGTAAACCAGGGCGACCAGCTGCTCAAACTGGAACCAGTCGATAGAGCGCAGCTGATTGATGAGCTGCTCCGTGGTGCCCGGCCTTTCCACCTGGCTGGCGTCGGACGCCGCCAGGGTCGCCGAAGGTGCGGAAGCGTTGAATGAGAACGTTTGGGCTGTTCCGCGCCGGGCAAGCAGCTTGTATGTGCCCAGCCCCAGGACAACGACAACCGCTACGACCAGCAGGACGACGAACAGCGATCCGATGCCCACAACCACCTGGCGGAAGGGCGGGTAAATGAAGCCCAAGGCCACGAACAGCCCAACAAGCTGGGCGACGGGCCATATCCAGTCATCATCTCGTCTGCGTCGAGCCATCGGTAAAGCTTCAGGGCCTGGCATGTCCTAACGACCAGCCCGTAGTGGTTCTTGGGCAGCACTAAATGAGCCAAATCCTGGGTTGTCTGGCCCATCTTCAGCCCTGATACAAGGCGGGTAATAGCTCTTGTTCAACACCAGGGCTGTGGCTAGGAATGAGCATGGCAACACCAAAAGGCACCCGCGCACAGCGCATCCCGACGAAGTCCGGCGAGGCCGTCCACATCTACAGCAACCCCAACCAGATTGTGCTTCAGCTCAGGAAGGAGGTCGCGACGGAATTGGATTTCTCCGCAGCCTCCTTCAAAGTGGCTGTCACCTTGACACCGGCAGAGGCTCTGTCCGTCGCCGGGGAGCTGCTCACCGTCGCAGCCATGCAGATTAAACCAAAGCCCTAGCAGCCGTAGGCGCGGGCTTCTTTCAGACATGCCAGCAGCCCGGAAAACCGCTGCTCCATCTTGAGAGCCTTGAATTGGCCGACGACGACCACCAGCTCCTTGCCCCGCGTGATGCCCGTGTAAAACGCCCGCACCGCTTTCGCCACGGTCTGGACTGGCAAGCCTGCGGCGCTCTCGCTATTCTCTGCTTCGTGGTCATCGAAGAAATTAAGCGGGCGCTCCGCAGCACGATGTTGAAGAATCAACTCCACCGGCAACAGGGGCTGTTCGACCGGCCCTACGATTCCGTCCGACAGTATTATTGATCGCGACGGACCCCTCATGCCCGAACCTTCCCTGCCAACCATAAAGCGGCTGTTTGCTCTGTCTGGAAATCGGTGCGCGTTCCCGCAGTGTAGCCTTCCGATCGTGGAGGATTCGGGGGTCGTCACCGGAATTGTCTGTCACATCTGCGCTCGCAGCAAAGGAGGCCCTCGCTTCGACGCCAAGCAAACCGACGAAAATCGGCACGGGTATGCCAACCTGATTCTGATGTGCGCACGGCACAGCAAACTCATTGACTCTGACCCAAATGCCTATCCCGTTGATCTGCTACAGCAGATGAAGGCTGCTCAGGAGACAAACGGCTCGATTGAGCTTTCGAAATCCGATGCCTGCAAGGCGGAGGCACTTCTGAAGGATTACAGGGCCATTTACATCACCGCTGGCGGACACGTCATGCTCAACAGTCCAGGATCAATTCAGGCTGACAACGTTACCATCCGGCAGACGAAGGGCAGTTCAAAGTTCCTCCCGATAGAAGGCAGCCTTGGGGCAGACCTCGTTCGCCGCAATTACGCAAAGCACTTAATTGACCGTTACAATGATTTCGCCAGCAAGCAGACCGGTCGCACCGGGTATTCCTTTGCCGCAATCTACGGAATCATCAAGAAGCACTTCAAGGCAGACTGGGAGCGCATACCCGTCACCCGTTTCGATGAGTTGGTGGACTTCCTGCAAGGGAGGATCGACCGCACCCAACTCGGCAGCATCAACCGGGGCAAGGGCATCAAGAATTTCTCTAACTTCGACGATTACCGGGCGGGCTGTTCGTAGCCTAGCACCGAACTGGACCCTGGTTGCCGCTGGTCGGTTGTGGCAGACACTTGGTCGCTGAAGGACAATTTGAGCCGGTTCAACTCCGTCTCATCAATGGATCGTTTGATGGGCCGCGCCCAGGCCAGACCTTGACGATGTCGGTGTCCTCCGTCCACAGCGTTGTCAAGTATGCTGAGCGCGGCTGGGCTGTAATGAAAAAGTCAGTGGCCGAGGCGTCCAAAAGATAGCATTGACATATCCAGTGGATTCAGGCTCAATGCGGATGGTTCAAAAGGCCGATCAGGCAAACCAAACCTATGAAACTGCGAAGTCAAACCAGAATCAACCCGTTGTTCATCTCCGTCGCTGCGCTCATCTTGCTCGCGTGCAATGCGGCTTCCGGGGCGCTTCTTCAAGCCCCTTCCCTTACCGGCCCTAATGATGGAGCGACCGGCGTCTCGACCACGCCGACTTTTGGCTGGAATGGCGTGACCGGGGCCAACCGATACTGGCTGATGGTTTCCACCAGTTCGGCGGACTTGCCGACCGATCCCAACGCGGTTAGCTGTTCGGGTTGCGTCACGACTGGGTTGAGCGGAAACACCGACCAGACCAGTTATACCCCTCCGACCGCGTTCCCTTACGGCGGCACAACGCGGACGCTCAGCCCGAACACCAAATACTACTGGCAGGTTCAGGGCTACAACACCAGTCAGCAGGGAAATTATTCGACCGTTCGGAGCTTCACCACGTCGGGTGGGACTCCGATCCTTTCAGTAGTTCCAGCCAACCCGCCAACTCAGGCTGCTACGGCGGGCACGATCAATGTTAATGTGAACAACAACGGCGGCGGCACGATGAGCTACTCTGCGAGCGTCACGAGCGGCAACTCCTGGTTGCGCATCGACTCCGGCGCATCGGGCGGAAACAATGGGACAGTTGCAGTTTCATTTGATGCGAACCCAGGTGGACAACGGACTGGAGTGATTGTCGTGACTGCCAACGGAGCTGCCGGAAGTCCGGCAACGATAACAGTTGCTCAGGCGGCACCGGGTCAGCAGCGGTTAAGTGGCAAGAAAATCGGCGTCGATCCCGGCCACGGAGGAACAGTTCTGGTAGGGGGAAGCAATCCGATAGGAGCGACCGGCCCAACGGGACTAACTGAGAAGTCGGTCAATCTTACCACCGCCTTGGCTCTTAAGAAATATCTGGAAGCGGATGGTGCGACCGTCTTCATAACCCGAACCACCGACACGGAAGTCTCGTTCTCTGATAGAGCCGCTCTATTTATTAACAACTCGGTGGATTTAGCGATTTCCGTTCATCACAATGGCGGCGCACCCTCTGCCGATGAAACCATGACCTTCATTTACTGTGGTGCCGACTTGACGACACGAGGCTCTCTCGCGTCCGATGTTGTCCAACGACTGGCGGTTTCGACAGGCAGGTCGGTATCATCCAACCCAGCCGGAAATTGCGTTGCAGGTGATCCGGGAAATTGTGAAGCCTGTAACGGTGACCCTGCACATCCGAACTGGGCGACAGGCATAAACGGAGTCGGACAAGCCGACATGGCTATGGTCAGGTTACCCGAGGCGGGGCACATTCCCTCAATGCTTGCTGAGGTATCCTTCATTACAAATCCCGACGAAGAACAAAAACTTCGCAACGCTGACTACTTGGACAAGAATGGATGGGCGATTTATGCGGGAGTTGCTGATTATTACGGTTTTTCTCCCGTGCCTAGACCTGGGCCGGTCTTTACCGGTGTTGGGGGTGGTGGGATACAGCCGCCGGGCAGTGGCCAGTTCCAATTCCAAATTATTGCCCCAACTTTGGAGCAAGTCACAGTGCAGGCTTGCGACGACTTGCACAACTGGACCGACCTTTCGACGCTACCCACCATCAATGGCCAATGCACGTTCGTTGACCCGAATGCAGGCAATCACACGCAACAGCGATATTATCGGCTGAAGCCGTAGGCTTGTCCCTTCGTTGAGGCAGTCGCCTAGCCAACGGCGGACTCGGGAGGGCGGTGGACGGGAACCCCGCCCTCATTGCGAACCGACCCGCTACCGAGCCGCTTCCCGGATGTTCGAACCGCCGACGACATGGACTTCTGGATGATGCTGCATCAAGCCCGCGAGCACTACCATTGCAAGCCGTGCTGTGACTGAGGCCGATTCATACCTTAAAGCACCCGAAGACAGAGCAGTCTATCACCGGGGCTGCCCCACGGCAGCCTCAGCGTCGGCTCCTCCCCATTCATGACTTGCCGACCAGTTTATCAAAGGCAAGGCGGCAGTCGGGGGGAGATTTGAGCCTCGCCATCAACCCGGAGAACCGCTGCTCGGTCCGATTATTCCTTATCGCTATCGCCAGAGCTTTCCGCTGGCCGACGACCACCACCAGCTTCTTGCCTCGCGTGATGCCCGTGTAAACCAGGTTGCGCTGGAGCAGGAGGTATTGCTGCGTCGCCAGCGGGATAACGACAGCCGGAAACTCGGACCCCTGCGACTTGTGGATGGTGATGGCGTAGGCGAGCGCGACCTCGTCCAACTCCCCGAAGTCATAGACGACCTCCCGCTGGTCGAACTTCACGGTGACCTCGCGCTCCATCTGGTCGATCTTGATGATCTGGCCAATGTCGCCATTGAACACATCCTTGTCGTAGTTGTTCTCCGTCTGGATCACCTTGTCCCGTGGTCGGAACTGCCAGCCGAACTTCTCCACGACCGGCTCATCGGCACGGGTCGGGTTCAGCTCGCTCTGAAGCTTTACGTTCAGCTCCCTGATGCCCAGGGAGCCACGGTTCATCGGGCAGAGCATCTGGATGTCTCGGATCGCGTCCAAGCCGAACTTGGCCGGTATCCTCTTCTTCACCATGTCCAGGAGGGTTGCGGCAATCTGCTCCGGCTCCGCCCTGTCGATGAAATAGAAGTCGGACTCGGCATCCTTCGCCGTTATCTCAGGCATGTGGCCCTCGTTGATGCGGTGCGCCGTCGTGATGATCCGGCTGTGCGCCGCCTGGCGGAAGACCTCCGTCAGCCTGACGACCGGCACCACGCCGCTGTCAATGAGGCTGCCCAGCACCATGCCCGGCCCCACGGAAGGCAGTTGATCCACGTCGCCGACCAGAAGCAGGCTGGCGTTCGGCGGCAGCGCCCGTAGCAGATGATTCATCAGGATCACGTCAACCATCGAAGTCTCGTCCACCACGAGGAGGTCGCACTCCAGCGGTCGGCTTTCGTTGCGCGTGAAGCCTCCCGAGCCTGGGTTGACCTCCAGCAGCCGGTGGATCGTCTTGGCCTCGACGCCGGTCGTATCCGACAGCCGCTTGGCGGCGCGGCCCGTGGGTGCGCACAGCAGGCACCGCACCTTCTTGGCCCGCAGGATGAGCAGGATGGCGTTTACGAGCGTCGTCTTGCCCACGCCCGGCCCGCCCGTGATGATGAGCGCCCGGCTGGACAGGGCCTGCCGGAGCGCGGCTAGCTGGCTGGGCGCTAATACCTTTCCGGTCTTCTGCTGGCACCAGGCGGCTGCTTTCTCCAGGTCGATGGGCGGATAGCTCGGCGGCGCGGCAGCCAGGAACTTGATGCGGGCGGCGATGCCATCCTCGGCCCGCTTCAGGCTGGGCAGGAAGATCAGCTCCTGGTCGGCGATCGTCT
>OCZT010005211.1_pt1 | contig 13018 bp, 11 predicted proteins | sample 1539031 | NCBI WGS metagenome assembly OCZT01 (sample SAMEA3539308, study PRJEB22396) | soil metagenome | biome: tundra; feature: field; material: soil | place: USA | collected 2010-05 | depth 0.15 m | reverse complement strand
TGACGCTCGCACTGGGCGATGCGCTCGCCGTGACGCTGCTCGAGGTCAAGGGATTCCGCCGCGAGGATTTCGCGCGGCTTCATCCCGGCGGGGCGCTCGGCAAGCGGCTCCTCCTGGCCGTGCGCGACGTGATGGTGACGGATGACCTGCCGATTCTCCGACCCGGAGCGACGATGCGCGAGGCCGTGGTGCAGCTGGCGGAACGACGCGGCATCGCGATCGTGACGGACGGCGACGGCAGCCTGCAGGGCGTAATCACGGCAGGCGACCTCACGCGCCTGATGGAGCGCGAAACGGATTTTCTCAAGGTGCGCGTGGACTCGGTGATGACGAAGTCGCCGAAGACCGCCGCGCCCGACGAGCTCGGAAGCGCCGTCGTGTATCGCATGGAGCGCTCCGGCATCATGGCCGTGCCCGTCGTCGACTCCTCATCGCACGTGGTCGGGGTCGTCCACCTGCACGACCTCATGCGGGCCGGTGCGGCGTGAGGAAGGCACTGCTGCTCGCGATCGCGCTGCTCTGCGCGTGCAAGGAGGAGAAGGGACCGCCGATCGCCGCGAACAAGCAGACCATCGCCGATTCGGCGGACCAGGTGCTCTTCGGTCAGCGCATGCTGATCACCGACCGCGGACTGAATCGCGCCGAGATTCACTCCGACACCGCGTACTTCTTCGACGAGAACACGCGCACCGAGATGCGCATCGTCGACGGCAAATTCTTCAACTCGCAGGGGCTGCTCGACGCGGTGCTCACCTCGCGCACCGGCCTCTACAACCAGCGCCTCAACTCCCTCGAGGCGCGCGGCGACGTCGTGATCACGACGATCGACGGACGGCGCCTCGAGACGCCGTACGTACGCTACGATCAGCGCGTCAACCTCGTCTCGAGTGACAGCAACTTCACGCTTACCGACCCGGACGGCCGGAAGCTGCGCGGCATCGGCTTCACGACCGATCCCGACCTGAACGACCTGAAGGTGGTCAAGATGCTCAGCGCGAAGGCCGGCCCGGTCGCGGTGCCCAAGTAGGGATGCGTCGTTCCGCCGTGCTCCCGGCCCTGTTCGCGTGCGCCGCCTTCCGGGCTCACGCGCAGGGAAACGTGCGCGGCGGCGAGAAAGCGAAGGAGTGCGTCGTCATCACCACCGGCGTCGTGGTGAACGGCCAGGTCACCACGCATTCCGACATGCACGGAAAGGACACCACGTGGGTGGGCGGCGGCTTCGACGCCACGTGCGACGGCACCGACCAGCGCGTCCTCTCGGACAGCGCCGAGCATTACGCCGACCGGAAGATCCTGATCCTCATCGGGCACGTCCACTACACCGAGAAGCGGCTCAAGCTCGACGCCGACCGCATTACATACTATACCGGGGAAGAACGCTTGCTCGCCGAGGGAAACGTGGTGGGGGTGACGAACACGGGGACGCGCTTCATCGGCCCGCGCGCGGAATACCTGAGGCCTGCGGTGGGCGTTCGGGAAAAGTCGCACCTCGTGGCGGAGCCGCGGTCCAATATCTGGGTCAGCCCGAAAGATCAGGGCAACGATACCAAGGACTCGGTCAACATCCAGGCCGATCGCCTGATCATGGACAACGATTCGTTGATTTTCGCGAAGGGCATCGTGATCATCGAGCGCCCCGACATTCTCTCCACGAGCGATTCCGCGTTCGTCAACAAGGCCACCGAATTCGCGAGGCTCATGCAGACGCCGAAGGTGGTCGGCCGCGGCGATCGGCACTTCACGCTCGACGGCGACGTCATCGACATCTACTCGAAAGAGCACGAGGTGGAGCGCGTGAAGAGCCTCGGGCACGCCCAGGCCACGAGCGACGATGTCACGCTCAGGTCCGACACGATCGACCTCCGCGTCTCCAACCAGAAGCTCGAGCGGGCCTTCGCGTGGGGCCGCACGCGGGCGCACGCCCACTCGAAAGACCAGGACATCACCGCGGATTCCATCGACGTGTCCATGCCGGGCCAGACGCTCCGGACGATGCGCGCGCTCGGCCGCGCGATTGCGGAGAGCGCCCCCGACTCGGCCAAGATCACGTCGAAGCAGCTCGACTACCTGGCGGGCGACACGATCACCGCGCAGTTCGACTCGTCTCTCGCGACCGACACGGTGAAGCAGCCGAGCGTGAGGGAAATCTTCGCGAAGGGTTCCAAGGGCGCGAGGGCGAAATCGTACTACCAGGTCGCGCGCAGCGGCGAGGAGAAGACCGACCGGCCGAACGTGAACTACGTGCTCGGCGACAGCATCACGGTCACGTTCCGCAAGCGTCAGGTCTACGAGGTCCGCGTGCGAGGGCACGCGGAGGGTTTCTACGACGAACTCGTCGCCGACAGCACCAAGTCCGCGGCCGCGAAGGATTCCACGGCAACCAAGCCGGCGCAGAAGCCGGCGGAGAAGAAGAAACCGTGATCGGCAACGGAAGCCCCGGGGCAATCGACCCGGTCCACGCGATCGCCCAGCGGTACGCGGGCGAAGACCGGTCCGCGGCGCTCGCGCTGCTCGCACTCGTCCGTCTCGCGGACGACGACGGTGCCGCGTCGTTCCACGATGTCGCGCTCGGACTGCGCACCGACTACCTCGCCGCCGTGCGCGCGGAGGGACGCGACGCCGACGCCGAGGCCGGACGGCTCAGCCTCGACGAAGTGCGCTTCCACCTCGCGAACGTCGTGGTCCCGCGCCTGGTGGGCAGTGGCGCGCTCGTCACCGTGGACGGCGATCCCACGCACACCAAGCTACGGATGGCGCCGGGGCTTTGGAGCCAGGTTCGTGGCCTGCGCGGCGAGCTCAGTGCCGCCCTGCGCGAGACGGGGGAGTTCGCGGCCGCGCCGCGCCGCGTGTCGGCAGCGCCGAGAGTCGAGGGGCACAGCGTCCTGCGCGCCGAAGGACTCGTGAAGACGTATCGCCGCCGCAATGTGGTGAACGACGTCGCGCTCGACGTGAAGCAGGGAGAGATCGTCGGCCTCCTCGGCCCGAACGGCGCCGGCAAGACGACGACGTTCTACATGATCGTTGGCCTCATCCCGCCAGAGCACGGCCGGATCCTCTTCGACGAGGAAGACATCACCAACATGCCGATGTACCGCCGCGCGAGGCGGGGCATCGGCTATCTCTCGCAGGAACCGTCCGTGTTCCGCAAGCTCACGGTCGAGGAGAACATCCTCGCGATCCTCGAGACACTCCCCATCAGCAGGAAGGAGCGGGAACTGCGGCTCGAAGGGCTCCTCGACGAGCTGAACATCAAGCACTTGCGGGCGAACAAGGCGTTCTCGCTTTCGGGCGGTGAGCGCCGGCGCCTCGAGATCACGCGCGCGCTCGTCACGCAGCCGAAGTTCATGATGCTCGACGAGCCGTTCGCGGGCGTCGATCCGATTGCGGTGCACGACATTCAACAGATCGTCGCCAGCCTCAAGCACCGCGGCATCGGCGTGCTGATCTCCGACCACAACGTCGAGCAGACCCTCGACATCGTGGATCGCGCGTACATCCTGTTCGACGGCCAGGTGAAGGTCTCCGGTCTCGTTCGCGACCTCGTGTTCGACGACACCGTCGCGGACATCTACCTCGGTCCGACGCTGACGGCCCGCCTGCGCACGCGCTTCCAGACCGAGCACGGAGACCGCACGCCCGCGCTGGCGCACGCCGTGCAGCCGACCGAGTCGCCGCCGGAGCCTGCCGGATGAAGGGAGGGCTGAGCCAGAGCCTTCGCCTTGGGCAGGAGCTCAAGATCAATCCTCGCCTCTATCAGGCGATGGACATGCTGTACATGCCGTTGCTCGACCTGCAGCAGCACCTGAAGCAGGAACTGCTCACGAATCCGTTCCTCGACATGCTCGAGGACGACGAGGAAGAGCCGGGGGCCGACGAGGAGGCGGAGACGGAGCTGGAGGAGTCGCCCGAAGTTGCGGTGGAGGAACCCAACACGAACACGGACGACGAGACCAACTGGGAGGAGATCCTGCTCGACGGGTTCGAGTCGTCGGGCGGCATGAGCGAGCAGCGCGACGATCGGGAGCAGTACGAGGCGGTGTCGGTCGGCGCGCATCATCTCGACGACTACCTGCTCGAACAGATCAAGCTGCTCGACCTCAACCCGCGCCAGCTGCTGCTCGCCGAAGAGTTCATCGGAAACATCAACGACGACGGCTACCTCGCGGCGTCGTTGAGCGAGATCCTCGAGGGCATCAACGACGTCGTGGCGAAAGCGGCCGAGCGCGCCGGGCGCGACGACGAGAAGCTGCCGTTCTATACGATGGCCGAGGCGGAGGAAATGCTGGCGATCATCCAGCGGCTCGACCCGCCGGGGACCGGAGCGCGCGACCTTCGCGAGTGCCTGCTGCTGCAGCTGCAGGATGCCGGGCAGTCCGGCACGCTCGCCGAGCGCCTCGTGCGCGATTTCTTCCAGGAACTGATCGCGCACCGCTGGAGCGACGTGGCGCGAAAGGTCGGCGTGACGACGGTCGAGGTGCAGCGCGCGGCGGACGACATCGCGAAACTGAGCCCGAAGCCGGGACTCGCGCAGTCGGGCAAGCAGGACAACTACGTGGTCCCGGACATGGTGGTCGAGAAGATCGACGGGGAGTACCTGGTGTTCGTGAACGACGGCAACCTGCCGCGGCTGAAGCTGAGCCGCGTCTACCAGGACATCGCGCGCGACAAGAAGAAGTTCGAGGGCGAGAACAAGGAATTCATCACGAACAAGCTCAACGCCGCGCAGTGGCTGATCCAGGCCATCGAGCAGCGGCGGCACACGATGCTGAAGGTGATGCACTTCATCGTGGACCGGCAGCGCGAGTTCTTCGAAAAGGGCGTGCAGTTCCTCAAGCCGCTGACGCTGCGCGAAGTCGCGGACGCCATCGGCATGCACGAGAGCACGGTGAGCCGCGTGACGAACGAGAAGTACGCGCAGACGCCGCGGGGCGTCCTGCCGCTGAAGTTCTTCTTCTCATCGGGACTCTCCACGGTGGACGGAGAGGACGTGTCGGCACGCGGCATCAAGGATACGATCTCGAAGCTCGTCAACGACGAGGACCCCAAGAACCCCCTGACGGACCAGGCCATCGTGGAGATTCTGGAACGGGACGGCATTCAGATCGCGCGGCGCACGGTCGCCAAGTACCGCGAGCAGCTCGGCGTGCTGTCGGCAAGAATGAGGAAACGCGTATGAGCCTAAACAACCTTCCGCCGGCCGTTTCCGTGCTGGTTCCGGCGAAGGACGAGGCCGAGAATCTCCCGCTGTTCATGCAGCTCTGCGACGAGACGTTTCGCTCGCGCACCGAAACGTACGAAGTCATCGTCATCGACGACGGGTCGACCGACGGCACGGCGCAGGTGCTCGAGACCCTCGTGGCGAAGTATCCCTTCCTCCGGGTCGTGCGGCACCGCAGCCAGCGCGGGATCGCCGACGCGCTCCGGAGCGGCTTTCTCGCGGCGCGCGCCGACATCCTCGTGTTCTTTCCCGCCGACCTGCAGTTCAAGCCCGAGGACATTCCGCGGCTCGTCGCGCCGATCCTCGCCGGCGAGTCGGACATGGTCACGGGCTTCAAGCAGGGAGCGTACGGGAAGGCTTTCGTGTCGGGGATCTACAACAGGCTCTCGCGCACGCTGTTCCATGTGCCGGTGCGGGACCTCAACAACGTGAAGGCGTACCGGCGCGAGATCATGGAAGAGCAGCCGGCGCGGCCCGACTGGCACCGCTACATGATCGTGCTGGCGGCGGCAAAGGGATACACGGTCACGGAAATCCCGGTGCCGCTCTATCCGCGCCACGCGGGGAAATCGAAGTTCGGAATCTCGCGCATTCCGATCGGGGTGCTGGACATGCTCGCCGTCTGGTTCGAGCTGCGCTTCGGCCAGAAGCCGCTGCTCGCGTTCGGCATGCTGGGTGCGGGGCTGTTCGCGATCGGCTTGCTCTCAGGTGTGGCGGCGCTGATCCTCCTGTTCACCAAGGACATCGGCGTGCGCGCGGTGTGGACCGTCATCCAGACGTGCCTGGTGCTCGGCTCGGTCTTCTTCGCGACGGGGCTGCTCGGCGAGCAGATCGCCGTGCTGCGCGCCGAGCAGCGGGAGCTGCGCCGGCTGCTCGACGAACGGCGTCCGCCGCGCGACCGCTGAGCGAACGGAACGACCGAGCCACGTGCGAATCCTCTTCGTCACGCATTCGTTCCCGCGTTTCCCCGGCGACGTGGCGGGCGCATTCATCCTCCGTCTCGCGCGAGCGCTCGCGGATGGCGGCACGGAGGTGCGGGTGCTGGCGCCGTCGGCGCCGCGGCTCGCAAACGTTGAGACGATCGAGGGGATCGCCGTGCGCCGCTTTCGGTACGCGCCAAAGAAGTGGGAAACACTGGCGTACACGGGAACGATGGCGGAGCAGGTGGGCGATTCGTTCCGCGGAAAGGCGGCGCTCGCGGGAATGCTCAGCCGGGGCGCGCTCGCGGTGCGCAGTGCGGCCGCGGAGTTCGCGCCCGACGTGATCCACGCGCACTGGTGGTTTCCCGCTGGTCTGCTGGCGTTCGGATCGCTGTCGTCGAAGCCGCTCGTCACGACGATGCATGGGAGCGACGTGCGGCTCGCGCGGCGGAGCGCGTGGGCGCCGGTCCTGTTCCGGCGCGTGATGGCGAGGTCGTCGGCAGTGACCGCGGTGAGCAGTTATCTCGCCAGCGAAGCGCAGTCGATGGCGGCCGGCCTGAACGTCGCGGTCGAACCGATGCCGGTGAACGTCGAGTTGTTCTCGCCGCTCGCAGGTGCCACCGCGGGCTCGCGATCGCCGGACCGTTTTCTCTTCGTCGGCCGCCTGAACGAGCAGAAGGGAATCGCGCTGCTGCTTCAGGCCCTCGCCGCGTCGGGGTCGGGCGCATCTCTCGACGTGGTCGGCGACGGCGACGGCCGCGCCGCGCTCGAGTCCATCGCGCGAACGCTCGGCGTGGCCGGACGCGTGCGATGGCTCGGCGCGCAGTTGCAGGAGCAGCTCGTGCCGCTGTATCGCGCCGCAACGGCGGTGGTGATCCCGAGCGAAGGCGAGGGGCTCGGACTCGTCGCCGTCGAGGCGCAGCTGTGCGAGACGCCGGTGATCGCGTTTCGGTCGGGCGGGCTGCCGGATGTGGTGTCCGATGGCGCCACCGGGCTCCTCACGCCGCCCGGTGACGTCGGCGCGCTCGCGGCGGCGATGGACGCCGTGCTCGCCCGCGACGACCGCGGGGCATCTTTGGGAAAAGCGGGACGCGACGCCGCGCTGGCGCGATTCTCACCGAACGTCGTCGCGTCGCACTACGCCGCAATCTACGAGAGCGTGACCCATGACCGGTAAGCGAATCTGGCGGGTGGCGCAGGTCACGTTCTTCGTCGTGGCCCTGGCGTATTTCGCGCGGGCGATCGTTCACGACTGGGACGCGTTGGCAACGCTTCCTTCGACGCTGCACCCGAACTGGTGGATGATCGTGGCGTCGGGAGGGTGGGTGCTCGCGAGCTACGTCGTGCTGATCGAGACCTGGCGCCAGATCGTGATCGCATGGGGCGGCCATCTCTCGTGGGGCAGCGCGGCGCGCATCTGGTTCATCTCGAATCTCGGCCGCTATGTGCCCGGAAAGGTCTGGCAGATCGGCGCGATGGGCGCCTTGGCGCAGCAGGCCGGCGTATCGAGCGTGGCCGCCGTCGGGTCGTCGCTCGTCGTGAACCTCGTGAACATCCTGGCGGGCTTCCTTGTGGTCGCCGTCGCCGGTTCGCGCAACATCGTGGGGTCTCCAGCGGCATTCGTGGCGGCACTCGTCGTATTCTGCGCGGCGGTCATCGCGTCGCCCTGGCTCCTGCCGCCACTCGCGCGCCTGGCGCAGCGTGTCACCGGCCGCAACGTGCCCGTGCCTGCGATTCCGCCGCTCGCAATCATCTTTGCCGTGGCGGGTTGTGCCGTGGCCTGGAACCTGTACGGCATTGCATTCCGCGACCTCGACGTCGCACTTTTCGGCGCTGCCGCTGGCAAGACCTCCGCCTACACGGCAGTTTTCATCCTTTCGTATCTGGCGGGGTATATCGCCCTGTTCGCGCCCGGAGGGATCGGCGTGCGGGAGGGCGTGCTGCTCAGTCTTCTCGCAGCCGCCGGTCTGGAGACCGGGGCGAAGGGCGGCGCGCTGGTCATCGTGTCGCGGCTGTGGCTCACCATCATCGAGGCTGCGCCCGGCCTGATTCTGCTCGCCGTTCGCCGCCCGAAATCGTTCAATCCCACCATTGAGAAGCATGGCCCGTAAACACGCAGAACTCGCGGCGGACGCACCGGACAACACGTACGCACCGCGCTTTGCGTCCGCGTGGGCGGCGCTGGTGTATGCCGTGAGCGCGCTCACGCTGACCTATCCGGCGCTTGGGGGAAAGTTCCTGGTCAATTCGCTGAGCGACCAGTACAAGGCGGGATTCTCGTTCCGCGATTTCGCGGCGCAGACGCTCAAGACCACGGGCGCATTCCCGCAGTGGGATCCGTACATCTTCGGCGGCATGCCGTACGTCGCGGCGATGCACGGCGACATCTTCTATCCGACGTTCCTCCTTCGGATGATCCTGCCGACCGACGTCGCGATGACGTGGGGGATGATCCTGCACTTCTTCCTGTGCGGGCTCGCGACCTTCTGGTTCCTGCGGAGCGCCGCACGCTTCTCGTTCTTTCCCGCGCTGATCGGCGGCGCGGCGTACATGATGGGCGGGTTCGTTTCGTCGCTGCCGTCGGCGGGGCACGACGGGAAGATCTTCGTCTCCGCGCTCTTCCCGCTGGCGCTGCTCGTGCTCACATGGTGCATGCGCGACGGGAAACGATGGGCGTGGGGAGTGTTCTCGCTGGTGGTCGGGCTCGCCGTGCTGACACCGCACCCGCAGCTGCTGCAGTACCTGCTGCTCGCGAGCGGAGCGTGGGCGGTTTTTCTCGCGTTCGGCGGAACCGGCACGGAGAAGCTTCCGCGGCGCACGGCGGTCGGGCGGCTTGCGACGGCGCTGGGTGCGGTGCTCATCGGCGGCGCGATCGGCGCGATCCAGTTCCTGCCGGTTCGCGAGTATGTGAGCTGGTCTCCGCGTTCGGCGGGATTCGGCTATGACACCGCCACGACCTTTTCCTTTCCGCTCGAAGAACTGATCAATACCTATCTCCCGCAGTTCTCCGGGATCCTCATGAACTACTGGGGAAGGAACCCGGTTCATTTCCACAGCGAGTACATCGGCGTCGCCGTGCTCGTGCTCGCGTTCGCCGCGTTCGGCGGAGGATGGACCGGAGCACGCAAGCGTTTCTTCTGGTTCTGGATCGGAACCGGAATCGTCTCGCTCCTCTGGGCGCTCGGCGGCAGCACGCCCTTCTTCCAGCTGATTTACGCGCTCGTTCCCGGCACGAAGTTCTTCCGCGCGCCGAGCACGATCTTCTTCATCACGACGTTCGCGGTTGCCATACTCGCCGCCTTCGGCACGGAGCGGCTGCTCGCGGGCCGTTTTTCGACACGGTACGTATACGGCTGGCTGATCGGCGCGACAGTCGTCACGCTCTTCGCGCTCGCCGGCGGGTTCACCGTGCTCGCGCAAAACATCGCCGTTAGCCCGCAACTCGCAGACAGGATCGACGCGAACGCGGCCGCCGTGAAAGTCGGGGCGCTCCGCTCACTGTTTTTCGTCGGGCTGACGTGCGGAACGATCTTGTTGTTCACGCGCCGGAAGATCGCGCCGCAGATCGCGGGATCGGCGCTGGTGGCGCTCGTGGCCGTGGATCTGTGGAGCATCGAGCGGTTCTATTGGGAATTCTCCGAACCGGCGAAGACGCTCTACGCGACGGATACCACGATCGAGTTCCTCAAGAAGATCAACCAGCCTGTGCGCGTCGTGACGATCGGAGTTCCCGATTTCCCGATGGCGGTCAACGATGCCAACTTGAACTACGATGGCTTGATGGCGCACGGTATTCGCGTCGTGTACGGCTATCATGGAAACGAACTTGGGCGCTTCGATCAACTCGCCGGTGCAAACGAGAATCGTCAGTACGCGAACCCCACGGTGTGGGCGCTGCTGAACGCCGAGTTCTTCCTTATTAACACCGACTCGATTCCGATCCCGGGCGCGCGCCGGATCGTCGGTCCCGTGCGCGATGCGGCGGGCACCGCTGTGTCGCTCTTCCTCCTTCCCGGCGAACATCCGTTCGCGTGGGTGGCGCCGCTCATGATCAAGTATCCTGATTCGGCCGTGAGTGAAGCGTACAAGGCGACCAACTTCCCGGTGCGAAGCGTCGCCATCTTCGACACATCGTCCAAGGTCCAGGGAGCGCAGGTCAGTTCGCTTCCCGCGCCGCTCGCGACCACGACGCACGTAGACGCCTATGCGCCCGGACACATCGTGCTGACGCTGAGCGACCCCGCGCCGAAGGGGTCAGCGCTGGTGGTCTCCGAAAATTTCTATCCCGGCTGGCGCGCAACGGTCGACGGCAAGCCGGCAACCGCCGAGCGCGCCGACCTCTCGTTGATCGGGATTCCGCTGCCCGAAGGCGCGAAGAAGGTCGAGTTGAATTTCTCGAGCGACAGCTATAAGGAAGGGAAGACGATCACGCTCGCCGCTCTCGCGATCTCGATCCTCGCGGTGCTGGCGGGCCTGTTCATCCCGTCGTTTCCGGGCGGCACGCCGGCAGGTGCGGCGAAGGCCGCCGAGCTTCGATCGGTGGAGCGCGCCGCCTGATGTCGGAGAAGGCACTCGTCATCATTCCCACGTACAACGAGAAGGAGAACGTCCGCTCGGTCGTCGAGCGCGTGCTCGCCACCGACGCGCGGCTCGAAGTCCTGATCGTCGACGATAATTCGCCGGACGGCACGGGCAACATCGTCGAGGAGGAGAGCGGGCGGAATCCGCGCGTGCACCTCATGCGGCGCCCCGCCAAGATGGGACTCGGTACCGCGTACCGCGACGGCTTCGGCTGGGCGCTGGAGCGCGACTACGAATACATCTTCGAGATGGACGCCGACTTTTCGCACGACCCGTCGCACCTGCCGCTTTTTCTCGAGGCGGCGCAGAAATTCGACTTCGTGCTCGGCTCGCGCTATCTCGACGGCAACGTGACGGTCGTGAACTGGCCGATGCGCAGGCTGATGCTCAGCTACGGCGCGAACGTCTACGTGCGTATCGTCACCGGCATGAAGCTCTGGGACGCCACCGGAGGCTTCAAGTGCTTTCGCAGACGCGTGCTCGCCGCGATCGACCTGAACGACGTGCGGTCGAACGGCTACGCATTCCAGATCGAGATGAGCTTTCGAGCCTTCAGGAAGGGCTTCAAGGGTGTCGAGATACCCATCGTCTTCTCGGACCGCACGCACGGCTTGAGCAAGATGAACAAGGGAATCATGGCCGAGGCCATCCGGATCCCGTGGCTGCTGCGCTGGTGGACCATGGTGGGGCGCCTCTAACAACCATGAGCATCCCGCATGGCCGGAAGTTCTGGAAGATGAGCGGGTCGGGGAACGACTTCCTCTTTTTCGACGCCCGAATCGACCCGCCGGGCTCGTTTTCGACACCTGAAGTGATCGATCAGGTCTGCGCCCGGGCTACCGGGGTTGGCGCCGACGGCATTGTTTTCATCCAAAACGATGCCACTGAAGCATTTAGGATACGTTACTTCAACCGAGATGGGAGCCTTGCCGAGCTTTGTGGCAACGCGTCGCTGTGCAGCGCGCGGCTCGCGACCGAGCTGGGGATCGGAAACCGAACAGGTTTCCGATTTGCTACGGATGCCGGCGTGATCTCCGCGCGTTTCGTCGAGGATGAGCCGGAAATCGACCTTCAGCCGGTCAAGGGACTCCGGCCGGACGCCGGATTGCCGCTCGGCGCCGGCGAACGACGTATCGGATTCGCCGATACCGGTGTGCCGCACCTGATCGTTTTGGTTGATGACGTCGAGGGCATCGACGTGGCCGTCAGAGGGCGCGAGCTGAGGTTCGAGCCAAGCCTGGCCGATGGTGCGAATGTCAACTTCGTGTCCAAGTCCGATGGCTCGGTATGGCGCATGCGGACGTACGAACGGGGGGTCGAAGGGGAGACCCTGGCCTGTGGAACGGGGACCGTCGCGGCGGGTGTTCTGCTCGAAGCCTGGGGCCTGAGCGGGCACCAGACGCTGCTCCGCAGCCAATCCGGGAGGATCCTGACGGCGACGATGAGGCATATCGGCTCGGAGATCCTGCCATCGCTGAAAGGCGAGGCTCGCGTCGTGTTTACCGGGGAATTGGCCGAATTGTAGGCAAATCGTTGGTATTGAACATGGTTTCCCACACAGATTCGCCTTAGAGATTTACATAATACATATTATACGTAGTTCATCGACAGCAAAACTGCCAACCGGCCACTCGTCAGAAGCAGCCAGACGTCATCAAGTCCCTGTTTTGGATGGTCCGGATGGACGCTAGACTTCACGTATTACTTGAGGTCGTGAACCACCGAACGGAGTCGAACAAATGCTCAAGGATTTCAAGGCATTCGTAATGCGCGGCAGCGTCGTCGACTTGGCCGTCGGCGTCATCATCGGGGCCGCGTTCGGATCGATCGTCAAGTCGCTCGTCGACGACATCCTGATGCCGCCGATCGGGCTTGCGACGGGCGGCATCGACTTTGCCAACAAGTTCATCGTCCTGAAGGACGGCGCGAAGGCTGCCGCACCCTACGCGTCACTCGCCGACGCGAAGGCGGCGGGCGCGGTAACGATGAACTACGGGCTGTTCGTGAACCAGACCGTCACCTTCCTGATCGTCGCGGCCGCCATCTTCCTGGTGGTCAAGCTCGTAGCCCGCCTGCAGTCACCGGTCCTGGTGGCGGTGCCGACGGCGCCGAGCACCAAGGGCTGCCCGTTTTGCGCAACGCAAATCCCGATCGCCGCCAAGCGGTGCCCGAACTGCACGTCACAGCTCTAGATGCTCTAGGCTAGTTCAGTTCTTCCCCGCCGGCGCAGCGTCCAGTTCGCCGAGCCTGACCTTGGCCTCGGCAACCGCGGGAGAGTCCGGCCGCGAGGCCAAATCAG
>OCZT010005210.1_pt1 | contig 13020 bp, 11 predicted proteins | sample 1539031 | NCBI WGS metagenome assembly OCZT01 (sample SAMEA3539308, study PRJEB22396) | soil metagenome | biome: tundra; feature: field; material: soil | place: USA | collected 2010-05 | depth 0.15 m | reverse complement strand
ACTGTCCGCGGTCTAGATCTTCTTTGAACGAAGTAAGAGGACGCTTGACTGAGCAAATACTGGTCTGCCGAATGCGCTCGTAATCCAGATCATGCTTAAGAAAAACGGCCAGCCGCTGAAGGGTTTCGGCCGGCCGGTTGACCAGATCTTCGTAACGCGTTTCCAAATAATCTGCCTGCAGCGTGGAACCGAGCTTTCGGCCTTTGCGGACAATCCACTCCCAGTAAAGTCCAGCGGCCAGTAGTGCTTTGTCGCGGTCCCAGGGAAGCGGCCGGCTCCAACCCCGCTTGTCCAGCGATAAGGCAATATCGCGAGGATCCCGAATGATGTGAATGATCAGCGCATCGGGGAAATCTTTCTTGATCCTCAACAAGTGGGGAATGTTGGTTGGGGTTGAATCAATCCAGCGGTCCACTCCTTGTTTACGCGCGACCTCTTCCATCACGACTCTCAGAAAATCGCTTCCGCTTCGGCATCCGGATATTGCGGCCTTGATCTCCTCAGCCTCTAGTCCAGAAACGTCGAAAGCCTTGCTGCGGAGCCAGTCGTCCATCATTCTTGTTTTATTCTTAGGAACATTGAGGTTGCCATAAATAGGCTCCAGAACATCGAACACATTCATTTGCGTGTGGAACTCGGCGAAGCCACCGGCAGAAAGAAGCAGGTGGTACAGATAGCTGGTGCCCGAGCGCGGGCAACCCACGATGAACACGGGCGGCTTCATGGTCATGCGCTTACCAAGTAGATAATCAAGACGAAGCAGGGACAGCGCCGGAGGTCTGCATGGAAGCCCCAACGAAGCCTATGTGATGAAACGTGCCTTGTGGACAGGCGATTGTACCCTGGAAAGTTTCCACCTAGGCTGGGCGCCCCGTCGCAAAACAGTTTTGTTTCCAAGGCATCATTTATTTCAACTCGACAATAAAAACATCGGTCCGGTATTTGTCGCTGTCCGGTATTTTTCCCAATTGGTCTTCCCAGTCGGATGTGAACATGAAGAAGCGTCCATCCTGCGAAACGTTACCTCGCGGGGACGACCAGAAGCCGTTCCTGGCGGTGCTATACGTGTGGGCAAACCGCCAAACTTTGGAAGCCTTGCCATCCGTTTCCGCACAGTCGATTTCATTCTCCCATGGTCCGTTCACAAGTGGTGCGACTCCGGGCGTATCCGGGTTTATTGGTTGGTAAGTCGAGAAACAAATCGGTGCGGAATCATCCGGATCCACATTGTTCCAGGAGAAATGAGAATCAAACCAAGGTTCTTTGCTAGGCTCCAACCCGGTGATAAGTGGAGATGAGTTCTCCAGATGATTCAGCGGTCTCAACCACAGGTCCATGGAATGGACCCGGCCGGAAGGACCGATAATATGAGTGTAGCCCATCGCATGGTGTCCAGAGCAACCTATGGAGCATACGCCGGCATTCATGCTATCGATCTCCCAGATAACCCAGTGATGCCCGGGGCCGCCGCCGCTGCCCCGTGTCAAATAGACGAATTTTCCGGACTTCGCCAATCGAGCGTTGTGAAGGGGGAAACGGTCGGGAACGGAAATCGTACCTTTGGGTCCCCACTGCCCACCGATTTCACCGGTCTCCGTGTTAAGCCAGCGGCACCCCAGCGTTCGGTCGTATATGTAGACCATGTAATACTTGTCTTGCACCGGCCCAAATGTGGCCATGAATCGATTGTCGTCAGCGCTGACCGAGACCGTATGCCCCGAGTCACCCTTTCCCAGTTTGATGCATTTTGAGGGGTTGTTTACCTGGGTGACCCGCCTGGCGGATGTGTCGTATTGCTCAAAGGACGTGTCACTACGATTTATGCCGTAGAGGACGTTGACCTTCGCGAAGCTGAACTGCGGCTCTCCTCCCCAGTTCAGGCCCGGGTTCCCTGCCGGTCGTGCGGTCATAGTCGCGGGATCGAAATCGTAGAGTAGAAGCGAGCCACCGGAAGTGATCACGTAGAACATTGTGGAATTCTTGTTCCACGAATTCTGTTCCGCGGAAGATGGTGTGACGAGCGGCCGCCCCGCGTGCCTTTGATCCGATCCGCTGTCGGTGACGCGCAAAATGCGCGATCCGAATGTTGGATCACTGATAATCGTTCCCGCTGGTCCGAGCGCTGGCGGTTTTTCCGGGTATTTTTCGACGCGCCTATCAGTGCGCGCGCAATACTCTTGAGGTCCGCACGTGCTGGTCGGAGGTCGGTCATGGTGGGCGTTGGCAGGGTTCTGCGCCGCACCGGTGGCCAAGCCCAGACCCAACGCCATGAAAAGCCGAAGAAACAGTCTCATTGAAAAGGGTGATAACCGCCGCTGTCTCGACCTGCTACATGAATCCATTCTAGCTAATTATCAGAAGACTGCCAACACGGAGACGAGGGCAGAGCAGTTGCGGCAAGATACGGCTTCCCGTCAAACGGAGGAGGCTTCAGCGCTGCAGCAAAGTGGCTCGCACACGGTCATAGAGGGAATTGCCCAGAATCCGCCTGGCAGCCTCGCGAACCGCGCTCCGAGTGCGCATGCGGGACAAAGAGTTGCCCTCGCAAATTGCGGCAAACGAGCTAAGGGGAACATTCCGCAACATCGCTACTCGACCCAAGGAAAAAACGTCGGTTTTTCTGGAATTCGCCTGAATGCGGCTGGTGGCGACTGTCCGGTAGCCGGCTGCGCGGGCGATAGCCACCACTCGCCGATCGCAGCGCCCTCCCGGGCACGAGAAATGGTCCACGGACTGGCCGACGATTTGTTCCAGTTGTGACTTTGCCTCGGAAATCTCGTACCGCAGTCCGCTCTCGTCGAGATCGGTCAGGTAGGGGTGGGTCATCGAGTGACAACCAATTTCGAAACCCTGGTCGCTGAGTTCTTTGAGTTGCGCGGGCGAAAGATAGCCCGGCTTTCCCAACCTCCCACAAATGACAAAGAACGTTGCATGGAAACCGCGATGCTGCAGTATCGGAGCCGCCGCCAAGAGATCCGTTTCGCACCCATCGTCGAAAGTGATGGTTACGTTACGTCCCTCTGGAAAGGCTAGCGCTTGGCCGACATTCAATCCGTGCCATCCATTGCTCTTCAGGTAATCCATTTGCCCGCGAAAATCGGGCTGAAGGAGGACGTAACGAGCATATCCCGGTTCGGATTGGCAAAGATTCCGTCCGGGGATCTCCAACTCGTGATACATCAGAAAGACGATGGAACGCCTGGGCATCAAGCAATCGCTCTATTCGACATTCAGGACCTTTACTCTTGCCGAATCCATTCAAGGTCGGTTCTATCCCCCGGTCTTAAGCTATGCGCGGAGGAACCCTACTCAGCGAACATGAAAGTCGAAATTCCTATCCGGATAAGTGTATGAAACGAATGGCTTACGATGTTCCATGATTTTCCATGAAGTCCGAATGTGAAAAGACTGCGACGATGGTAGTTTCTCACTTGCCGTTCAGACCGGTCCGGACTCCGACTCGCGGTCCGAAGTAACGGGACATTTTGTCCTTGAGTTGGATCCCCAGGGGATCTCGGGTGAGCACAAACCAGAGAAGTCCCACCGAATAAGCTGCAATGCCAGCCAGCAGATTCAGAAGGAGTTGCGGATAACGATGAGCATAGAAAGAGCGCTGTATCAAGACCAAAACGAAAATCATGGGGATACAAAGGACCACAGGGTAAAAGTAGGTTTCTATCAAGAATTTGCGCATTGGAATACCCAGATGGCGGCACAGGTGCCGGGGCAAAAAAAACAGCGACGTGCATAGCAGTGGGATTGCCGTGCCGATCGCATCGCCCACGATTCCCAGAGGCCGAACCAGCACGATGCTGAGGATCAGGTTTGCGATGCCTTCCATGAGCACGACATAAGCCAAGGATTTATGCAGACTCATTCCGAATAAGATCCGGTTCGAAGTCGACTGAGCCTGGTAGAACATGGATGGGATCAACAGCACAAGAAGGACGGTGTAACTCGATACATAACGCGGCCCTACCCAAGCTTCGATTACAGATTTCCCCATCACCACCAGAGCCACCGTCATGGGAAACATGACTAGAGCACAAGCCCGGTTTCCGGAAATGAAGATCTTGCGCAGTTGCTCGTAGTTCCCGGTGGCATGAAAGTGACTGGACATCGGGGTAAAAATCTGCGCCAGGCTGCTTACCACCTCTGACGCATACTCGATGAGGCGTGCTCCGATGGAAAAATACGTGATTGCCGAAGCGGAAAGGAACGTTCCAATGATGACTGCGTCCGTTTTGAACCGCAGGCGACCGGCAACGATGATCACAAAAGTGACCGAGCCGTAGTTGGCGACCTGTCGGAGCGACCCCCGGCTCACGTATTTCCATCCGTACGGAATGGCTAGGAACCGCTGCGCGATCACCGCCCGAACCACCGAAGCGATTAAGGGCAGGGACACGGTAATCAGAGCCACGCTGAGAAGTCCAAAACCGCGCCGGAGAACGTAGATGATCAGAACTGCCCGCACCAATGTCGCGACGATGTTGGTCCAGTTCAGCAGGTAGAACCTTTGCAGTCCCTCCAGGATGCCTCCCGCAATGCCCAGCGGGAAACCAAGAGCCACGGAGTATCCCACGATCAGAAACAGAAGCTTGGCGTCCTTGTGAAAACCGGGTGGAATGTGAAAAAGATGGTCCAGGTAGACGCCGCCCAACACAGTGGGCACCACCAGGATCAGACCGACACAACTGTAGGTGAAAAGGCTGGTGTTTATGAGTCGTACCAGCTCATCTTTGTCGCCAGTGGCCTCGAACTTCGAGACATAGCGGATGAGGGACGACCGGATTCCGAAATCGAAGATCCCGTAGTAACCGGTAAGCGAGTAGATCAGAACCCATAAGCCAAAGGCCTCGTCACCGAGATGGTGCAAGATGAAGGGCGAAAGGAAGAAGCCGACGCCTATACTCACCGCCAGGCCTCCCCAGCTCGACGCAACATTCTTCAGGGCGCGGATCTTTGAACTCATTCCACTTGGGTCCGATCTGTGGTAGATTGGCGCAAAAGCCGTCGGGATCGCTAGGTCGTTCTCGCTCCCATGGCATTTCTTTATGGCATTTCTTTCAGGTTGGCATAAAGTGCAGCCGATGTCCAGATAACCGTCGGGTGCATGCTAAAATCGGGGTGCTTTCGCTTGATACCCACCGCGCGGATCACTTGGCTCGGATCGGTATGGCGGAGCCATTCGGAATGCCCTCGCCCGTCAGGCTCTTCTTACGCGCATGGCTGTGGCTGCTTACTGCGGCCCTTGTTACCGTTCTCTGTTTGCTGCGTTGGGGCGGCGACCTCTTGATGACCGGCGATCCGCCGCCCGGGCACGTGGATGCGGCAATCGTGCTCCAGGGTTCGATTGTCGCGCAAAAGGCCCGCATCGCCGGCGCCATCAACTTGCTGCAGGGTGGCGTTGTCGACCGCGTTTTACTTAGCGTTCCGAAGGAATCTTACTGGGGTCAGTCCATCCCGCCGGTTGCCCGTGCCTATTTCGAACGGACCTACGGCAGCGATCTGGCCGCTCGTGTCGACTTTTGCGAGACCAATGCGGATGTGGACTCCACTCGGCAGGAAGCCGAGGCTCTCAGCCCTTGTATCCAAGAGCGCCAATGGCAGTCGATAGTGATCGTGACCTCGAACTATCACACACGCCGGGCAGGAATGATCTGGCGGAAGATGACCAGGCATGATCCGCAAATTCACGTCTGGATCGATGGCGTGAAGGACCCTGAGTTTCATCTGCCTTGGTGGCGTCATCGTCAGTCTGCGAAGATCTGGTTGATCGAATCTTCGAAGCTAGCTTGGACGGTGCTCGGAGGATCATAGGATTTATTTATCGGCCCGCCCCCCGGCGACAGCGTGCTCCTGCGCTCTCTACTTTCTGCGGCCTGGGGCAAGGTGCTGAGACGCCATCCGCCGCCATGCTAGCAGGTCCCCAACTCCTGAAACCCAGCTCTCGAACTCGATTTGGCTTCGATTCTGATGGTCGATGAAGCGCGGCAGCAACAGGCTGTCGCTTTGCCGCGTAGCGAGACCGGCGTCACAGGTGGTCGCAGACACCACACGCTCTTTCCGTAGCCAGGTAAGAAAAGAGGGCTGATGTACTCCGCTCGGATAGCAGAAGTGAACCGGGTCAGTGGTCGTGTACTCCTGAATCCGCAAGCGATTGTCCTGTATTTCCCTGCGGAACAGAGTTTCATCCTCTGGGGTGCGGTGCCGGTGCGTGTGCAGTTGAACATCAACACCATTTCTGGCGATTTCCTGCAGCTCGCGAGCGTTCATCAACTGCAAGATCCGCTTCGCCAACAGGCTGGCATAGTCAATCTTCAGAGCACGAGCTAATTGGGCTGCGATCGCATCCTTCTCGAGTGCGGTCCTGTTCTCACGCTCCGAGATTTCAATGAGAGCACGCATGACTTCCGACCGTCCCGTGTAGGTCCGCAAATCCAAGGGCCGATTCAGCCCAATACCTTCGTCACTCATAATCACCTGGCCCCGGCGCGTCCACAGCATGTACGAACAGATCAGGTTGAACACCGGCTTCTCAACTGAAGTGTAATAGGTGGTCTGATACACAGTTACCGGGAACCCGTAGCGTCTTAGCAGGGGGTAGGCTTGCCGAAAGAAATCGTAACCGCCGTCGTCGAATGTCAGGGCGACGCTGCGCGGAGGCAGAGTCCCGGCACGAAGGCGTTGCAAACTTTCTCCCAGGGGCAGCACCGAAAAATCCCCCTTCTTGAGGGACTCAAATCGTTGCTCCAGCTTTCGCGGATCGATGTAAAGCAAAGGCCGCCAAAGATGCTCATCTTCGAGCGACGTTCCGTGGTAGCACAGGATCAACAGGCGCTGTTGGCGCCAGCGGCTGTTTGTCACAAAGCTGAAAATGCCGCTGCCTCGAAGCACGCTCAGAGCTGCGAGTTTGATCGGTCTCAGCATTCAGATTCCTGGGAGGATATTGGGGAGACTTACTGTTTTCGGGCTGGACCACGTCTGCCATCGGCTCACCCTTAACACACCCTAAATCACCGTTCCAGATTCGGCAAGCGCCAGATTTCGGTTTGGTGGAGATTGGCTCACGTGACTTATCGCCGAAGGGTAGTTGCCTATGGCATAGTAACATCCAAGGTGACGTAAATTCGATTGTGTAAAAGCGGCAGGGTGTACGTTGGCTTTTTGCCTGGCAAACGAAAGCCGTTCCTGGAAAGGAGACCTCACCCGATGGCGAAGACACACCCAATCACCGAGCATTCCCAACATTTTGTGAGGGTGATGAAAGAAGATTTCTGGAGCGATGTGCATGCCGAGACAAAGCTGACACCTGTGACACAAGCAGCTTGACGTTACCCAGGCCAGGTGCAAGCGTGTGCGAAGAAGCCAGGGGACCAAGGATGAAAATCCGTCTTCAGTCCACGTTCTGGACGGTACTGAGCAGGTTTACTAAGCCTTTTCTCAGTGCCTATTATGTATTCGAAGCTGATCTTTCCCGGCAACGGCCCGCTTTGCCTGCGAAGCCGGGTTTTTTCGTCCGGCTCTACCGTGGAGGAGCAGACTTGCAGGCGGCTATCGACGTCCTGGTTCCAGCAGGTCTCGGCGCTGCCGACATCTCAGCCCGCTTGAAGAGAGGTGACCTGGTAGCTGTTGGCGTTATCGGAGATCGGCTGGTCGCTTACACGTGGGCAAGTTTCACGGAAGCGAGGGTAAAGGAACTCGGCATGAAACTTTGCGCCCGCGCGGATGAAGTCATCCAGTATGACACGCTGGTGCTCAAGCCCTTTCGCCGCCACGGGCTGCAGTTCGCAGTCGCCGAGCCGGTCCTCGACTATGCGCAGCAACATGGCTACGCCCGCACTTTGTCCTGGGTCAACGTGCTCAATCGCGCCTCCTGCAAGAATCAGCGGAGGTGGGGCAAGAAGGTCCTACTGACTGCCATCTTATTGGAAATTCCCGGCACCCAGCATCGATGGACTTTTTCGCTCGGCGCTCCTCTAGACTCGGTATTTTCAAGAGTTGCGGACCCAAATTGCTAATGATGAAATCGACACCTGCTCCGCCACGCACCGCACGCCCACAACACCGTTAATTTTGATTGCTATGGCTGCGCTTGTTTTGCTTCAGTTACTTGTATAACTCCGCCTGAGCCGTTCCGATGGAGATTTTCCTAGAGCGAAAACCTCATTTGCGATAATGTTAATGTCGTTACCGTTAACGTTTCGTACCTATGACATATAAGAATATTCCCCGGCGGCGCACACCTTCCCCTGTGAATTTCACTGCGGCTGCGAGACGATAGAAAACCATGACCTTGCTTCGATGTTTGAAATGCAGTGGAACCCTTGATTGTGGCCCGGATCAATGCGTTTGCCCAATGTGCGGGACGACGTGGCCAGTCCGCAACGGAATTCCGCGCTTCTTTCAGGTGCCAGATCACTACTGGGGCGAAGTGGGCCGCACTCAGGCTCTCGAACTGATTGAGGCGGCTCGTCAAGGATCATGGGTGGAAGCGGTGCGTGCGCGCTTTCCCGAGAAAGACAACATGATCTTTGGATTGCTCGACCCTCAACGCGCATCCTGGGCACCGATGCTGGGGCTCGATGAAAAATCTATCGCGCTTGACATCGGATCGGGCTACGGTTGTATTTCTCAATCCATTTCTCGTTTTGCGGGAGAAGTTTATTCCGTTGAAGCGGTAACCGAGCGGATCGACTTTACACGGGAAAGGTTGCGGCAGGAACGGATCCATAATGTCCATCTGGTTCAGGCATCGGCTACGTCGCTGCCATTGGCGGAGAACAGTTTTGACTTGGTGGTCGTGAACGGGGTCCTCGAATGGGTTGGAGAATGGGACCTTGCAGTCGATCCCCGCACGGTTCAGATCAATTTTCTCCGGAAGATTCATCGCCTGCTCAAAGATGATGGTGTCTTGTTGATTGGTATCGAAAACCGCATCGGGTGGGACTTATTCCTCGGGGGAAACGACCACTCGGGAATGCCGTACACCAGCCTGGTTCCCCGTGGGGTGGCGAGCTTCATGTTGAAGCACAATTCCAAACCTCACTTTCGCACCCAATTGAACGCGCGCAAGCAATACCGAACCTACACGTATTCAGAGCGCGGATACCACAAACTCCTCACGGAAGCAGGATTTGCGGAGGTGTCGCCTTACTGGGCTGACCCGGGTTACAACCAGCCCTACCGTCTTGTCCCGCTTGCGGCGACAGACTGGGTACGTCAATACTTTGAGGAACTACTCGACCATCCCGGCCCTGCGCCAAAGCGGAGCTGGCGTCGCAGGTTGAAGAGAATCGCAATGCCATTTTCGCCCCGGTTCGTACCGGATTTTGTGCTACTGGCTTCGCGACAGCTCGGCCGTAAAACCAAAGTTCAAACATGGGTCGAAGAGCGCCTGAGGGAATCCGACGGGATACGTCGAGATCTCGCGAGCAGCGCGCAATCGATTACCTGGTCACTCCAGACAGGACCGTTCAAAGAAAAATCCATCGTTCGGCTCAGGGACGAGAGAACGGATTCTGACCTTGCATATCTCAAGGTTTTCACCGGAAGCCGAGAAGCTGGGGCGCGCTTTGAAACTGAAGTCACGAACCGCGCCAGGGTGCAGGAAAGCTTGAATGTTTCCGGCACCCCATTGGTGCGGGTCCCTCGTTTCTGGGGTACGTTGCGAATCTGCAATACGGTTTATCACTTGGAGTCACCGTCGCGTGGAACCAAAATAAGCAACATTGTTCGCGGGTTGGGTTATTTTGACTCGGCAAGAAAGGTCGAGCGGGACTTCTCTCAGATCTGCGATCGCATCATCGAACTCACCTCGGCCCTGCAGAATGTGTCAGAAGTGCCGACGATTAGTCCAACCTGGCTTGAGATTCCCGAAGAACTTCGGAGTCGTCCCGACCTGACTCGCGCGCTTGCGGAGAGGCGATATTCGCAAGGAGCGTTTCCGGAGCATTCTCCTGGATGGATTCAGCATGGAGATTTTTCCGTTGAGAATGCTTATATCGACCCAACCACCGGAGAGATCGAAGTATTCGACTGGAGCGATCTGGCGGGAGGTCTACCGAGCCTCTACGACTTCTTTCAAGTTTTTTTTTCCACCGGGTATCTTCCGCCTGCGGAGGAAAACGTAAGATTCGCATCCGAAGAAGACCGTTGGATTACCACCTTCAATGCCGTGTTCCTTTCGGACCGTGGGTTCGGGCGCCTGACTCGACGCCTTATCCTGCATGCCTGTGAACGATTGAATGTCTCGCCACAACACGTCCCCTCGCTATTACTGGAGTTCCTGATCATTCGATCGCACTACTATCAGGCGAAATCCACGGTACAGCATCGTTTGCACCTCCGCTTGCTCGAAGTGTGTGTTACGGCATTTGAGCAGCTGCAATTGAGCTGGGAAAAACCAAGTTGATGGATCCCTTTGGCCCTGCTCGCGCCGCTCCTGGCTAGCTAGGGATGGCTGCCGTTTCTCCGCCTAAATGTTCGCAGGCCGCGCATATCTATATCGGTTTGACGACAAGGCCAAGCGACTAAGAGAGCGAATGCTACCTTGACCAGGAGAGACTCCTCAGCCCGTCTGCGTAGCCCCCACATCGCCGGCGGGCTTAGAAATATCGTTTGAGGCGAAGGAATGGATCTTCCAGGAATCTCTTGGATAGTGCCGCAAGCCCGAAGGTAGCCGTTACCAGTACAAGAATTCGAAGACCCAGCGAACCTCCCGGACCCAGACGCGCCACGTCGTCGAACTTCATGAAATGAAGCAGTCGATAATAGAAGTCGCCAACAGTAAGATGGATCAGGTAAATACAATAACTTAGGTCTGCGGTGATTCTGGCCGGGCGACATCGCAGAAAAGCAGTGAACTTACTCCCACGATGCGCTAAGGCGAGCGCCATAAGGCCTGCAAAGACGAATTCTGCTTGCGTGTAGTGGAACGCGGTGCCGACGACGGTCTTTGAGCCCGTGATGCCATACGGACGGCCTACAAGAAAGATTAAGGATGACGAACCGATCAGGAGACCTGCAAGTGTCCAAGCCGACGATCGAGAATAATAACGGGATCGCACCCAAATCGCCAGCATGGCTCCCAGAGCTAGTCCATCGAATCGGAAGAAAGAATATGGATAAATCTCGAACTCGGGATTCATCCCTGCGTGGACACAAACGCCGCGAAGAATTGGAGTGCCCAGCACGATCAACGCAGTAAACCCGAGCAGCCAAAATCCTTTTAAGAAACGGACGACGAGCGGCCATACGAGGTAGAAATGCTCCTCCACGGCGAGTGACCAGAATACGCCGGGACCATGTGGTGTTTTCACATGAAAAAAGTAGGCAAAGTTGGCCAAATACAGCAGGGATAATCCAAAGTATGCTCCTGCGCCCGGGTAGCCGAAATACATGATGACGATGCAGGTCACGTAAAGGGGCACTATTCTGAGGACCCGTCGAGAGTAGAAGTTACGGAAGTAGTGTTCGCTCTCCCTGGAGTCAATTAAAATGCCCGTTATAAGGAAACCGGAAAGGACGAAGAAGAGATCGACACCAAGCCAGCCGTGTCCGATGGCAATGCGAATGAAGCCCGGAAACCAGAACAGCGCCGGTGTTCGCCAGCCGTAGAAGAGGTGGTGTACCAACACCATTAGAACCGCGAAAGCGCGAAACCCATCCAGTTCCAGAACCCGTGAGGATGTAGGGCCCCCTACTGACGCGCGGTTCGTTACCGTCGAGTCTGCGGCGACTCTAGGCGCGGTGGTTGCCACGACTAACTCCGAATGAACTTAAAATACTTGCGACTCGTTTCGACGTCCGAAAATCTCGCGACTCTATAGCTCTAAATGGTCTGGAACCGTCGGTCGGCAACACGATATCAGCGCCGAACTGCGGGTCGTCACGTGAGGGAAGGGGTATTCTGGACATTGACCCGTGGGGAACTAAGAAAAACGAAACTAAATCATCGCTCATGGTGCCGAAGTTGTCAACCGCGGGATGTCGTCTGGTCGTACCACATTAGAAATGTCCCCGTCTTGTCCACAATAGAAATGTCCCCTGGTTGTGGTTTCACGCTGCCCCGGACGAGGCGGGTGAGTTCATGGGCTCAGAGCCGTGTCGCCAGGGTTGATTCGGAGCTGGGGGAACGTGGCGTAGTTTCGGGGATAAGGGACGTGGGGGAAGGGGCAGCGCCCCTTCCCTCACTCAGCGATTTAGAAGCCGCGTGCAGTTCGCGGAACGCGCATATGCGTCCAACTGGGTCACCGTCTCTTCTCCGCGCGGCTAAGGGGTTGGGGTTTGCCCTGCCTCGCTTAGCTTGCCAAGGCGCGCCCGCAGGCAACGGGCGATCGCATCCGTAAACAGGGCCGCGCCCTTCTGGTTTAGATGGGTTCCGTCAGAGAAGAATTCCGAACCCAGAGTTCCCTGTGGCAGGGGATAGTCGAAGTCCACATGTTGGAGAGCAGCGGCGGATGCCAGCATCTCATTCTGTCGGCCAAGAGAAGGCGGTATCAGCAGCACCAGCTCTACACCGTATTGACGACAAAGCTGCTGGATTGCATTGAGGCGGCGACCAGCCTTGCTTACGGTCTCGTCGCTGGATGGAAGAGGGTTTCCAGCGGGATCCGCCAAGGCGTGCAAAGCTGAGGCGTAACCCGGAGCAGTTTTGTTCAAAATGAAATTCCTGATCGTCGCGCGGCTGGAATAAAATGCACTCCAATGTGCAAGAATGAATCCGCTGGTCCGCGTCGCATTCATTCCGGCGTCGTGGGCGACGGGCAGGAGTTCAGCAACCCCAAAGAGATGCCGAGCGCTATAGTCTCCGAGAGTCCTTGAACTCACAGTTTGTCCCACATTCAGGCACAACACGACCGTGGAAGGCCGCACCCCCGCCGCGAACAAGTGACTTAGACCGTAGTACCAATCTAGGTACTCGGTGTTTTCAACGGCAAAGCGGACTACTCGCGCATCCGGTGCCATTTCAGATCGGAAGAGCACACGTCTGAACTCCAGTCACGCCAATATCTC
>OCZT010005209.1_pt1 | contig 13020 bp, 7 predicted proteins | sample 1539031 | NCBI WGS metagenome assembly OCZT01 (sample SAMEA3539308, study PRJEB22396) | soil metagenome | biome: tundra; feature: field; material: soil | place: USA | collected 2010-05 | depth 0.15 m | reverse complement strand
TTCCCACCGCCGCGACGACCACGGGGATGAATCTAATCCTCAAAACCCGGCCGGTTAAGAGATACGCATTCTGAGGGCAAGGTCACAGATCGAAATTTTGGCGAGTGACAGGACGTAGGCTTCAAGGATGAGTACCGCGTCGACTTCATCACAAATCGCGCAGTGCAGTTCATTGAGCAGAAGCACGACAAACCGTGGCTGCTCTTTCTCTCTCAGCTTGAGCCGCATCGCCAGAACGACGTCGATGCCTTCGTCCCTCCAAAGCGCTATGAGGGCAAGTATGTAGATCCATACATTCCCGAAGATCTCCGCAAGTTGCCTGGAAACTGGCGCTCACGTATTCCAGGCTACTACGGCTGTGTGCAGGCCATCGACGACTGCGTCGGCACTCTGGTTGCAGCACTGAGAAAACCGGACATATTGACGACAGTGTCGTCCTTTTCTTCTCGGATCACGGCTGCACTTTCCGCACGCGGTTCGGCGAGTATAAACGCTCGCCGCACGACTCTTCGATCCGTGTACCGTTCGTGATTGCGGGTCCTGGCTTTGGCCAATCGGCGGTGATCGACGAGGTAGTGTCGCTGGTGGACCTAACGCCGACGCTGCTGGACGCTGCCGGCATCCGGCCACCCTCACGAATGCGCGGTAAGCCGCTGGGGCCGCTGGCACCGGACCCCGATGCGCGCAAGGCGTGGGATTCGACGGCGTACTTCCAGATCAGCCAATCGATCTGCGGGCGAGGCATTCGAACTCGTGAATGGTGCTACTGCGCATTTGATCCGTCCGTGAAGCATGGGAACGCTGAACACAGCGAGCATTATCAGGACTTCGCGCTGTATTCCATCGCGAGCGATCCGAATGAGATGCTCAATTTGGTCGGGCGGCCCGAGTACAAAGATATTGCAGACCAGTTGCGCGAGGAACTGCGGAAGCGCATAATTGCCGCCGGTGAGCCAGAGCCGACCATTACACTAATTCTCTACTACGCATAGAGTGGCTGGTTTTGGGGAGCGGTGACCGGTACGCCGGTTGATCGCAGTTCTATCTACAAGTCCTCCCGATCCACGCTATCCAAATGCACATCTTTCAGCCCTCGTGAAGCCGGAAGATTGAAGTCCGAAACATCCCGCAGTGCAAACGACAGGCTCGTGTTGTTCCGCGGCAATTTCAAACGGAAGGCTGACAAACCAGTCATGAGTTACTCGTTGAGCCAAGAAAACTGCTACCGCTAAGGTGAAGGATTTGCCCGGCGCGAAGCGAAGGCCGGTGCACACTTTCGACTCATGCACACCTCTGCTGTCGCCCGAGGCGGGCATTGTTATTTCCGATCGGTAAGAACAACCACTCCATAAACAGGTAATTTTACTGATCGCACCACGCCCCCAGCGAAAACGTCTTTCATTACCTTGGGCAGCAGTATGGTTTGCGTCCGATGCGAGAAATTCTCGACAATGAATACCTCTCTCCCCATCCCGGCCCGTCGGTAGACCTCTACCCCATCCGGTACTTGTGGCAGGTCCGGCTTCACCCCGCTCGTTGCGAGCATCCACTGTGCGGCTCGCTTCATTCCAGTCGCGTCCATCCACGCTCCAATATAGGTGATCGTGCCCCTCCCAACCTTGCGGGTAATTGCAGCGGGCTGGTTATCCAGCCAGCCGTTGCTTGTGCCATACCGCATCAACACAGTCACGTCCGAAGCTGCGACTGTCAGTTGCTCTTCAAAGATAGATGCATTGCTTGTACCCCAGACGCCCGAAACGGATACCGGGTTCTTGAGGCCGAAGAATTGCTCGACGTGGCCACCAAGAATGTTTGCCAGTGGCCCAGGCTGGCGTTCAGGCCAGCGCGCGTTAGTGCTATCCTTCATGCCGGAACGGATACCAAGCACGAGATTTCCACCCTGCTTTACATATTGGATAAGATGGTCCGCATCGGTTTGTGAAATCACATTGAGCGCGGGAGCAACGACCAATTTGTACTTTGAAAGATCGCTCTCCGGCGGAAGAATATCGATTGTGTTTCCCAATTCATGTAGTGGCGTGTAATAACTCAATAATTCATCAATCACGTCATAGCCGTTGCTCATTCGCTGCCAATTCAATGTCCAGCGGCTATCGTAAGAATGCAGAATAGCGACACTTGACTCCAACGTCGTTCCCTGTAACACCGGTCCGGCCTTCTCCATTTCCCGGCCTGTCTGCGCAATCTCTGCATAGATGGGATCGGGCTCGCCGTCCACATCCACGATTGCGCCGTGATTCTGCTCCTGTCCGTTCAGGCCATCTCGCCATTGCCAGTAGCTCACAGCGTCTGCACCGTGACCAATGTCGTGCCAGATCGTGGCGCGCATCTCCCCCTTATCTACGATGGTGCCACCGTTATTCCAGGTCGTAGGTCCGGCGGTCGTCTCCATCACCCAGAAATTCTGATTCTTGAAGCCGCGTGTCAGATCGTGTGTCGCGCCGTTCCGGATCGGGTCAAGATGCCCCTGACTGATCGGATCATCCCATGCCGCGAAATCAAGGTCCCTGGCCACAACGGAATGGTCAAAGCCATCAAACCAGCCCATCATGTTATTGGTAATGTGCTGCCCTGGATCGGCATAGCGGTGAATGGCATCGATCTGATTCCGCTGATAACTGCGCCACGTATCGCTCACGAACCGTTTCCAATCGAGCATCAAGCCAGGGTTGCCATTGGCAGTTTCGATGGGAATCTGGTCCCACGAAGAATAGGTCTGGCTCCAGTATGCGGTAGTCCACGCGCGATTCAGGTTGTCAAGTGTTCCGTAACGCGCTTCGAGCCAACCCTGATATTGAGCCCGCGTCATTGAATCGAAGGAAACAAAAGAGTATTCGTTGTCAATCTGCCATGCAATCACATAAGGATTGTGCCCAAAGCGGCGGGCCAGTTGCTCATCGATCTTCCGCGCCAGCTCCCGGTACTTTTCATTCGCAAAATTGAATTGTCCACGTTCTCCGTGAGCAGCCACTTTGCCGGCTTCAGAAATGCGTAGCGTCTCGGGGTACTTCTCGGTGAGCCAAGCAGGTGGTGCGCAGGTAGGCGTACCGATTACAACGTAGATGCCATGTTTTCCCGCAAGATTGACAGCTCGTTCCATCCAGTCAAGATCGTATTTCCCTTCTTGCGGCTCCAAGCTGCTCCATGCAAATTCGCCCAAGCGCAGCAGGTGCATGTGCGCCTTCTGCATCAGGTCTAGGTCCGCGTTCCAGCGCGACTCCGGCCATTGCTCCGGATACCAGGCCGCACCGAGCAGCAGCGCCGGCGGCGCGGGCGCGCCAGCGAGATGGTCTGAGGACTGACCCTGCACAAACGGATGAACCAATATGAGTACAAGACAGACGCGGCCTATAACTTGTGAACACCTGGAAACTACGGCCATTGTGAAGTTCGTCAATCGAATTCCTTTTCATGAAATGTCACTGGAAGTGGCGGCCGCCAATTGAAATGGGCACTGGCAACGATTCGCGCCCCTTCTTCGGAATTCCGGCGGTCTGACGTCGCTCCCGTTTCGCGAGCAGGACACGATGCTGGGGGCGGAATGGAATCACAAGCTACAAGTTCTGGCAAAGGCGAGTACGGACCTTCGTCGACAGAGAGTCAATGGCAGGTTCCTCCGAAGTCAAAAAAGCGGACTGTCGTCGCCTCGAACAGAATCTTGGGGAACCGCGGCTTCGGCACCAATGTCCTTCCTGGTCATAAAAAGAGCAAGGTTGCTGCGCAGGATGATATGGGGAGCAAGGCGTCGAACCGGTGCAGGCACCACTCCATTGATAAGGTAATGAAGCAGAAGTTCAAGCGCTGCCTTACCTTGCGTGAACGGCCCCTGAAAAAGAGTCGCAAGCACCTTTCCGGTTTCGATGTAGGGCGCAAGCTCCGGAAAGAGGTGAGTCGTGATCACCTGAATCCGGCCGAAGAGACCCTTTTCCTCGATAGCGCGGAGGACAGGGATGCTGTTGGCGGTGGCGATATAGATCCCCAGGGGAAATGGCTCACCAGAAAGCAGGGCGGCCGCCTGTTGATAGGCTAGTTCGGGCTGGTCGTGTGATTCGATGGCCGGAAGGAGCGAGAGATGCGGAGCAAACACGGCAAGGTTGGCAGCGAAGCCGCGAAGCTTTTCGACATGGTCCACCGTGGTCAAGTCTCCGATGAAGGTCGCAAGCTGCCCAGGCGTGTGGATGACGCGGGAGAAGAGTTCTGCAGCTATGGCACCGCTGGTGTGGGCCTCGACTCCGACGCAAGCGAGGCGCCCGCTTTTGGGAGCGTCGGTTGAGACGCAAATAATCGGCGTACCCTGGCGCGCCAGGGTTTGAAGCGCGGGTGTAATGTGACTCGGGTTGCCAGGCGCTACAAGAATGCCGTCGAACTTCTCATTGGCATCGTTTGTGAGGAGATCCAGATCGCCTTCATCCAGGCGCGGGAAGCTGCGGAAAACAAGATCGATATTCAGGCCGATGGAAGCGGACGCAGCAGAGGTTATTCCGGCTCGTAGTGGATCGTAGAACGAGGCGATATCGCGCGGAAGATAGACAGCGATTCGCACCCTGCGGTTCAGCTTGAGTGAACGTGCGGCAACATTTGGTCGATAACCGACCTGCTCGACCTTCTTTAGGACGCGGGCTCTTGTCGTAGGGTTGATACCGGACCGTCCATGCAAGGCACGATCTACGGTACCAATCGATAGGTCCAGTGACTGAGCAATGTCTTGAATGCTGGGAGGTTTCATGTAGATGCGCTCATAATCCAAATCTCAGTTAGGTAGATTTTACAGCGGTTTATGGCCCTTTGAGGAAGATGAATGGCATGATGTCATTGAGCCGGGATCGTCTTCATAGTGCAATTTCAAGCAAGCATGCATGCAAACTATGTCAACGTCGAATCGCAGCTTTGCGAGAAGGAGGATGAAAACCTATTGCGTTGATCGAAAATCCCCTAAAACGAAGCGAGGGCGATTAGATCGCCCTCGCAGGGTAGACGCAAAATCTCAGTTAAAAGAAGTACTTCCCTGAGAGTTGCAGGAAGCGTGCGTCAGGCGTATTTGATTGGAAGCTCTTGGCTCCAGTGATCAGGCCACCTGTCGGACTTGTGTTGGATGTGGAAGGATTGCTCCACGTTGGGTGATTGAAGATGTTAAAGCCATCCACGCGGAACTGTAGGTATTGCTCTCGGAAGGTTGTGAAGTTCTTGAACAGCGACATGTCAGTGCGCCAATAGCCAGGACCCGCGACATTAAGTGACTTGCCTCCAAGTAAAGCAAGCGCCGTAGCGCGGTCAGTGACTGGAGCAGCATACTGGCATGCCACGCCACTAACCACTGTGCCGACAGGGCTGCCGACCGGACAGATGAGATTGCCCGGCTGTGGGTCGGAAAACGCACAAGGATTGTACCAGTGGGTACGGTTACGCGTACTGGTTGCGCAGTTGGTACCGCTGCCACCGGCCGCAAATGGATCGCCAGTCTTAATAGCCCGAGCGCTTCCGCCTGCGGCTGTTGAAAGCTGACTGCTGACTGAGAATGGAGTACCGGTTTGGGTCGCGAAGACAGCGCTTGTTGACCATCCGCCAATTAGTGTGTCCAAGGCCTTCGAACTGTTCAAGAACTTGCGTCCACGGCCGAATGGGAGCTGATAGTTGCCGTTGAATGTGTAGCGCTGCCGAATGTCGTAAGGCGAGTTTGTGTACTCGGCAGGAATTCCAAGCAGGTAGTAAGAACGATCACCGACTGCAGTGTTGAGTCCCCCAGAAGAGCTGGAGTCATCGAGCGAATGCGCCCAGGTATAGGTTGTCAGGAAATAGAGACCATTCGACAATCTCTTCTCCAGCTTTGCCTGCAGCGAGTTGTAGGAACTGATGCCGGAAAACTGAGTCTGGCCCGTTCCGCCCAAGTCGGGAAATGCCTCATAGGCAAGTGTGCTCGTTCCATTTCTCAACAGCGCCTGTGAAGCATTCGGTGACCAGTAGGTCGAGAGGTGGCGAGACTCATTCCCGACGTAGGCGACCGAGGCCGCCATGCTGCCCCCGAGGATGCGCTGTACAGAGATGCTGTAGTTTTCGGTATAGGGCGTTTTGATGTTGACGTCCGTAGAGTGGAAACCAGGCTGCGAAGGTGCGCTTGTCGTCGTAAGTGCAGGCAGTCCGCTTTCCAAAGTGTAAGAAAGGGCAGGACAGTTTCCAAGTGCGCAGGTTTGAGTCACGGAATTGGCAGTAAGACTGAAGGGATAGTTGGCTCCAAGATTGGAATTGCCGTTGCTTTCGAGGCCGCCGTAGAAGATGCCAAAGCCACCGCGAATTACGGTACTTGGATCAAGCATATAGGCAAAACCAATCCTCGGGGCAAAGTTAGTAGATTGTGTGGACACCATTCGGTTGTTGCCTACGTATTGCACCGAGACGTTGTCCTTGGCAAGCACAGCCAGGAACGACGGGGCGAGTGGGTATTTCTGCTGCGCAGCGTTGGGAAGCTGATAGATGCCGCTCCCCTTTCCCATGGCCGAGCTGGTGACAATGAAGTTTGCCTGTTTGTCGCGCGATTCCGCATACGGCTGATACCAGTCATAGCGCACGCCGAGGTTCAGTGTCAGGCTGCGACCGACACGCCAGTCGTCCTGCGCATAAGCGGAGTCATACCACTGCCCGTCGTGAATCGCCGGGGCATTTGTCTCGGCATAGTTCTGCATCTTGTCGGCGAGGAAATCGGCAGCTCCGTAACCTGTGAAGCTGGTTCCGGGGAGACCAGTGTATTGACCGTTAAATGTGTAACTGCCGCGTGGATTCGCCGCATAGGTGTAATAGAAGCGGATATCTTCGAACGCCGCGCCCAGTTTTAGAGAGTGATTGCCGATCGTCTTAGTGACATTGTCAGTGAGTTGAGCAACGTTCTGCGACTCATTGGAAGTTCCCGTTGACCCCCACGACGTCAGATTGCTGATACTCCCAAGAGGGAGCCCGTCAAGGCCGGGGCCAGGCTGAGGTACATTTCCCAGACCCAGCGCACTTGCAGCAGTAGTGTTGTTTGCATTGGGCTGCAAGTAAGCAAAGAATCCCCAGTTGTACCCGAAGCGAAGTTCGTTGACAGTCGTTGGAGTGAAAATGTGTGTTTCGCTTAACATTCCATTTTCGGCAAGGTTCGTATCATACTGCCCACCGTACGGGCTTCCATCGAGAGCGGATCCCAGCGGCAATGCGTTCTTCTTGATTTCGTGGACATAGCTGAAGCGGCCGTATGCCTGGTCCTTGGAGCTGATGTTGTAATCCAGTCTCTGATCCCAGCGGATCACGTAGTCCTGCTTGGTCACGTTGATGACATAGTTGTTATATGTGTTTCCATTGTTCGCGTTTGGAGCAGGATACAAACTGAGGATGTTCTTTGCTACCGTATTGAGCTGGCCGGCGCAGTAAACATTCTGCTGACCATTGCAGGTAAGCAGGGTCGATCCGCCGCTTCCCGGCTGATACAACGTGATCGGCTTGCTCTGCCCGGTGAGCGAGGTGTTGAGCAATTCTGAAAAGTCGCCCTTGCGCATATTCGCAGTGGGCACGGTATAGGTTCCCGGAGAAGCGTTTATGATCCGGTCCAGTTCCATATCGCCGAAATAGAAGAGCTTGCCTTTGAGGATCGGGAAGCCAAGAGTGGCGCCGAACTGATTCTCGTGGTATTCCGGAACCGTTAGTGCATTCCAGTTTTGTGCGTTCATCTTGTCGCTGCGGAGATACTCCCAAACATTGCCGTGAATCTTGTTGGTCCCGGACTTGATGCTCGCGTTCATGACGGCGCCGGCGGAGTGGCCGAATTCGGCGCTATAGTTGTTGGTCTGGAGGTTGAACTCGGCAAGCGCGTCGGGTGGAGGGCGCTGAACGTAGCTGGATCCATTCAGGAAGTCAACTAGGTTGGTATTGTTGTCTACGCCGTCCAAAATAAAGTTATTCTGGGTTGCGCGTTGACCATTGGCAAGAAAGTCGCCCGAACCTGCGCCGCGAGTCCCTCCCATCGAACTTACGGTTCCGGCAGTAAGCTGAGCAATATACACCCAGTTGCGGCCATTCAGCGGCGTGTTGTTGATCTGTTGGGTTTCCATAACTTGTCCGATCGCGCCTGTTTGTGATTCCAGCAGCGGCAGACTTGAAGAAACAGTCACGGATTCAGAGACTGAACCGGGCTTCAACGCCAGATTCACACTCACACGGGACTGGATTCGGACGGCCACGTTTGTTTTGCTGCTGGTGCCAAAACCATTTGCGGTAGCGGCGACAGTGTAGTTACCGATCTTGACTGGCGAAAAGGTATAGATGCCGGAGCCATTTGTATTTTGTTCCTGGACAAAGCCCGTGTCTGTGCTGGTAAGCGACACATGGGCGTCCGCGATTGCCGCACCCGAGGTGTCCGTAACGACACCGGTCACCGCTCCTTGGTCAACCTGTGCCACTAGAGTTTGTAGTCCCACAACAAATACAATGAGACACACAAGCCCCGATAGGCGGATCCATTTCCGCATTTGTTCGACTTGCTTTTCCATGATGGTCCTCCAATTTCAAATAGTCTTCTAGCCCAATCTTCAGCATCTCCTCGCAAGATCGCAGCAGATTTCAGCCTGCTGTGCCCAACTTCGCAGGCGCCTGAGTCAGGTCCATCCGCGACGATCCCCTCGAAATGCCGCCTAAGGATGTAAGAGCTTAAAGATGCAACGGATGCTAGACAAAATGGAAACGTATGTCAAGGGAATTTCCGATGATTTTGTAGCTAATAGAAAACAAATGGGTTATGCGGCGTTAACGTACACAGGATATGGCAATTGGCAGCGCTCGCGTTCAACATGGCATGGATTTGTCAAGGTATCGCAAGCGAGCTCTAAGGACTACAATTGCCCAACATAATTGGCCGGAGAAGAACTGCACGCCATCCGCAAATGAGCCCCATGGATGCTGCCCGCTGGGATCAGTCCCGCCAGCCAGACCCGGTCACCATTACAACCGTAATCTACTTCAGTTGCGCCGCATCCGAGCCCGAGACTGTTGAGTCGCGGTTAAGTGTCTTAAGTCGAGCCGGATTCTTTGGGGTTGCTGATAGAGCAAATGGATTTGGCGGCAACGCCCCAGGAAGCACAAATCTACAATGCTGCGAGACGCATTCACCTCTGCCGCGCAGGACTGCTGTAAGCGCCTGCAACTTAATTCGGAGAACTACACTCAGGCTCCAGCTTAGCCCTGCCGACCCGCTTGCTCTCTGATTGCGGTTCTATCTACAAGGTCCTCGAATCCACTTCATCTAAATGCAAATCCTTCAGCCCCCGTGTAGCCGCAAGATTGAAGTCCGAAACATGATGCAGATCAAAGCGGGGCCCCGCAAAGTTGCGCGGCAATTTCAAGTGCAGTACATCTGCACCCTCGACATCCTGCATCCAGAAAGCAGGACGCAAATCTGGTTGTGACCAGGCTAGTTCCACATTACTGAACTCAATGTTCTTGCAATGGCGCACGAAGAATCCGCTGGCTGGCAGATTCCCAAACATTGTCGGCTCGGGATAATGCTTGATCTCTTCGGGAGGCATGATTGCTGCCATCTCTGCTGTGCCGCCGCCTGCATGGTCCGCGTAGAGTTGGTTGATCGTTATGTCTTCGATCAGATGACCGGGAATGCCACTTATCAGCCCTGCCCCGCCAAAAGTGGACCGCGATTTGTATGAAACCACATTGCTGATGATTACGCGTTTCAAACTGCCTATCTGCAAATGGGCGGGTGCGCGCATTCTGGCTCCCAGACGCATGAAGATGGGCGTGTTCGTGCATTCACGCATGGTTACGCCAGTAAAAGTGATTCCTCCAACAGGCCACCGTCAACGGATTCCAGTGCGAATCCTCCGGAGAGATCGAAGACGCAGTTCGAAATGGTTATGTTCTTGAACCCTGCATTGGATTCGGTTCCGCACTTGATCCTGCCGGTTCGAGGCAGTCTTGAATCTTCCGGCAGCCTCTTCCATGTTCCGTCGAGCATGGATCCCAGCTCGTAACCACCAGTAACATAGCAGTTGGTAATTGTCAGATTCTCGGTTGCACGCAAAATGCCCAGGATGTACTGGCTCTTGGGACAGATCGCATCATCCCAAGGCGAGTTGACACTGCAATTTGAAACCTTGACATTGCGGCAGCAGACAATGTCGATGCCGTCGCGATCGGTGTCGATCTTGAGGTTGTCGATCGTCAGATTGTCGACCCCGGTTACAAGAACGCCGAAGTGTCCACCTTTGAGAATGGAAAAGTCGCGCAAGAGGCCGTTGTGAGCGTTGCGGATTGCAATCGATTTGTTGCCGACGCCCGGAGTTTCCGCCAATGGCAGATCGTGACGACCGTTGCTGAGCCCCTTTCCCCAGATCAGACCCGGCCCAATAATGCCGAAGTTGCTGATGTTCTCGCCCCAAATCAGGCTGTTGTGAAAATGATTGTGCCCAAACTCCTGATACTTCTCCCAAGGCTGATTTGATTCAGCAGGGTCGTACGCACCACTGGTTGCTCCGCCTGCGGGTGTTTCCGCAGCAAGGATCGTGCATCCTTGGTCCAGGTAAAGAACAACGTTACTTCTCAGGTGAATGGAGAAGGATGCATATGTGCCCGCCGGAAAGTAGACCGTGCCGCCGCCGGCTCTGCTTGCCTCGTCGATCGCAATGTTGATCGCCCTGGTATCGATTGTCTTCCCGTCGCCCGCGGCCCCATAGGTGCGTACGTTAAAGAAGCCTTGGGCTGCATTATGGGGTGCTGGCTCGGCTCGTTGCGCGCTCACATCGCTTACTGCGAAAGCGGCAATCGCACTTGATGTTGCCGTTCCGCCCGCCATTCTCAGAAACTCTCTGCGAAAATGATTCATGACTGTTTGAATTCCACTTTTCCGGAAGATACACTCGTTGGTTCATTGCGCGGGGCTGTGGTTCTTCGTAGCAATCGGACATCCAGCCGTTCTGGTGGAAAGCAATTTGGCGAGCTTGGATCGCCGCTTTCCCCCGGGTGCAAGCCCCCGGCAGGATCGGCGCCGGGAGCCCAATGTTGTGACTTACTTCAAAGCTGCGACTTTCGTCAGGGTGAAACCCGCGGCTTGAAAATCGCCATTCATATTTACGTCCAGGCCCCGGTTCATCCAATAAGAGCCGCTGGCCGTGGATGGCGCGCCATTCGTTGCTCTACCCTCGAATGCCTCGAGTTTGTACACGGCATCTTCATCGAGTCCTCTTAACTTGAGCGTCGGATACGGATAGCGCTCGATGCTGGAATGGAGAAATGCAAAGACAACCACTTGCTTTCCATTCCGCGAGACGTACTCGGTCGCTGACCTGTCAGAACCGTCTTCCGGTGGGATGAGCCGGTAGAGCAAACCTCTCTGGATTGTTTCGCGGAGCGTTTTATATTGCGCGATAAGCCGCTTGGCGACGGCGAAGTCTTCCGGCGTGTATTTGTTTAGGTTCGCCCCGACTCCGAGAGCGCCCTGCATGGAAGACAAGAATCGGAATTCAAGCGGAAGGGCGGAGCGATTGGGCAGGTTCGATGAATCGGTAACCCACGCGACCATGAGCCCAGGGCTGTACGGGTAGGTGAACCCATTCTGAATCACGAGACGGTCCACAGGGTTGGTATTGTCAGAGGGCCAGTCCTGGTCGGTGTATCGCATAACGCCCAGGTCGACCCGGCTTCCACCACCAGAGCAACTCTCGATCTCCAGCTTGGGATGCTTAGACCGCAACTCTTCCAGAATGCTGTAGAAGTTCTTTGTGAAGTCATAGTAAACGTCTTTCTGATCTTCCAACGGAACATCGGACCAGCCGGGTTCTGACCAGTTGCGGTTATAGTCCCACTTCAAGAAGTCGATTTCATTCTCAGCGAGTAATTTGTTCAAGAAGCTCATGACGTAGGCCCGCACGTCCGGTCGTGCAAGGTTCAGCACCATCTGGTTTCTGCCTTCCGTATGCGGACGTCCCGGGAAGTTCAGTATCCAGTCAGGGTGATTGCGATAGAGATCGCTGTCCGCATTGACCATCTCAGGTTCCACCCAAAGGCCAAACTCCATTCCAAGGGAGTGGACCTTGTCGATGAGCGGTTTTAAGCCATGCGGAAACTTCTCTTTGTTGACATACCAATCGCCGAGCCCTGCACGGTCGTTCATCCGCTGTCCAAACCATCCATCGTCCATTACAAAGCGTTCGACACCGATCGAAGCCGCCTTTTCAGCCAACGCGACCTGTCCGGCCTCATCGAGATGGAATGTGGTTGCCTCCCACGAGTTATAAATCACAGGCCGAAGGCGCGGATTGGGAGCATTCGGAACAATGGAGTCGATCTCAAGACGATGCATCAGACGCGATGCGCCTCCAATGCCTTGACTGGAAAAACCGGCAAAGAACTCCGGTGTCTCAATCTTTTCGCCTTTCTTGAGGCGATACCCAAAATCGAAGGCGTTCAGCCCGCCGGTGATGTGCACCTGCTGAAGCGCATCCTGCTCGATGCTGATCTGCCACGATCCACTCCACGCCAGCGCGCCGAAGTAGGCATCCCCCTGTTCTTGATCCTTCGAGATGTCGCGATCGATGACGAAGAACGGGATGTTCTGCGAGCCGGTGGTTCCGCGCCTGCTCTCCAGCACGATCTTGCCTCCACGAATGGCCTCGTCTTGAACACTCCATTCAGCAGCCCAACGGCCCGTAAGGAAGTGCAAATGATAATCGGTGCCGCGCGGCAGGTTGTAAGTGCCCGCCGCTGCCTGTTCGATCGTAAAGGCCGCGTCCGACCGATTCTCTATCTCGGCGGAGCGGCGAACAATGCCGGTCTCCGCATCCATTGCATAGTGCAGCGTGACATAAACCTCGCGCGAAATATCCTTCATCACGATGTTGAGCTTGTTTTCCTTAATACTGCTCGAAACGTACTTGAGCGCCAGGTCGCGATTCCCATCGGGAAATGTGATCTTGAGATCCGGTAGATCGGAAGAGCACACGTCTGAACTCCAGTCACGCCAATATCTCG
>OCZT010005208.1_pt1 | contig 13023 bp, 10 predicted proteins | sample 1539031 | NCBI WGS metagenome assembly OCZT01 (sample SAMEA3539308, study PRJEB22396) | soil metagenome | biome: tundra; feature: field; material: soil | place: USA | collected 2010-05 | depth 0.15 m | reverse complement strand
TGAGTGTGAGCAGTGAGCCAGCAACGAAGCAGGATCTTGCCGACGCCGTTCAGCAAGTTACTGACAAGCTAACCGAAGCGATTCGCGATTCCCAGACGGAAGTGCTGAGGGCGTTTTACGACTGGTCGCGTCCGGTCGATGCCCGGCTTCGGCACGCGGACGAACTGGTGCAACGTATGGGCTGGCTGGAAGAGCGGGTTGCCAATCTCGAACGCGGAAAATTGCCTTCGACTCATTGAGCGAGTGCGCGATCACACTAAGCGAGCAACCGGCGTTAATTCCCGAACGACTGGTTTTTACGTGGGGCGGCGCCGCGCGCTGCCTTTTAGCGAGATTTTCCTTTGCGTCGCCCACTAACTTGTGTGGTCTCTCATACTCGTCGGCTTCCTCATTGGGAACCGACCGATGCTGACTTTTTCGTTACTTGGCGGCTTTATGGTTCGTTGCCGAAGGCAACGCATGGCGCCGCCCCACGACAAGACGAACTATCGGCGGGGGCTGCGTTTGTTGCCTCAGATCGGCAGTTCGATCGCGCTGTTAGTGGTCCGCTCTGGTTGAAGAACCCCCAGGTGGCTGACTGTGTCAGCCGGGTGCTGATTGCCGGGATGACCAAGTGGCGATTGTATGAACTGATTGCGTGGGTGATCATGGCGAATCATATTCATGTGCTGATACGACCACTGGTGCCTCTTGGCAAGGCGCTTATGGATATCAAGAGTGCTAGCGCGCGTGGGGCTAATGCGGTTCTCGGGCGAACTGGAAAGCCTTTTTGGCAGGATGAGTCATACGATCACTTTGTGCGGAGCGATCGCGAGAGATTGGCGATTATTCGGTATATTCATTGCAATCCGGTTACCGCCGGCTTGGTTGCTCAACTTGACGATTGGCCTTGGTCCACGGTTGGATGGCGGCGCATGGCGCCGCCCCACATTGCTCAGTCCCGCACACGTTAGGGATCACCGACGCTTCGTTTTGATCACGATCGGCGTGCCCTCGAACCCGAATTTTTCCCTCAGCCGGTTGATCAGATACCGCTCCGCCGAGAAATGCAGGTCGCCCGCTTTATCCGTAAACACGATGAACGTCGGCGGGCGGACGCTGCCTTGGGTGATGTAGTAAATCTTCATGCGGTATTCCCATTGCAGATTCGCGACGAAGCGGTTTAGCGCGCCTGTGCTGATGTGCTGATTCGCGGCATCGTAGGCTTTCTTGATCAGCGCGAACAGGCCGCGCGTGCCTTGCTTCTTCATCGCCGAGATGAGAACGACCGGGGCGTAATCGAGAAACTTTAAACGGTCATGCAAGCCTTCGAGGAATACGCGCTTGTCTCGTTCCTTCGTGACGTCCCATTTGTTCACAGCGATGACGATGGCGCGGCCCTCTTCATGGGCGTAGCCGGCGATGGTGGCATCGAGCGACAGCACTCCTTCGCTGGCATCGATCACGAACAGCGCGACGTTGCACATGCGCAGATGACGGCGCGCCATCACGACGCTCAGTTTCTCGGCCATCAGCTTGGTTTTGCCCTTGCGCCTGATGCCCGCCGTGTCGATGAACACGTACTCGGTGCCGTTTTCGACCATCGTTTCATCCACCGCGTCGCGCGTGGTTCCCGCGACGGGCGAAACGATGGCTCGTTCCGATCCGATGAGCGCGTTTAACAACGTCGATTTGCCGACGTTCGGGCGGCCGATGATCGCGACCTTGATCTTCGGCGCTTCCTTCGCATGCTCGGCGGCGGTCGATTCTTTTACCGGGTGTTCTGCCTTGGTGGCGCGCGCGACGTCAACGGCAAAATTCGCGGTTATGTGTTCCAGCAAGTCATCGAGGCCCAGATGATGCTCTGCCGACACCGGGAACAGATTCTCGAAACCCAAGGTATGAAACTCGTAGGCCAGCGATTCGCGCTTCTGGCTATCGATTTTATTGACCACCAGCGAGACAGGCTTGCCGAGCTTGCGCAGCATCTTTGCCAGGTCGCGATCCGCGCCGGTAATTTCGCTGCGGCCGTCGATTAAGAAAATCACCTGCGCCGCGTCTTCCAGCGCGACGCGCGCCTGCTTCAGGATTTCGCGCGGGATCATTTCGGTGTCGTCGGTGATGATGCCGCCGGTGTCGATCAGCTCAAAAGGGCGGCCTCGATACGAGCCCGCGCCCGCGATGCGGTCCCGCGTGATGCCCGGTTCGTCGCCGACAATGGAACGCCTTTGGCGCAAAATCGCGTTAAAAAGCGTCGATTTTCCCACATTCGGCCGTCCGACAATCACCACCGACGGCAGCGCGGAATGGGGAGCGAATTCGTCCGCGTCGGTTAAAGGAGTGTCAGGCATGAGATGATATTAGGGTGTGCCGCGCTTGCGCGCCGGTGCACGACTCAAAGAATAACACCCGAATGCCCCACGAGAAGAACACAACTATCCGCAACGTCGCCATTATTGCGCACGTTGACCACGGCAAGACTACCCTGGTGGACGCGATGCTCCGTCAAAGCGGCATTTTCCGCAAGAATGAGGAGGTCGCCGAGCGCGTGATGGACTCCAACGATTTGGAGCGCGAACGCGGCATCACCATCCTGGCCAAGGCCACCGGCGTCCGCTATCACGACATCAAGATCAACATTGTCGACACGCCCGGCCACAGCGATTTCGGAGGCGAGGTCGAGCGCGCACTCAAGATTGTCGACGGCGTGATTCTTCTGGTGGACGCGAGCGAAGGTCCTTTGCCGCAGACGCGGTACGTATTGATGAAGGCGCTCGAAGCGCATCTGCCGCCCATTGTTGTCATCAATAAAATCGACCGTCCCGACGCGCGCATTCAGGAAGTGTTGAACGAGGTCTACGACCTGTTTATCGATCTCGACGCGACCGAGGATCAGCTCGATTTCCCGGTGATCTACACCCACGGCAAGGAAGGAATCGCGCGCACCGATTTCACCAAGCCCGACGTGGAAGGCGAGCCGGAGACGCTCCAGCCGCTATTCGAATTGATTCTCAAAAATATTCCACCGCCGGGTGGCTATCCCGATAACGTGCTGCAACTTCTCGTCGCGAATCTCGATTACAGCGACTATCTTGGACGCCTGGCAATCGGCCGCGTGTTCAACGGGACGCTGAACCTGGGCGATGAGGTGGCCATCGCAAAACTCGACGGTTCATTCCACAAAACGCGGATCACGAAGCTCTATTCGTTCGAAGGATTGAAGCGCGTCGACGAGACGGTCGGCCGCGTGGGAGACATTCTGGCGATCGCCGGCGTCGAGGGCATCACCATCGGCGAGACGGTGACCAGCGCGGAGACGCCGGACCCGCTGCCTCATATCCAGATCGACGAGCCGACGATTGCGATGACCATCTCGATCAACACGTCGCCGTTTTCGGGCCGCGAAGGACACTTCGTCACCTCGCGCAATATTCGCGACCGGCTGGACAAAGAACTGCTGACCAACGTTTCGATCAAGGTGGAAGAAGCGGGCGGGCCGGATTCGTTTAAGGTGATGGGCCGCGGCGAGCTGCAGTTGGCGATTTTGATCGAAATGATGCGGCGCGAAGGCTACGAGCTTTCCGTGGGCAAGCCGGAAATTCTGACCAAGAAAATCGACGGCGTGGTCAGCGAGCCGGTGGAGCATCTGGTGATCGATTGTCCCGAAAATTTCGTCGGCGTGGTGATCGAAAAACTCGGCCAGCGCAAGGGCAAGATGGAGAAGATGGTGAACCACGGCTCGGGCCGTGTGCGGCTGGAGTTTAAGATTCCATCGCGCGGGCTGATCGGTCTGCGCAGCGAAATGCTGACCGATACCAAGGGCACCGCGATCATGAACTCGCTGTTCCACGGCTACATCGAATGGCAGGGTGACATTCCATCGCGGCCGACCGGATCGCTGATCGCGGACCGCGCGGGGAGGACCACCGGTTACGCGCTGTTCAATCTTCAGGAACGCGGCGATATGTTCGTGTCGCCGGGCACGGAAGTGTATGAAGGGATGATTGTTGGCGAAAATGCCAGGGATTCGGACCTCGATGTAAACATTGTTAAAGAGAAGAAGCTCACCAACATGCGCGCCTCCAGCGCCGACGAGGCGATCCGGCTGGTTCCTCCGCGCCTGCTGAACCTGGAACAAGCCATCGAATTCATTCGCGACGACGAATTTGTGGAAGTGACTCCGGTGTCCATCCGATTGAGGAAAAAGGTGTTAAAGCAGAATCAGCGGTAAGGTCGAATTATTTTTGATAAACACCTTAATATCAATAGGTTAGGTCGTATTTTCGCAAGTCATTGTCTTTTCAATTGTTGGTTCGCCATGCGATACTAACCGATAAGACACATGACTCAGGTCGGCGAGGCTATCGCCCGTTATCACAAGTTAATTGAAAGCGGTCCCTATATTGATCTCGGATGGGCGCAGGCTCTCCAGGAGCAGTTGAAAGCCGCCAAGCTCGGCGGCAGGGCAATCTCGCCGGTATTGCGTCCGCATTTTCTTAGCAGCCGCGATTATGCCACCATGGCGAAGACAGCCGAAACTATTTCGTCGGCCATGGCGCGCGTGGAGCAGATGGCTCTGGCGACGCCGTCGCTGCTGGCCCGCATCCAGCTTCTCCCCGCCGAACGGATGCTGGCGCAAGTGGATCCGGGATACTCGTTCGCGGGCGTCAACGGCCAACTGGACGCGGCGATCAATAATGGATCGCTGAAATTCACGAATCATCACGCCGACGCTCCGGCCGGCGTTTTGTACGGCGATGCGCTGGCCGATCTGTATTACGACGCGCCTCCGGTAAAAGAGTTTCGCAAAAAATATAAATTGAAAAAGCTCGGCGGGACGAAATACCTGCTCAGCGCACTGGTCAAATCGTACAAGGATTTCGGAGGCAAACAGAAAAAGCCACACATCGCCATCGCCGAGCTGAAGCAGCCTTTTGCAGACGGCGCGGGCGATTACGCGCAGCTTGCGGATTTTTTCTCGGGCGAAGGATATCCGACGGAAGTGGTATCGCCCGACCAGCTCGAATATCGCAACGGCGTGCTGCGCCGCGGCGAATTCGCTATCGATATTCTTTATCGCCGCATCCGGCTTCAGGAATTCCTGGTTCGCTTCGACCTTTCGCATCCCATGGTGCGCGCATATAAGGAACACGCCGTCTGCATGGTGAACAGCTTCCGCGCCGAGGTGGGCGCCAAACGCGCGATGTTCGATCTGTTGACCGACGATGCGGTCACGGCGAAATTTCCGGCGCTGGAACGCAAGGCGATCAAGGAACACATTCCGTGGACGCGCTTGGTGCAAGCCGCGAAAACCACGCATAAGGGCCACACCGTCGATCTGCCGGACTTCGTGATGAAGCATCGCGCGAAACTGATTTTGAAGCCCAACGACGATATGCCCGATCAGCATTCTTTCCGCGGTGCGGAAACCGACGACATCGGTTGGGAAAAAGCGCTTCGCCAAGCCATGCGGACGCCTTACGTGGTGCAGGAAGTGGCCGATCCGGCAAAGGTCGTGTTCCCGCTGATGCAGTACGGCAGCCTGATGATGAAGGAGATGCAGGTGGACGTTCACCCGCACTTGTTCTACGGGAAAGTACACGGCTGCTCCAGCTGGTTGAGCATCATCGGTTCGCAGAGTTTTTCGACGCTGACCGGTCTGGCTCCCACATTCGTTCTCGAAGGTAAGTAGTGAAGCGCCTGCTCGGTGCGATTCTCCTGTTTCGAGGAGCCGCCGTCGCCGCGCCAGCGGACGCGTGCTCGCTGATCCCGCAGGCGCGAATCGCTCCCATTCTGGGGACCACGAAAAATATCGTCATCGGCACGGCGAAGCTTCCATCCACGGTGACGGAAAGCAGAGCCTGCACCTACGCCGGCCAGGAAAATGTGGCGACCGTCATCCTGATAAAATTCGACGGAGAGGACGGTTTTTCATTCGCGGGCGGCATGCTCGCCGTCAGGAAGAATGTTGTTCTGCGGGTCAATGTCCGCCCTCGCATTCCTACCGGGCGCGGAACCGTCAACCCGACCCTGAGCAGGGAGCTATTGCTAGAGCTATTTCCTAAATAGCGTAGTCCGGTAGGGCGGCCAAGTCGACATTGTGCCGGTCGCATTCCGTTTTTTGAGCAAGATAGCAGCGGCGAACGAATTGCATTATGGAGGGCATGACCATCAACTCAAACACCGGCTTGCCAATAGGCTTTATCCTCGAACCGAACGATCCTCCCACCACCGGAGGCTCCCCGGACAAGATCGCGGGTCCGACTCCGCCGACCGTAGCAAGCTCGTCCAGCATCTCGCCCACCGCCAGTTTCCTCAGCCAATTGGATCAGCTCCAGCAACAGAGCCCGACTCAATATTCAAACGTCGCCACCAGCATCGCCACGCAGTTGCAGGCCGACGCGAGCGCCGCGCAGAAAAGCGGAACCACCGCGCAGGCCAAGACTCTGACCCAACTGGCCACGGAGTTTCAGAACTCTTCGCAATCCGGCCAAGTCCCGAGCGCACAGGTGCTCCAGAAGGCGCTCGCCGGACATCACGGTCATCATCATGGCCATCACCCCGAAGCAGCCAGCAGCGCCTCCAACACGCAGACGGCGTCGACCTCGACATCGGGCAGCGGTAGCGTCCAGTCCCTCCTCGCGACGGCCTTCTCTAACGCGATGAGCTCGATCACCGCTTAAGATAAACGCGAAAACTTTCGTAACGGCTTTGTGGTTCCGGCCGGATGTTCGCAGCGCGTTGGTGCTGGCCACGTTCGAAATGTACGGCGTCCCTCGGATCTGCTGCGTCTCATCCTCGGCCAGGGGCTGCCGCTCTCCGTCGCCGGCGCGAGCCTCGGCCTGCTGTGCGGCGCCGCATTGACGAAACTTCTCGGAAGCCTTCTTTACGGCGTGAGCGCAACCGATCCGGTGACGTTCTCCCGTCGCCCTGCTTGCCCTCGCGACCACTACGCTCGCCTGTTATCTCCCCGCACGACGCGCCGCCGCGGCCGATCCCATGCACTCGCTGCGCTCGGAATGAGATCATAAAATCCCTAGCGGATGAAAAATAAACTAGGCCTCCTTCCCCTGGTGGCCGCGACGTTCTTCATGGTGTCCGGCGGCCCTTACGGCATCGAGGGGCTGGTCCAACAATCGGGCTACGCCCTCGCCATCGCGACCCTCCTGGCGATCCCTCTCATCTGGGCCTTGCCCACCGGCCTGATGGTGGGTGAGCTGGCCGCGGCGATTCCCGCCGAAGGAGGTTTCTACGTTTGGGTGCGACGCGCGCTGGGCGACTTCTGGGGTTTTCAGGAAGCCTGGCTTTCGCTCTCCGCCAGCGTGTTCGATATGGCCGCCTATCCCGCCATTTTCGTCCTGTCGCTCGGCCAGCTCTGGCCCACCGCGCTGCACAATCCCTGGCGCGTGCTGATTCCCGCAGTCGTCATTTTGTCCTGCGTGGCATGGAACATGCTCGGCGCGAAAGCGGTCGGCGAAGGCTCCATCATCCTCGGAATTCTATTGCTCGCGCCCTTCGCAGTGATGGTCGCGCTGGCTCCTCATCGTGGAATTCCGGCGAGCAGCGCACACGCCAACTGGTATTCGGGACTGATCATCGCGATGTGGAATTTCATGGGTTGGGACAACGCCTCCACCGTCGCGCAGGAAGTCGATAACCCGCAGAAAACCTATCCGCGAACGATGTTCTGGACCGTCGCCGCCGTCGCTCTGGTCTACGTCATCCCGATTTCCGCCGTCGGCTATTCCGGCGTCCCGTCGTCCAGTTGGTCGGACGGCGCGTGGGTGAGCCTCGCCCGAGGCATCCGCCCGTGGCTCGCCGTTCCGGTTTTGCTGACGATCATGGTCAGCGTCGTCGGCCAGGTGAACTCGCTGACGATGTCATACTCGCGTATCCCTTTAGCGATGGCCGAAGATAAGCTCGCGCCAGCGTTTCTCGGCAACCTGAATTATTCGCTGCTGTTCTGCGGCGCCATCTGGACGCTGGCGCTCAGCCTGAGCCTGGACCGCATCCTGCTGCTCGACATTCTGCTCTACGGCGCCAGCCTCATCCTCGAATTCGTGGCTCTGATTGTCCTCAGAATCCGCGAACCAAATCTAGTGCGCCCCTTCAAAATCCCCGGAGGTACCGCCGGCGCTATCGCGATCTCCATCGCCCCCTGTGCATTGCTGGTGCTTGCCGCCGTGCTGAACGGGCATGAGCAGGTCGGCAGCATCAGCGCCGCCATGCTGGCGGCGGGAGTCGCGATTTGTGGAGTCGTCGTTTACCCGCTCGCAAAGAAACTCTGCGCCCCTTCCGGTTAACCTTAGATCATGCAGATCATCGTGACGATTCCCGACGACCTCGCACAGCATTCCAATCCTGCTAGGGAAGCACTGGAAGCCTTCGCCATCGAAGGATATCGCTCCGGCGCGCTCTCTGCCTATCAGACCCGCCAGCTCCTGGGTTTCGAGACTCGCGATGAATTCGACGGCTTTCTCAAGGCCCACCAGGTCTGGGAGCGCGCCTACGGTGTCGGAGATCTGGAGAAGGATGCTGCTGGATTTGGACAGCAGGCATGATTGTAGTTGCAGACACGTCTCCGCTCAACTGCCTGATGCTCATCGAATGAGATTGACCTATTGAACCCTTTTCGAGCCGCCATTGCCCGGCAAGCACTCTGAAGGATGGCAACGCCCGGAACCTCCTCGCCCTACTGAGTAGGTGTCGGTTCACCAAGAGGCCACGAGCGCCACGCTGATTTGCCTTTGGCGTCCTTCACAGTTACAAACCGGAAGAGCTTCTTTCGATGGACAGGCATAAACCACGGCGCATAAACCACAACTATGGCGATATCCGCCCTGTCAATGCTCCCCTTGATGACGCTCCCTACGTCCATGGTGATTCTTTCATCCAGCCCCAGATTATGATGCTGCCAAACAGGACTGGTGAGGTAGTGTTCAAAGTCCGGGACGCCAGTTGGTGTAGGCGTTCCCAAAACCGCGCCCGGTCCTGGGCCACGTATAAAGTTAGGCGCTACGCCAAAGGACACATCATAGAGCGGTATGTAGCCCGCATTTGAGACTTCAAATGAGCAAGACAGGACGTTATTCGAATCTGCCGGAGCCGACGGCGCCGAAACGACCGGTCTCGGTACAAACACCACTAATGCCGAGATAATTGTGCATGCTGCCAGCAGCGAGGCAAATATTCCGACTTGCCGTTTGGCTGTTGGCTCCTTTTGCGGCGGCCTGCTTTGCTTATGTTTGCCTTTTTTCTTTGGCATCTAATAACGCTTTAAAAGCCAAGTTCATGGACTTGCCGATTCACAGCGACCAGCGCGGTGTTCTCGCAACCGGGGGGATCATTGCGTTGCAGCCCCTTCGAGCCGCTGCTTAGCGTCCATCCGATCCGATTCGCTTCTGGCTTCGCTACGGATTCTCGCGTCTGATTCCGCTCACTTCTCCACCACGACCTTCGCCCGCAAATTCGCCACTCCCGCCGTGTACCTCTCATCGGTCACCGTGAACGCTACCGCATCCTCCAGCCAATCGTGAGCCGTCCCGTCCGGATCGTGCGACGCGATGGTCAGCGTATAAGGATGCGGGCACAGGTCGCACAGGAAGGAAAACGTCAGCGTCACCGTATCGCCCGCCGCGCGCGGGCCGATTTTCACGCCTTCCAACTCCGTATTCGTGCCGTAAACTTCAAACCCGATCTGGGTCCGAATGAGAATCCCCAGCACCGGGTCCTGCACCGCTTCGTGAAACCGCACGCTGGCTTTGATGCTCACCATCTCGCCGCTTTTCCAGACGATGGTCGGCTTCCCGTCGCTCGACAGCGTCTCGATCGAGATCACTTCCGCTCTTCCGTCACCGCGGCGATACGAAGGAGCCAGTCTCGGCGAAATGGTCTCGCCCCAGCTCCGAATCTTCTCCGACACCGCGCGCCTGTACTTCCGAAGAGTCTCGCGCGGATCGCCCTTCGCCGCAAGATAGCCCGCCTCCAGCCACCACACTTCGTCGCACAGCGTTTCCAGCAGCCGGTCTTCGTGCGACGCCAGCAATATCGTCGAACCCGCGCGCCTCAGCCGGTCGAGCCCGGTCAGCGTGCGCGCCCGCACCACCGCATCCTGCGTCGCCAGCGCCTGATCGAGAGCAATCACCGCCGCCGGAGCAAGGTTCAACGTTTCGCCTAGCGCGACGAACCGCCTCTCCGGCGGGGCCACTATCTCGCCTTCCTGCGGTTTTAAAATCCCGCAGGCGAGCTTCAGCAACTCCGTCACTCCGGATTGTTTTTCGCCGATCACCCCGATAATCGCTCCCGACGGTGCAACCGCCCGGAATCCCGTCAGGGGAGGCGCCGAAACATTCTTGAACTCAATAGACATTCAGAATCAGCATACAGGTTTCTTTAGTCGGGAGCGATAAAGCCCCGGGGACTGACCACCTTTTTTGCCCCTCACCTGGCTTCCAAGGATCACTGTCGAGAGGGCTACTTGTTCCCGCCAAGCGGATGCGTCGCCAGCATCGTGTAATCCTCGCACGTATTCGGCCCGATGGAATTCTCCGCCGCGTTCACTCCCGGCCCCGTCGCGATGCAGCGCGATTTCATTTTGTGCCCGGAGATCTTGTTTCCGCGGATCACGTTGCCGCGCACCGGCTCCATGCGCACCACGCCTTTGCTCAAATAAATCCCGCTTTCGAGCATTGCCGGCTCATCCTTCTTATAAATGCACCCGAACTCCTTTGCCATTTCGTTGCATTGGGCCGTGTTCAGATGCAAAAACGAATTGCCAGTCACCTTGTGCCCGCTGCCCATCAGGAACAGGCCTCCGAACTTGGCGCCGTCGATCGTGTTGCCGCGGATTTCGATATTTTGCGAGTGCATGTTCGGATCGGTATTGTTCATCACGATTCCGAAATGCCCAAACGGATAGGACTCCGGCGTGCCCCGGTTCGTGCAGGTATTTTCCACGATCGATCCATCGTGAAAACCATCCAGGTCGATGCACTTTCCGTCGATCTCCTCGAACTTGTTCCGCGCGTAGGTCGAATGGTCGACGTTGCCCGCCGTATCCATCGCCACCGGAGTCCCCAGATTCTCCACGTCAACCGCCTCCGGCGGATATCCGATGTGGCCGCCGGTATTGTCCTCCACGCGCACGCGCGTCGCGGCGCCCACTTCCAGCGCATCGCGTCCGATCTCGTCGAATCGATTCGCGGCGAATAATCCATCGTGCAGCAAGGGCGACGTATATAAGGAGTGCGTCCACAAACCGTTCCCTCGAATGCGCCGGAATTGCGAATCCCTCACTTCAAAATCGAACGACCCTTCTTCGATCGCGATCCCGCCCGTGGTATTGTTGCGCCCCTTCGCATTGCGCGTTCCCGAATCCTCCACCAGAACGCCCTTGATCCTGATCCCGGAGGAGCGGCTGGCAATCACCGCGAAGCACGGAATCGCCGAGAACCGGACCTGCGAAATTTCCGCGCCCTCCACGCGATCCAGCAGGATGCCGTTGTTGGAATAAAAAATCCGGAAGGCGTTTTCGGGCGGCGCCATCTCCCTTGGCTGGTCGAACATCACGCGATTCCCGTCGATCGAAAAATCGCGAAACCGAATCCCGCGCGCGCCCTCCGCGACAAACACTGCGCGCCCTTTGAATTCGTTCGAAACTTTGAAAATCGTGCCCGCGCCGACAATCTCCAGATCGTGCGCGCCGGGCGCGAGTTGCAATTCCGACGATACTTCGATCACCGCCGCCGGCAAGTGGAGCACGCCCGTGGTCTGGCCGGCAAGTTCCGCGCGCAGGCGCGATTCCGCAGTGCCTCCACAACCAGTCAAAATAAGGTCAATTAAGGCCAAAATAAGCGGGATAAACGTGCATTTAAGGGCTATTAAGGCTTCTTTAGCCATTCTCCGACCCATTCCAGGAACTGCCCGTACCAGAGCACGCTGTTTTGCGGCTTCAAAATCCAGTGCCCCTCATCGGGAAACAGGACGATTTTCGACGGCACCTTCTGCATCTGAAGCGCCGTGAACAGTTGCATCCCCTGCCCCACCGGAACCCTGTAATCGAGCTCGCCGTGAAACACTAACGTCGGCGTTTTGAAGTCCTTAGCGAAGAAACTGGGCGACCACTTGGCGTACATATCCGGGTTATCCCAGGGCATGCCGTTGAACTCCCATTTGGGGAACCACAACTCCTCGGTTTCCCCCGCCATACTGCGCAGGTCGTAAACCCCGGAATGGGAAATCAGTGCTTTAAATAGAGTGGTATGCCCGAGAATCCAGTCGATCATATAGCCGCCGAACGACCCTCCCGCCGCAGCCATCCGGTCCGGATCGGCATAGGGCAGTTTTTCGATATGATCGGCCACCGCCATGATGTCATCATAAACCTTGCCGCCCCAGTCGCCATTAATGTCGTCGATGAACTTTTGCCCGTAGCCAGTCGACCCGCGAGGATTCGGCATCACCACCAGATATCCTGCCGATGCAAATACTTGCGGGTTCCAGCGATAGCTCCACGTCTCGCCCCATGCGCCTTGCGGGCCGCCATGAATCAGAAACAGCACCGGGTATTTTTTCATCGGCGAAAAATCCGGCGGCTTCACGATAAAGGTCTGAATGCCTTCGACCCAGATTTCTTCAAGCGGCCTGACAGTGGAGTTTGCCAGAGCTAAGTCGTTGAAATGAGTAAGCGCAACGCCCGTGCCGGAGCCCGCGGTCGCTTTATAAATCTCCACCGGCTTCGATCCGCTCTGCTGCGTGTAAATCATCGTTTCGCCATCCGGAGTAAATTGGACGTCGTCAACGGTCGGACCCGGAATAATGCTTCGCAAGCCCCCTCCGGAGATGGAAATCATTTGCAGACTGGTGCGGCCACGATCTTCTTCCGTAAAGACAAGTCGTTCCGAATCAGGCAGCCAGGTCATGCTTTCGACCCAGCGGTCCAGACCTTCCGACAAAATCGCCGTTTTCCCGGTGGCGCGATCGAGCACGATCAAGCGCCAGCGGTCGCTTTCATATCCGGCTCGCGCCTGGGATCGGAAGGCAAGC
>OCZT010005207.1_pt1 | contig 13023 bp, 12 predicted proteins | sample 1539031 | NCBI WGS metagenome assembly OCZT01 (sample SAMEA3539308, study PRJEB22396) | soil metagenome | biome: tundra; feature: field; material: soil | place: USA | collected 2010-05 | depth 0.15 m | reverse complement strand
TGGTCTGCGACGCGAGCCTGGCCAGCGGCTGGGGTGGCGTCTACCTTGAACAGCGCCTGCCGGGACGGCGGGTGCTGTGCCCACGGGGGCAGGCCGGCCTCGGCTACGCGCTGCCCGCCGCCATTGGCGTGGCCACCGCTCACCCTGGCGGGCGGACCATCGTGCTCACCGGCGACGGTGCCCTCGGCTATGCGGCTGGCGAGCTGGCCACGGTGGTCGAGCACGGGCTGCCGGTCACCGTCGTGGTCCTGAACAACCGGTCGTTCGGCTGGATCCGCTGGTACCGGCGGATCACCTTCGGCCGCGGCTGGGAGGACAACGACTTCGCCGATGTGGCCTTCGCCGACGTCGCCCGGGGGTTCGGGCTGCACGGTGAGCGGGTCACCGAGCCGGCCCGGCTCGCGCCAGCGCTGCGGGCCGCTCTCAGCGGGAAGCCAGCCCTGCTGGACGTGGTGACCGAGGCCTGGCAGACGCCCATCAGAGCGCACCGGCAGGCCGTGCAGCACGCCGGCGACCAGGCCGCCGAGCAAAGCACGGGCACCCAGCCCGCGCCGGCCGCTGGATATGGAGGCTGACAGATGCCCCGTCACCCCGAGCGTCACCTCGAGCGCCTGGCCCAGCCGGAGGCGGCGCGGCTGCTCTCCGCGAGCGGCGTCGCCGTGGTCGCTACCGGCAGCGTCGAGCAGCACGGCGGGCATCTGCCGCTCGGCACGGACGCCTTCGCCGCGCTTTCCATCGCCGAGCGGGTGGCCGACCGCCTCGACACCGCCGTTGTCCAGCTTGGGCCGGTCGGCGTCGCCCACTACCACCTGTCGTGGCCGGGGACGCTCTCGCTGAGTCCCAGCACGCTCGCCGCCGTGCTGGTGGACATCTGCGGCGGCCTGGGCAGCGCGGGCGCGCACCGGATCCTGCTGGTGAACTGGCACGAGGGCAACTCTCCCACCCTCCGGCTGGGCGCAGACGAAGCCCAGCGCCGGCACGGGGTGCAGGTGGTGATCGCCGAGTCGCACGTGATCACCCACACGCTCTACCCGGAGGAGATGGAATTCACCCACGCCGGGTCGATGGAGACCGCGGCCGTGCTCGCATACGACCCTTCGCTGGTGCACCTGGACAAGGCAACGCCGCCCAGCGAGCGCGCCGCGGGCGAGGCAGCACACGGGCTGTTCCGCCGGCCCGATGTCTATCCGGTCCTGCGTGACTTCCACCAGATCGCCGCCACCGGCTGGTACGGGCGGCCCGAGCTGGCGGAGGTCGGCCGGGCGGAGGAGATCGCCGAGGCCGTGGCCGACCGCGTGGTCGGCCACGCCAGGCAGATCTGGGCCGCGCTGAGCGAGAACGACGGCCCGAATGGCGACGTGAGCCCGAACGGCAACGCAGGCCCGAGCGAGACGCGGCTGACCGAGAGCGGAGCGGCCCAGTGACACCGCTGCAGGTTCCGTCCCAGATGCAGGCGGCCGTGCTGCGCGACTTCGGCCAGCTCACGCTCGAGTCCATGCCGGTACCGGAACCGGGACCCGGCGAGGTGCTGGTCCGGGTCCGTGCCTGCGGCCTGTGCGGCACCGATCTGAAGATCGTCAGTGGCGGTTTCCGCGGCACCTGGCCTCCCGCGCTGCCCTTCATCATCGGCCACGAGTGGTCCGGCGAGGTCGCCGCCGGTGGCCCGGATACCGAGCGCAGCGGCCTCGCGCCGGGTGACCGGGTGGTGGCGGAGAACCACACCGGATGCGGCGCCTGCCCGATGTGCCGGGCCGGCCGCTACAACCTGTGTGAGCGGGTGCGCGAACCGGGGTTCAAGCTGTACGGGCACACCGCGCCTGGCGCCCTCGCCGAGTACGCTGTGCGGCCCGCGATCGCCCTGCACAAGGTCCCCTCGCACGTCACCGACGTGGCCGCGGCACTGGTCAACCAGGGCGCGCTCACCGTGCACGCGGCCCGCCGGGCCCGGCTCGGCCCAGGAGACAGCGTCGCGGTGTTCGGGCCGGGGCTGCTGGGGCTGCTTATGCTGCAGGTCGCACGGGCCGCAGGGGCAAGCACGGTAATCATGGTCGGCCGGGGCAAGCGGCTGGCGGTGGCACGGGAACTCGGCAGCACCGGCATCGTCGATTACGAGGAGACCGACCCCGTCGCCGGGGTCCGGGCCGCGACCGGCGGCCGCGGGGCGGACTGCGTGTTCGATTGCTCAGGCAACACCTCAGTCATCCCCCAGGCGCTCCGCTCGGTCCGGCGCGGCGGTTCCGTGGCCCTGCTCGGCCTGGCCGGCGGGGCCACGGCGGAACTTCCCGTCGATCTGGTGACCCTCGACGAGCTGAATGTTCTCGGGGTACGGTCAAGTCCCAATGCCTATCCGGCCATGATCGCCCTACTAGCCTCGGGCGCGATCCGCACCGAGCCCCTCACCACAGACCTCTACCCTCTTGCCGACGTCGCCGCGGCCTTCGACGCGCTCGCGCGGCGCGAGGCCATCCGCCCGATCATCACCATGTAGCCCGGCCATCGCCGGGTACAGGCATGCCCGTGCGCCCGCCCCGCGCAGCAAGGAGACCAAGGAGGCCTTATGCCAGTTGTCCGCACCGTTGACACACTTCCGGCCCGGCGGGCGGCAGGCTGGGTCGAATGGGACTGGGCCGGCCCGGATACCTTCGGCGCACCCGTCCCGATGACGGCCCGCAGGATGGTCCTCGACCCGGGCGCGGGCAGGCCCGAGATCCCGCTAGGGTCGCGGGAGGCCATGGTGTACGTGGCGTCGGGATCAGGCACGGCCGAGGCGGCCGGTGAGGTGTTCACGCTGAGCCACGAATCCGTGCTGTGGCTGGCCGGCACTGACGCCGTCACGCTGCGGGCCGACGAGGCCGGGCTGGATGCCCTGATCGCGGAGTCCACCGGCCCGGACGCGCCCGGGGGACCCGCATTGGCGAAGGTTTTCGCGGCCGGGGAGCTTCCGCATCTGGTCTCCACCCGGGACACCCGCGACCGGCTCGACCTGGTGACCGATGACGTACCGGTCGGCGCGCGGCGGATCCGGGCTGACCGGATCATTTACCACCCCGGCGACACCGCCGCCGCCCACTATCACACCGACTGTCACCACGTGTTCTGCGTGCTGGGCGGATCGGGGCTGCTGCGCACTGGCCAGCAGGCGGCGCGGCTGGACGCGGGAATGAGTGCTCTGGTGGGCCCGGGTGAGGTCCACTGGTTCGAGAACGACACCAGCGCGGACTTCTCATTCGTGGAGTTCTGGGCACCTCCGCCGACCGAGACGGTCTGGACGGTGGCGGGGGACCGCTGTACCTGGTCCCCGGCTCACTGATCCGGACAGTGCTCTGGCCGCACGGGAGCCGGCCTGACGGGCGGCGGAACCCTTGACGCGGAGGACATCTATGGACTACATGAAGGCGGAAGCCAAGCAGGCGGCCCGCGAGCAGGTCAGTGGCCTCTGGGCGGCGGTCACCACGCCGTTCGATGCCACCGGTGCGGTGGACTACGACGCTCTCTTGCGTGATCTCGACCGGCTCACCGGCGACCTGCAAGTGGACGGGGTCTTCTGCACCGGCGTGATGAGCGAGTTCTGGTCCCTGACCGGAACTGAGCGACGGCGCCTCGTCGAGGTCATCGTGGACGAGACCCGGGGGAAATGCCCGGTGCTGGCCCACACCGGCCATCACTCGGCGGGGCAGGCCATCGAGTTGACCAAGCACGCCCAGAAGGTGGGCGCGGACTTCGTCGCGCTGATCAATCCCTACTACCCGTCAGCCTCGGATGAGGGCCTTTTCCGGTGGTTCGAGCAGGTGTGCCGGAACGTGGACATCGGGGTGTGGCTGTTCGACACCGCCTATTCGGGCGTGTCGCTCTCCCTGGACCTCATCGAGCGCTTGGCGGACCTTGAAAACGTGTGCGGGATCAAGGTAGGCCGGGACCACGCCACGTACCTGGAGGTACTGCGCCGGGTGGGGGACAGGATCCTCGTCTGCGAGCCGAACGAGGGAACCTGGCTGGAGAACATGCGCGACCACGGCCAGCGCGCCTTCATGTCATCGGCGGCGCCTTACCTGTATCAGACACCGGGCCGGCGGCCGATGCGCGAGTACACGGGACTGGCGCTCGGCGGTGATTTCGCCGGGGCCGCGAAGCTCGCCGCCACGCTTGACCCGATGCGGGCCGTGGCGGCCAAGTGGCTGCATGGCAAGGCACGGCTGGCGGACTCACTCGCCTCCATCAAGGCCTGGGCCGGCCTGGTCGGCATGTCAGGCGGCCCGGTCAGGGCGCCGCTCATCGCGCACACCCCGGCCGAGCAGGCGGACCTGGCCGCCGACCTGGCCGCTGTCGGCCTGCTGAATACCGACGCCTTACCGGTACGGGCCGGCCTGAACGGTCACGGGCTGGCCAGCCGCTGACGGGCCAGCTGCGGACTGCCCGGTGCTGTCATGACTTCCGCCGGGTCGTGGCCGAGATCGTGCAGCAGCACGGTGGCCGCGTTACGCCCCGGTGCACCAGTAATGGACCCACCCGGATGGGTGCTCCCGCCGGTCTGGTAGAGGCCGGGGATCGGCATCCGGTGCGACGCCCAGCCAGGCACCGGCCGCAGCGGGCCACTGAACGCCGGGCTGCGGCTTCCCCCATGGAACGCACCGTGGATCATGTGCGGGTTCAGCTGCTCAATGTCGGCGGGGGACTTGACCAGGTGAGCGAGGATCTTCTCGTCCGTGAATCCCGGCGCGAACCGGCGCAGGCACTCCAGCTGACGCCGGGCGTGCTGCTCCTTCACAGTCTCCCAGTCCGGCATGCCGTCCGGAAGCCGGTACACCTGCGGGCTCAGCACCTTCACCGTGTGCATCCCGGCCGGGGCGCGTCCCGGGTCCGCGAGCGTCGGCGTGGCCACCAGCAGCCACGGTGAGTCGGAAATGAACCGGCCGGCCCGCAAGTCCGAGCCGAGCTGGATCATGTCCTCCGGCCAGCCGGCGAACCCGGCCGATACGGCGGTGCGCGGGCCGTCGGCGGTCTCGAACTCCGGGGGCGCGGTCGTGGCGTAGTAGGCCGCGAACCCAGGCACTCCCACGTCGTAGGTGTCCACGCCGTAGTGGAATTCCGCCGGCCAGGAATCTGCTGGCGCCATGTCCCGCAGGTGCTTGATGTGGATCGTCGAGACCACGGCCGTGCTCGCCAGGTACTGCTCCCCGTCGTCGGTCTCCACGCCGGCGCAGCGGCCGCCGGACAGCAGCAGCCTGGTCACCCGTCGGTCACAGAGCACGCGACCGCCATGGTCGGCCAGGTAGCCGGTCAGCGCGCCGGTCAGCGCCGCTGAGCCGCCAACCGGGATGGACCAACTGCGCTGCTGCCGTCCGAAGACCTGTGCGTACGGCAGCACGCCCGAGCCTGGCTCGTCCACCAGCTGGAAGACCTGGAACGACATCCAGAGCAGGAAGGCCTGAATGTGCCGGCTGGTGAACTCGCTGCGGACCACGTCCACCGCGCTCATCTGACGCCGCCGGGCCCAGATCCGGCCTTTCGGATGGTCGGCGAGCATCTGGTCCAGCGAGGGGCCGAACCCCACCGGCGTGAACTGCGCCCGGCTGAATACCGTCTTAACCTCGTCGTACTCATCCAGCAGGCGCAGGTAGGCGGTCGCGTCGGCGCGGGAGAAGCGCGCCACCTCGGCCGCTGTCCGCTCCCGGTCCAGCCACATGGTGAGCTGCTCACCGTCCGGAAACGCCACGTGCTCCACCGGGTCTGGCTCGACATAGCGCAGCCCGTAGTCGGCCAGCAGGCCCAGCTCGTCATGCAGCAGGGCCGGGTTGACCCGGATCATGGTGTGGCCGGTGGCGCAGGTGTCGATGCCGAAGCCGGGCAGCAGCAGTTCCTCGGTGGCCGCGCCGCCGCCGGGAATGTGCCGTGCATCCAGGACCAGGCAGCGGTATCCCGCATTGGCCAGGTAGCAGGCGGTAAGCAGGCTGTTGTGCCCGGCCCCCGCCACCACGATGTCCGCGTTCTCGGCCATGCATCGCCTCATTCGCTCGTCGCTATGCAAACCATTGCATCTCGGGCGACCTGGGGCAAGGTGGTCTCCGGATCAGCCGTCTCCGGCCGCGGCCAGGGCGCGCAGCTCGGGCCCGCCCAGCCGGTGCACCGACCATTCGTCCATGGGGACTGCGCCCAGCGACGCGTAGAAGCCGAGCGCGGGGGCGTTCCAGTTCAGTACGGCCCACTCCAGCCGCGGATACCCGCGCTGGACGCAGATCCGGGCCAGTCCGGCCAGCAGCGCCCGGCCGTGGCCGCCGCCGCGCATGTCGGGCCGGACATACAGATCCTCGAGGTAGATCCCGTGCTTGCCTTCCCAGGTCGAGAAGCTGAGGAACCAGAGCGCGAACCCGACGACCTCGCCGTCATGCTCGGCCACGTGCGCGAACACGGCCGGCGGGTCCGCCGTCAGCGACTTGAGCAGGTCGTCCTCGGTCGCGCTGACGTGATGCAGCGCCCTCTCGTATTCGGCGAGGTCGCGGACGAGCTGGTAGATCGCGGGCACATCGCCGGCCCGGGCCGGCCGAATCAACGGCTCACGCCGGCGCCTACCGGGAGAGCGGCGCCAGCACCGCCCTGGCCTTCCGCGGTGTACCGGTCACCCGTACCCGTACCCGGCCGGCCAGGGCCGTTCTGGTCAGGGCCGTTCTGGTCAGGGCCACGCTGATCCGAGCCACGCTGATCAGGGCCGGGGGAGACAGGGATCCGGTAGCGGAGCCGGAACCGGTCGGCGGCGATGAGGATCTCGCCGACCTCGACGGTCCGCGGCCCGGCCCGGTGCGCCCGCTCGATGAGCAGCACCGGGGCACCTGCCGGTATGTCCAGGGCAGCGGCCTCCGCCGACAGCGATGGCCGCACTGAGATGTCCTCCACCACCTGGTCCACGTAGACGCCGATGACCTTCATCCGCTCGATCACTCCCCGCCCGGCGAATGGGCCCTGCTCAGGGAAGGGGACCGGGGTATGCGCGGTGAGTTCCGCGGGCTCGTAACTGGTGACCATCTGGACCGGGGTGCCGTCCGCGCAGAGCAGGTACCTGGTCCGGGTCACCTGGGCATCGCCAGGCTCCACCCTGAGCAGCCGCGCGATGTGCGGTTGCGCGGCAACGCGCTCGGACTGATGCTCCCAGGACAGCCGGGGCGAGTGCGCCTCACCGTCCGCCGGGCCGCGGTCCGCAGTGCCGCCGCCTGCGGCCCGTTGCGGATCCTCGAGCCCGAACGGTGACCCGGGAAAGTGCAGCCGGTCATGCTCAAGGTGAGAGGCAGCGGGCACCCTCCGGACATACGAACCCGAGCCGGCCCTCGCCTCGATGAGCCCCTCGGTCGCCAGGACCTGCAGGGCGTGCTTGGCCGCGGTCTCCCCGACGCCGTACCGGGCGATGATCCCGTTCCTTGATGGCACCCTGGCGCCGGGCGCGAGGACACCCCCGCGGATCTGCTCCCGCAGGTCCTCAAGAACACGCAGGTAAACGGGATCGGTAGAGGCAGCCATGGCGCTCGATCCTCCTGACGTGACGCCGCGACGGCAGTCACGAGTCCAGCAGGCCAGTCGCCATTGTTGCCGAACCGCCAGGCAAGCTGTCTCCTAATGGACATGTTGTGACCATAGCTTTGCCCGGTGTGATGGGGGAGTTACTGTGGTAGGTCGTTCAAGCATTGTGTGAGATTTTTGACCGTGGACAGGTCCCAGCGGCGGGTGCCTTACTTCTTCCTGGCGAAGATGAGGCCGTCGCCGATCGAGAGCATCGCGAGTTCCACCCGGTCGTCGGCCAGCACATGGGTGTTGAAATCCCTGATCGCGCGGGCATCGGCGTCGTCAGGGGCGGGGTCGAAGATCCTGGCGTGCAGGAGCGTGTTGTCCACCAGGATGATCCCGCCGCTTCGGATGCGCGGGACGATCTCGTCCCAGTAGCCGGCATAGCCGGTCTTGTCCGCGTCGATGAACGCGAGGTCGAATGCCGCCTGGGGGGGCAGGGCGCGCAGCGTGTCCAGCGCCGGGCCCAGCCGCAGTTCGATCCGGTCGGCGAGGCCGGCCTTCTCCCAGTAGGCCGCCGCCAGCGCGGTCCAGTCCGCATTGATATCGCAGCAGATCAGCCGCCCTCCCTCAGCCATGCCGCGGGCCAGGCAGATCGAGGAATACCCGGTGAAGGTGCCGACCTCAATCGCCTGGCGCGCGCCGATCAGACGGCTCAGCAGGGTCATGAACGTGCCTTGCTCCGGGCCGATCTGCAGGATCACGCGGTCGGGGAAACGCCGCGCCGTCTCCTCGGTCAGGTCCCGCAGCAATGCGTCCGGCGGGCTGCTGTGCGCGACGACGTACTCATGGATTCGGGGGCTGACATGCTCGGTTCCAGAGGCCACGCGTCGAGGCTACCGGTGCGCCCGGCTGGCTCGGCAGCCGACCCGTTGTGGACCTGGCTGTGGATGAACCGGTGGACAGGCGCGTTGCGCGGGGGATAACGGCCGGTGCTTTGTGGATGACTTGTGGATGACCCAAAAAATCTTGAAAATGCTGGCCGAAACCTCTTGTGCTGCAGCGGGCCCGGGCAGTAAAAATGCTCTCACCACCGAAAACGATGACCCACCCGGGGGCGACCCCGGAGGCGGAAGATCCGGGAAACCGGGTCCTCCTGCCGGGAAATCTGCGACCGGTGATAGGTCGGACAGCGTGCGGCGCCGAGCAATCGGCGGCAAGTGCTGCGAGACCACGTAAGGTCCCTCGATCTCATACATCGAGGGGCCTTACGGCTATTCTGCCCGTCTCTTGACGGCCTGCAACGTGTACGTGCAGGGAAGCCGCCACGGCCGGTCGGCCAGCCGCCACTCGCCACCCTCCAGGCGTTCCATCTGGCCCGGCAGGGCTTCCCAGGGCGCGCTGTCATGCTCGGCCAGGCCGGTCAGGTCCATCCCGGCGCCGGTGATGGCGGTCACGATCTCGCCCAGGCCGTGGTTCCACTCATGGGTCACGTTCTGCGTGAAGACCGCGTCTGTCTGGACGTAGGTGCCCCCCTCGGTCCAGACGGTTGGCTCGTCACGCTCGAAGTAGGGGTGCTCCACGGCCAGCAGGCCATCGGGCCGGGCGTCAGCCAGCGACCACAGCATGGGATGGCCCTCGCGGAGGAACAGCCTCCCACCGGGGCGCAGCAGCCCGCCGACGACGTCGGCCCAGCGGCGGATGCTGGGCAGCCAGCACAGCGCGCCGATCCCCGTGAACACCAGGTCGAACCGGCCGTCACCAAGGACTTTGACCGCGTCGTAGACGTCAGCTTGGACGAATTCCACGGCGGCGCCGACGCGCCCGGCCAGCTGGCGTGCCTCGGCCAGGGCGGCCGCCGAGAAATCCAGCCCGGTCATGGTCGCGCCGAGCCGGGCCAGCGAGATGGTGTCGGTCCCGATGTGGCACTGCAGATGGACCCCGCGCAGGCCGCTGATGTCCCCGAGAAGTAGGCGGTCGAACCGCACGACATCGCTGAGGAAGGTGGGGTCTTCCGCAAAGCGGGCGACGCTGTAGTCGGCGGAGGCCGCGTGCGCGGGCGCGCGCTCGTTCCAGCTGGCCAGGTTTACCGCCCGGTAGTCAGTCATCACGCCATCGTTCCATGCAGGGCTCTTTGCCGATCCGGCAGCCTGCTGACACGCTCAGGCCAGCAGATCGACCCGGACCCCGCGTCCCCGCTTCCGGGCGGCCTGGTACACCTGCCACGCAATCGCCAGGTCCTGCCAGGGCAGGCCGACGGGCGCATACACGGTGAGCTCATCAGGGCTGCTGCGGCCCGGGTGCTCGCCCCGCAGCACCTGGCCGAGCGTGGCCGCCTTGACCGGCCGCTGGCCGGGCGGCGAGAGAGCGCCCATGGACCGGGCCAGGCGAAGGTCATCCACCACGACGGTGGCGCTGCCCAGGATGTCCCCGGCGAGTTCGCGTTTGCCCGGCTCGTCCGTCCCGAGGCTGGTCAGATGCTGGCCCGGCCGGGTGTCCGCGAGACTGGCGAGCGGCTCCCGGCTCCAGGTAGCGAACACGGCGATCTGAGCCGCGGCCAGCACGTCGCGTGCGGTGCCGGCGATCTGGACCGGCGGCCCCCCGGGCGGCTCATGCTGCTCCGCGAACCGGCGGCCCCGGGCTGGATCCAGGTCCGCGACTGTCACCTGGCTCACCGGGCGGATCCGGCTCAGCCCGCGGAGCACGACACTGGCCTGCACGCCGGCACCAACGATCCCCACGGTGGCCGCCCCGGGCGGGGCCAGCATGTCGGTGGCGACAGCCGCGGCCAGGCCGGTCCGCCAGGCGGTCAGGCTCGCCGAATCGAGTACCGCCAGCAGCGCGCCGTCGTCCAGGCTGTGCAGGCATACCACGCCACGAAGGGCCGGGTCCGCGCTGGGGAACTTGGCGTTCACCTTGACCGTGTATGCCGGCACGCCGGGGAGCACTCCCGGCAGCAAGGCCGTCGCGGTGCCCTCGCCGGGCAGGTCCGTCCGCGCCCGGAGCTCCGCGATCCGCTGTTCGTCGTCCCGCCGGAAACCGTCCCGCGGCCTGCTGGTCAGCTGATCGACGTCAAGCAGATCCGTGACGTCGGAACGGGCCAGCAGCAAGGTCACGTACGCCAGTTCAGCACAGCCCAAAGCATGTGTCAGGTGAGCCCTGACGACGTAAGGTAGGGCCTGACACGGGGGAACCTGACCGAAGGGAGATGGGCGATGCCTCTGGCGGCCGAGCGGCCGGTAATCGCCGCGTGCTCGTTTTGCCTGAAGCCGAACACCGAGGTGGCGACGCTCGTGGCCGGGCCTGGGGTGTTCATCTGTGATGGCTGCGTGGCGCTGTGCGCGCAGGTGATCGAGGGCAAGCCGGCTTCGGTGCCACAGCTAGCCCCGTGGGAGCAGGTGGTCAGTACCGAGGAGGTCCTGGCGAACCTGCCCAGGGTCGCGGGCGCCGGCCTCCAGGTGGAGCAGAACCTGGCCGGGTGGGTGCACAGGGCCCGCTCGCTGGGAGCTACCTGGGCGCGGATCGGAGATGCTCTCGGGATGACCCGTCAGTCGGCGTGGGAGCGGTTCTCCGGCGAGGAGTAGAGCGCCTCAGACGGGATACGTGACACCGGTCAGCCGTTCGGATTCCTGCCACAGGCGCCGCTGCGCCTGTTCATCATGGGAGCGGCCGGTTGACTTGACGGGCCGGGGATAGCCCTTGAGCTCGAAACGGCCGTCGGGACCGTAATACTGCCCGCCGCGCGCGGCCGGGTCGGTAGCCGCACGGAGTGGCGGGAGCGCTCCCATCTGCGCGCTCTGCGTGAAGGCCGCCCCGAGGCTCTGATTGAGAACCTGGATCGGGCCCGGCATGTGGCGGGTCAGTTCCGTGAAGGCTGTGCCGGGGTGGGCGGCCAGCGCCGCCGTCGGCGCGCCGGCCGCCGCGAGCCTGCGCTGCAGTTCGTAGGTGAACATCAGGTTGGCCAGCTTGGACTGCGCGTAGGCAGTTATCCGGCGGTACCGGCGCCGCGACTGGAGGTCGTCGAAGTTGATGCGCCCGGTCCGGTGCCCGTTGCTGCTGACCGTCACGATTCGTGACCCCTGCTGCACCAGCAGCCGGTCCAGCAGGAGACCGGTGAGCGCGAAGTGACCGAGGTGGTTGGTGCCGATCTGAAGCTCGAAGCCGTCGGCCGTGACGCCGCGCGGGGGGAACATCAGGCCCGCGTTGTTGATGAGCAGGTCGAGGGTGACATGGCTGGCCCTGATCTCCTCGGCAGCCTCGCGGACAGAGGCGAGCGACGCCAGGTCAAGGTGGACGACTGTCATGGTGGCCTGCGGCGCGGTGGCGGCGACGCGGACGGCGGCATCCCGGCCCCGGCCGGCATCCCGGCAGGCCAGGATGACCGCCGCCCCGTGCTCGGCGAGCACCCTGGCTGCCTCGAAGCCGATCCCGGAGTTCGCGCCAGTGATCACCACAGTGCGCCCAGCCTGGTCCGGTACGTCTGCCGCGGTCCACAGTTCGCGGGTGCTGCTGGTCTGGCTCATCGGATCCTTCTTCCTGCGGCGCGCACTGCCGCTGATCTTCCCGGTGGTCCGGGCGGCTCCAGCGCCGGGCGGCGGCTACGCTCGGCCCATGATGGCCTTCATTCCCAGCCCGCCGGCGAACGGGTTCCATATCGGCCCGGCATACATCCATTTCTACGGGCTGATGTACGTGGTCGGCATCACCGCCGCGATCCTGATCACGCAGCGCCGCTGGAAGGCCCAGGGCGGCGATCCGGCGCTGGTCGGCGAGGTAGCGATCTGGGCGGTGCCCGCGGGAATCGTCGGCGGCCGGATCTACTTCGACATCACCACGCCGAAGTACATCCCGCACCACTGGTACGGGGTGTTCGCGGTGTGGGATGGCGGCCTGGGGATCTGGGGGGGCATCGCGCTGGGGGCCCTGGTGGGCATCTGGCGGGTGCGCAGGTCAGGGGCCGACGTTCCCCGGTTCATGGACGCCGTCGCCCCGGCCCTGCTGGTGGCGCAGGCGGCCGGTCGCGTCGGCAACTACTTCAACCAGGAACTGTTCGGCGGCCCGACCAGGCTGCCCTGGGGGCTGACCATCTCGCCGGGCTTCCGCCCGGCCGGCTACGCGCGGTACACCACGTTCCACCCGACGTTCCTGTACGAGTTGATCTTCGACCTGCTCCTGGCCGCGTTCCTGGTCTGGCTGGGGCATCATCGTGATATCAGGCCGCCAGGCCTGTTCGCCCTGTATGTGACCGGGTACTCAGCCTTCCGGATCTTCGAGGAATCACTGCGGGTCGACCCGTCCGAGCACTTCCTCGGCCTGCGCCTGAACACGTACGTCGCTTCCGTGCTCACCATCGTGGGCATCGCGTGGTTCGCGCGCACGCAGCTCAAGAGCCGTGCCGTCGCCGAGCCGGCGCTTGCGACGGGGGAGAGCCGGGCCGAAGCGGGCGACGCAGGCGGCGACGGGGACGAGGGCACAGCCGCGATCCGTGAGCAGGGCAGTGCGGAAACCGGCGATGCGGGCGCCGATAACGACCCC
>OCZT010005205.1_pt1 | contig 13031 bp, 9 predicted proteins | sample 1539031 | NCBI WGS metagenome assembly OCZT01 (sample SAMEA3539308, study PRJEB22396) | soil metagenome | biome: tundra; feature: field; material: soil | place: USA | collected 2010-05 | depth 0.15 m | reverse complement strand
ACCTGGCTCAAGCTGCACCGGCCGGCCGAATTCTTCGCCAGCCTGCTGAACAACCAGCCGATGGGATTCTACTCCCCCGCCACGCTGGTGCAGGACGGACGGCGGCACCAACTCAAGGTGCGCCCGGTGTGCGTGCAGCGCTCGGGCTGGTTTTGCACCGTCGAGGCGGACGACACGATCCGCATCGGCCTGTGCTACGTCAAAGGGCTGCGCGAAGCCCACGTCCGCGCCATCGTCGTCCAACGCGGCGAGCGCCCCTTCGCCTCGCTGGAGGATTTTCTCCAGCGCACGACCGGTTCCGCCGCCGAACGGCGCCTGCTCGCCGCGGTCGGCGCGCTCAACGCCCTGGCCGGCCACCGGCGCGCCGCGCTCTGGCAGGTCGAGGCCGCGTGGTCGTCCGCCGAGAGCCTGTTTCAACACGCGGGCGGGTTGCTCGACACCTATGTGCAGGTCGCGCTGGCGCCCATGACGCTGCAGGAGCGCATCCAGGAGGATTTTCACGGCCTCAATCTTACCGTCGGCGAACACCCGATGAGCCTCGTGCGCGATCAACTGCCCGACGTCTGGCGGGCCAGCGACCTGCCCCTGGGCCGGGACGGCGAGCGCGTGGTGATCGGCGGCAGCGTCATCTGCCGCCAGCGCCCCGACACCGCCAAGGGCATCGTGTTCATTTCGCTGGAGGACGAAACCGGCGTCGCCAACGCCGTCGTGGCGTCGGAGACGTTCGAACGCTGCCGCATGGTCATTAACGAGGAGCCGAACCTCCGCATCACGGGCCGGCTGCAAAATCGCGAGGGCGTCATCCACATTCGCGCGGAAAAGATCGAGCCCCTGCTGGTCGCAGCCGTGCCGGCGCAGGTCTCCCATGATTTTCGGTAACCCGCGGCGGCGTTTGCCGAATTCGTCGCCGATCTGAAGAAGGTGAAGTGAGGACGGCGGGTGGTCCAATTGTCTTGTCATCGCGAGCCCGGCCCCGCCGGGCGTGGCGATCCATCCGGATGGATTGCTTCGTCGTCCGCGTGGCGGACTTCTCGCAATGACAAACTGTGTCCCGAGCGAACTTTGGTCCACGAAAAAGCCCCGGCGTTGCGGCCGGGGCGATGAGGGAGACGGGCCTTACGCCACGCGCTCGACGATGAGCGGCGGGGGCGTCGGGCGCTTTGGCGCGAGCCGGTAGGCGTTCTTGAAATGATCGAGCGCCTGCTCGAGCTTCGCCTCGTCGTTGTAATGGATCATCATGAGCGGCTCGCCCTGCTTCACCTGCGTGCCGACCTTCCTGATCTCGGAAACGCCGACGGAGTAATCAAGCTTGTCATGCGGATTCTCCCGGCCGGCGCCGAGCAGGTGTACGCCGCGCGCGATCATCGCCGCGTTGATCGTGTGCACGTAGCCGCGCTTCGGGGCGGGGAGCTTGCGGATGTGTTTCGCCACCGGGAACTTGTCCGGGTGGTCGATGAAGGTGGTGTCGCCGCCCTGCGCCTTCACGAGATCCTTGAACTTCGCGAGGGCCGAGCCGTCGGTCAGATGGCGCTGCACGGTCTGCTTGGCCGAAAGCGTCGAGCCCGCCACCCCGGCGAGACGGACGATTTCCATGCCGAGCTTCAAGACGAGTTCCTTCATGTCCTCGGGGCCCTCGCCCTTGAGGAGCGCGATGGCTTCCTTGACTTCGAGCGAGGTGCCGACGGTGTCGCCGAGCGGCTGGTTCATGTCGGTCACGAGCGCGACGCAACGGCGCTTCATGGAGCGGCCGACGCGGGTCATCGAGCGGGCGAGCTGCTTGGCCTGCTCGAGATCCTTGATGAAGGAGCCGTTGCCCCACTTCACGTCGATCACGAGGCCCTCGGAGCCCTCGGCGAGCTTCTTGGAAAGCACCGAGCCCGTGATGAGCGGGAGACTCGGGATGGTGCCGGTCTCCTTGCGGAGGGCGTAGAATTTGGCGTCCGCCGGGGCGAGGGCCTCGCTCTGGGTGACGATCGCGCCGCCGATGCGGGCAAGCTGGGCCGTGAACTGCTCGATGGTCTGGTGGCTCTTGAAGCCGGGAAAGCAGCCGAGCTTGTCCAAGGTGTTGATGACGTAGTCGTGCTCGACGCCGCACATCATCGGGACCACGACGCCGCTGGCCATGGCGAGGGGCACCAGGACGAGGGAAGTTTTGTCGCCGACGCCGCCCGTGGAATACTTGTCAATCTTGGGCTTCGCGATGTGGGAAAGGTCGATCACTTCCCCAGAAAGCATCATTTCCTCCGTCAGATCGGCCGTTTCCTGGGCCGACATGTTGGAAAAGTAGATCGCCATCATCAGCGCCGAGAGCTGGTGCAAGGGCATCTCTCCATCCAACGTGCTATCAATAATATAGCGGATTTCCTCCTGCGAGAACTCGCCGCCATCGCGCTTCTTTTCAATCAGAAATTCGAAGGTGGGTTTGATGAACCGGCGGGTGGGAATATTGCGTTTGCTCATGTGGGTAAGGAGTTTGCCACGGCCGGGCCGCGACGCGGAAAAGTTTGCCATCACACCCGCTCCGGGGAATTTGTCGAGCCAAAACTGCCCGGCCGGACCGGCGTTCCCGCTGTCAAATCGAGGGTTTAGGCGCGGCGAGCCGACCGGTTTGCGGTAGGGCGAGTCGTCCCCGACGAGCCGCGATCGTACCCGATTGCCGAAACTGTCTGGCGGCTCATCCGGAGGATTCGCCCTACCGGTGAAAATGTTCATCCCGGCAGCCGCCCGCGATAAACTCCACGCTTGCGCGTTCCCTGCGCCCGATTGGAAAGTGAGTGGATGCACGTCGCGTTCAACCTCGCCGCCGATCTCGATGCGGCCCTCCTCTCGGCCGCGGCCATCGCGGGATTGGAGTCCACCGGCTTCACCCCCGAGGTGCGCACGGCCGACGCGCGGCACGGCGATTTCCAGGCCAACGGCGTGCTCGGCTACGCCAAGGCTCGCAAACTCAACCCCCGCGCCGTCGCCGAAAAGCTCACCGCCGCCCTGCCCGTTGAGGTCACGCAAAGCTACGAGGTCGCCATCGCCGGACCCGGGTTTATCAATTTCACGCTCAAGCCGCCCATGCTGCTCGGCTGGCTGCGCACCTTCGATTCGGCCGCGCACCTGAAGGCCGGCGCTGGCACCGCCAAGCGGGGCCAGACGTGGGTGGTCGACTATAGCTCGCCCAACACGGCGAAACAGATGCACGTCGGCCATCTGCGGTCGATGGTCATCGGCGAGGCGATCTGCCGGCTGCTTCAGTTCAACGGGGCGAAGGTCATCCGCGACAATCATATTGGCGACTGGGGGACTGGGTTCGGCATGCTCATCTGGGCCTACAAGCGTCACCTCGACTCGTCCTCGCTCGCTGCCGACCCGCTCGAGGAATACGAGCGCCTTTATCAGGTCGGCAATGCCGCAGCCAAGGTCGATCCCGGTATTCTGGAACAGGCCCGCCAGGAGCTCGTGAAGCTCCAGTCCGGCAACGCCGAAAACCTCGCGATCTGGAAAGAAATCAACGATGCCACCCTCGAGGCGTTCGAGCTGATCTACGACCGGCTCGGCATCAAGTTCGACGTGACGCTCGGGGAGAGTTTCTACCGCGACCAGGTCGATCGCGTTTACCGTGAGCTCACGGAGGCCGGACTCGCGCAGGAAAGCCAGGGCGCGCTCGTCGTCTTCCACCCGGAGCACCTGCGGTTCAAGACGCAGCCATTCATCATGCGCAAGGCCGACGGCGCGAGCAATTACGCCTCCACCGACCTCGCCACCGCGCTCTATCGTCTCGAACATTTCCACGCCGATGGCATCGTCGTCGTCACCGATTTCCGCCAGGGCGATCATTTCGAACAGCTCTATCTCACCGTCCGGAAATGGTTCGCCGCGAAACACTACCGCGTGCCCGAGTTGCACCACGTGACCTTCGGCGCCGTGACCGGTGAGGATGGCAAGGCACTGCGCACGCGCGATGGCGGCATCGTGAAGCTCAAGGACCTCCTCGCCGAGGCCGAGTCACGTGCGCTCGCCCTCGTGAGCGACCGCAACGCTGACATCCCCGCCGAGGAGAAGAAGGCGATCGCTGCCGTCGTCGGCCTGGCCTCCGTGCAATACGCCGACCTCTCGCAAAACCGCTCCAGCGACTACGTCTTCGCGTGGGACAAGATGATCTCCCTCGAGGGCAACACGGCGGCGTACCTGCTGTATGCCGGCGCGCGCATCCATTCGATTTTCCGCAAGCTCGGCGTCACGCCGGGCGACGCCGCGACCGAGGCGGCGGCGAGCCCGCTCGAGACGCCCGCCGAGTTTGCGCTCGCCCGCAAGCTCGTGAAATTTGCCGACGCCATCCGGATCGCGACCGACACGCTCCGGCCGCACTTTCTCAGCCTTTACCTCTACGAGCTCGCCGGTGAATTCAGCGCATTCTACAACGCCGACAAGGTCGCGGTGGACGATCCCGCCGTGCGGGCCCGCCGTCTGCTGCTCTGTGCCCGCACGCTGCTGGTGCTCGAGACGGGCCTGCAGCTGCTTGGCTTGCGCACGCTGACGCGCATGTAGGCGCAAAACCGCAACCAATAAACTCTTGCTGCGCCTTCCAGCCGTTGCCACAGTAAGGGTCATGGCCATGGAGGAAATTTATATCCGGAGCGAGTCCGAGACGGAGGCCCGCGGTCCGTTCAACCTCGAGCAGCTCGTCTCCCTCGCCGACACCGGCCAGGTGACCGCCGAAACGCTGTTTTACGACGCCACCACGGAGCAGTGGTCCGCCATCGGGTCAAACGAGGAGCTCATGGCCGAGATCCTGCCCCAAAAGAAAAAACTGAAGATCAAGGCCAAGGCGAAGCTCACGCTGCTGAATGAGGAAGGCGACAGTTCCCCGCCGATCACCGTGGACGAGATGCTGGCGGCCGCCGAGGGGCGCACCGCGGAAACGTCCGGCCGGTTGGATCCCACCATCGCCATGGCCCGCGCCGCCGCCATCGGGCGCTGGGCCGTGATCCTCATGTTCATCCTCTGCGCCGCCGGCGAACTGCTCCCCGCGGCGGATGCGCTCATGACGCTGGATCCAATGAAGATCCTGCCCTACCCGCTGGTCGCCCTCGGCCTCATCGACCTGGTGCTCGCCACCCTGCTCGGGCTCGGCGTCATCAGCCTTTATCCCTTTGTCCGCTTCCGCGCCATGATGGGTCTGGGCTACGTTGGCTTCATCTTCTGGACTCATGGTCAGCTGACGCCACTGCTCTTCCTCGCGGGCGGTTCGGTCGGACTGTACACCGCCACCATCTTTGTGAGCTATATTCCGGTGTTCCTGGCGGCCGCTCTCGGGCTCGCTGGTCTGGGCGCCGTCTCGTGGTTCCTGATCTCCTGAGTCCTGCGACGCGCCCATGGCCAGTCTCGCGGAGCGCCGAAGCCAAGTCGCCCATTTTTTCCGCAAGGAAATCTGGCACACGGTTCACCTAAAGGACCGTTCGCCGCGCGGCTGGCTGTATGCCGCCCTGCGGCTCATGTCGATCACGTGGGCCGTCTTTCATGAGAACAAGGCCGCGAGCCGCGCCGCCGCCCTGAGTTTCAGCTCCCTGCTTGGCCTGGGCCCCCTCATCGCCATCGCCGTGCTCGTCGGCGGCAATGTGCTGGGCCAGAACCATGATCCCAACCTGGTCGCCAACAAGGTCAGCGACCTACTGAAGATCGTCGCCCCGCAACTCTCCCAGCTGGAAAAGATCAACAACCAAGAGGCGGATGCCGCGCGCGCGAATGCCGCCCCAAGGGCCGATCAGCAAAAAGTCGCCGCCAATCCCCAGCTGGTCGACTTCGTCAATAACATCATCGCCGGGGCGCATTCCAGCTCAGGTGGCGCGGTGGGGGCGTTTTCCCTCATCCTGATCGTGCTGCTGCTCTTCAAGACCATCGAGGACGCCTTCAATGACATCTGGGGCGTCCGACTCGGCCGCTCGCTCCTGATGCGCGTCGTGTTCTACTGGACAATCCTGACCCTTGGCGCGCTCCTGTTTTTTGCCGCGGTCACCGTGCTCGGGGCGGGGGCCTTCATCAATGTGTTCATGCAAAAGTTGCCGGGCGGCCACGAGTTGCTGCGGATGCTGAGTTGGGTGCTCCCCGCTTCCTCGTTCCCGTTGGTGGTGGCGGTGCTGACCTTTTTTTACCGGGTGATTCCCAACACACGCGTGCGCTGGCGGGTGGCGTTTTGTGGCGGGCTGCTGGTGGCGGGACTCCTGCTGCTGAATAATTACATCGCGTTTCTGTATGTGCGCCGGGTCTACCTCGAGCAGAGCCTGTACGGAAAACTCGGCATCCTGCCGGTGCTCATGATCGGCCTCTATATCTTCTGGTTTTACGTCCTGATCGGCGGCGCCTTCACCTATGCCCTCCAGAATGTACAATTTCGCAACAGCCTGGCCGCCTGGAAAGGCCTCACGGAGGCGATGCGGGAGCGCCTCTCCCTCGTCGTCTTCCTCACCATTTGCCGCCGGTTTCATGCGTGCCTGCCGCCCGTTTCCGCCTCGCAGCTCAGCACCTTCGTGAAAGTGCCGGCCCAACTGCTCAACGAGTGCCTCAACCGCCTCGCCGACATGAAGCTGATCACCGCGCTGCGTCCAGCCCCGGGGGCGCCAGTGACCGACCCGCTCTACCTGCCCACGCGCCCGCTCAGCCACATCACCCTCCACGACTTCAAGCGCCTGGAAGATCACATCGGCGACGACCCCATCGGCCCCGCGCTGGAGCGCATCGATCCGATCCTGCAGCATTATAATGCCGGGCTCGACCGGGTCACCGAGCAGGAGTTCTTCCAGAAGAGCCTCGAGCAGCTGTTCGCCGAGTATGAATTCGACGAGTCGCGGCCGCCGTTTGCCATGGGCGAACCGCCCGCGCGCCAGGGGCCCACTTCGCCCTTGCCACCCACCACCGGCGACCTAGCGTCGCCGTTTTTCCCTCCATGATCTCCTGGGTCCAAAGATATTTTCAGCACCATTTCCGCATCGTTTTCGGCCTGGTGCTGCTGGCCACGATTGTCTCGTTCATCATCGCCTTCGGCCCCGGGTCGAGCGTCGGCCGCGGCGGCGGGCAGCGGACCGCCCTCACCCGGGAGTTCTTCGGCTACAATCTCGGTTCGCCGGAGGACCAGGGCCGCCTGTTCGGCGACGCCAACGTCAGCGCCAACCTCCAGATCGGCTATAGCTCGGTCGACAGCACCGATCTCCAGAACTACGCGATGCAGCGCGCCGCCGCCCTCGCCCTCGCCGACCAGTATCATCTGCCCGCGACCACCGACCAGGAGATCGCGGATTTCATCAAGGGCCTCAAGGCGTTTGTGGGCGAGGACGGACAGTTTGACGCGCAGCGCTACGCCGCGTTTCGCGACTCGCTGAAGACGAATCCCCGGCTCACGGAAGCCGCGGTGCGCCGCGTGCTCGCCGACGATGTCCGCGCCGACAAGGTCAAGAAGATCATCGCCGGCCCGGGCTACGTGCTGCCCGCGGACGTGAAGGCGCAGCTCGATCGCGCCGACTCCGTCTGGACCCTGGGCATCGCCACCGCCGATTACGCGAGTTTCAGCCCGTCCCTCCCGGTCTCGGACGTGGCTCTCGCCAAATATTACGAGGAAAACTCGTTCCGCTACACCATTCCGTCCCGCGTGGCGACGGCCTGCGCCTATTTTCCCGCCGCCGCCTATGCCGGCTCGATCGCGGTGACCGAGGCCGACGTGCGCGCCGCCTACTCGGCCAATCCCGCGCGCTGGCCCGCTCCGGCCGCCAAGCCGGCCCCCGCGAAGCCCGACCCCACCGCCGATTACGCCGCCGTCCGCCCGCAGGTGGAGGCCGCGCTGAAACTAGAGCGCGCCCAGCGGATCGCCGCCAAGGTCGCGTCGGATCTCTCGTTTGCCCTCTACGACGGCAACGTGGCCCCCGGCACGCCGGCGTTTGACGCCCTGCTCGCCACCCAGCACGTCACCCTCAAGCCGCTGGTGCCCTTCACGCGCGAAGACGGCCCCGCCGAGCTGGGCGGTTCCGCCGAGATCGCCAACGAGGCTTTCAAGCTTGGGCCGTCCCGCGCCTATTCCGACGCGATCGGCGCGCCCGAAGGCGCCGTGGTTCTCTTCTGGAAGGAAACCCTGCCCCCCCGCCAGCCCTTGCTCACGGAGGTTCGCGCCAAGGTCGCCGCCGACTATGCCGAAAACGAGAAGCGCAAGCGCTTTGTCGAGTACGGCAAGGTGCTCCGCAGCCTCATCGAGAACCGCGTCAAGGCGGGCGATACCTTCGAAAAATCCGTGACGGCCGCCGCCACCGCCACCGCCGTCAAGCTCGAGGTCCGGACGCTGCCGCCGTTTTCGCGCCGCAACCCGCCCAAGGACCTCGACACCTCCGTTTCCGGCGCGTTGGACCGCCTCGAAAAAGGCCGCGTCTCGAACATGAGCCTCGTGAAGGACCAGGGCGTCTTCATCTACGCCATCGACAAGAAACTGCCCGACCTGAGCGAGACCGGTGCCGCCTACAGCGCGATGCGCGCCCAGTTGGCCATGGTCAACGCCCGCATCGGCGCGAGTTCCTACCTCGGCGAGCTCGTCGAGAAGGAACTCAAGAAATCCGAGCCGCCGGTGAAATGAACCCGCGGCGCCGTCCCGCGCCAACCGTTCATCCCCGTCGCGAACCGCTCGACTCGATTCACCTCGAATTGACACCGGAGGGCGGTGAAAATTTCCGTGTGATGCCGTCAACCGCCACCGCCCCGTCCTGCCTTTCCGGCCGATCCCGCGGTGAGCCGGCAATTCTTTCCGTCTAGAGTTCCTCTCCCGCCGAAACTTTTGCCCCCGCCGGCACGTCTCGGGTCGGGACGGACCGCCGCCCCGGGCAGCAAACCGGGGCCGGCGGCCGCGGTTTGAAACACCGTAACTTTTCGACACTGACCGTGTTCTCACTTTCACTCCCCGCCACGCCCTTTCCATCATGTCCCGTTTAACCGCCCGCGCCCTCCTGCTCACGCTCAGCCTGGCTGCCCTCACCCGTCTTCCGGCCCAGGCCCCCGAACCGGCTCCCGCCGCCACTGCCACCGCAGCTCCCGTCCCCACCCCCGGGGTGCCGGCGCTGACCCTCGAGGAATGCATCACCCGGGCGCTGCAAAAAAACTTCAGCCTCAAGATCCAGGGCTTTAACGCCGCCAACGCCCAGGAGCTGCTCGTCATTTCCAAGGCCAACTTCGATCCGACCTTCACCGCCTTCGGCTCGCGTACCTACACGCAGGGCGTCACCTCCTTCAACAACGCACTGGGCACCACGACGTCCTCCAGTTACCGGCAGGACCAGACCGATGTCCGCGTCGGCGTGACGCAAAACCTGGTGACCGGTGCGGCCGTGAGTATGAGCGGGAGCGTGCTCCGCAACTCCAACAACATTCCGGAGAATACCCTCAACCCGGCCTACAACAGCGACGTTTCCCTGTCCATCAGCCAGCCGTTGCTCAAGGGCGCGGGTCCCACGGTCAATCGCGCGGCCATCGAGACCGCCAAACTCGGCATCACCATCGCCAATCTCAACTACAAGGGCAGCGTCCTCCAGGTTGTGCGCGATACCGAGTCGGCCTACTACAGCCTGGCCTTCGCGCGCGGACAGATGGTCGTGAAGCAGCACAGCCTCGAACTCGCGCAGCGCCTCTTTGACGAGAACAAGGTGCGCAAGAACACCGGGGTCGCCACCGATCTCGATGTGCTCACCGCCGAGGTCGGCGTCGCTACGGCCCAGAACGGGGTGATCCTCGCCCAGCAGCAGGTGCGCAACAGCGAGGATGCCTTGCTTGCCCTCACCGGCCAGTTCGAGTTCAACACGCCCCCCGGCGAGGTGGCTTTCACTTCGTATGCCGACCCGGCGCCTTCCATCGGGGACTCGTTCCGCCTCGCCCGCGAGCTCCAGCCCACCTACGTGGCCGCCCTCTCGACCATCAAGCAGCTCGAGATTGCCGTGGAGACCGCCAAGAACGGCCGGCTGCCCACCCTGAATCTCGACGGCGCCATCGGTTTCAACGGCACCGACCGCACGTCCGGCGCCTCCATCGACAACCTGAACACCGGCGACAACTACAACTGGCAGCTCGACCTCTCGCTCAGCGTGCCGTGGGGTCTGCGCGCCGATCGCGCCCGCGAACGCACCGCCGTCAACAACCTGCACCAGGAGCAGGCCCAGCTCCAGCAAATCGAGCAAAATCTGCTCGTGCAGGTGCGGGCGGACGTGCTCGCCGTCGCGACCAACATCGAGAGCGTCCAGATCTCCGCCAAGGCCACCCAGCTCGCCGAAAAACAATACGAGTTGCAGAAGGCCAAGTTCGACGCCGGTCTTTCGACCAGTCGCGAAGTGCTGCAGTCCCAGACCGATCTCGAGACCGCCCGCGTCAATGACCTGCAGGCCCGCGTCAACCTCCGCATCGCCGTCGCCAATCTGCACCAGCTGGACGGTTCCTCGCTCGACCGCTATCATATCGCGCTCGCCGAATAGGCGGCCCAAGGTGCTGGGCCCGCGTTGACGGGCCCGCCGCATGACCACGCCACTCCCCATCCGCACCACGCTTTGGCTGTGGCTGACGGCCGCGCTCCTCGCGGGTCGCCTGCTGCTGCTCCAGCGCGTGCCCTTGCCCGCGGTGCAGGGCATCCTTTTCGGCCTCACCGCCCTCCTTGTGCTGGCCTATCGCGCTTCCGCGCTCTGGCGCATGTGGGCCGACAGCATTCCCCTACGTGCCTTGGTGTTGCTGCATGTCACGCGTTTCGTCGGATTTTATTTCATCTGGCTCTACCGGCGCGACGAGCTGCCCTATGCGTTCGCGATTCCCGGCGGCTTGGGTGACATCGCGGTGGCCACCCTCGCTTTAGTGGTCGCACTCGCTCCCTTCGCCCCCGCTACCCGCCTGCGCGTGATCACCATCTGGAACGTCGTTGGCACCATTGACATTGCCCTGGTCGTGATGACGGCCGCGCGCCTCGGCGTCGCCGCTCCGTCCTCGATGCGGGTGCTCACTTACCTGCCGCTCAGTCTCCTCCCGACCTTGCTCGTGCCCCTCATCATCGCCACGCACCTCCTCATCTTCGCCCGCCTGCGCCGAACGTCCCCGGGCGACATCTGATCGGTCACGGGCCGAAGAGGTCGTCCACCGTCAGTCCGGCTGCCATCACGTGCCGGTGCGGCGGCAACTGGGTGCGGAACCAGGTGCGTTGCTTCTTCACGAGCGCCCGCGTGTTTTTCACAATCTCGGCGCCAAGCGCTGGCTCCGGCAGCTTGCCGTCGAGCCAGTCAATCACCTCCCAGTATCCGATCGCGCGCGCCGCACTCGGATTGTCGCGCAGTCCCGCCGCGCACAGTTCTCGTACCTCGGCGACCAGCCCGTCGCGTAGCATCGTGGCCACCCGCGCCTCAATCCGCCGTTCCAATTCGTCCGGCGGCCGCTCCAGCCGCGTCAGGTCCACCTGCCAGTCCGCAAACGGCCCGGGCTGGCGCGCAAACTCCTCCGCCAGCGTCCGCAGGGTCCGGCCCGACGCGAGGCAGCGTTCAAGCGCCCGCGTCACCCGCCGCGGATTCGCCGTGTCGAGCGCCCCCAGCCCCGCCGGGTTGAGTGTCCGCAGCCGCGCGAGCGCATCGGCAAGCGGCAGCCGGGCGATCTCGGCTCGCAACTCCGCCGGCACCGTCACGTCGTCCGCCACGGGAGCAAAGAAACTTTTCAGGTAAAATCCGCTGCCTCCCACCACGAGCACTTTCCGGCCGCGTGCCTGGATTTCCCGCACCGCCGCCCGGGCTTTGGCCACGTAAAGCGTGACGTCCATCCGCTCGCTCACCTCGCAGAGGTCGATGAGGTGATGGGGCACCCGGGCCCGCTCCGCCGCCGTGGGCTTGGCCGTGCCGAGATTCATGCCGCGATAAAACAGCAGCGAGTCGCACGACACGATTTCCGCGCCCCGGGCCTCCGCCCAGCGCAGGGCCCACTCCGTCTTGCCCACGGCGGTGCAGCCAGTGAGGACGTGGAGCGTGGGTTTCATCGCGTCCCAGCCAAGACACCTTTGCCCCCGCGCGCGAGGCGAACCATCCGCTCGGCGCTCGCCCTGCGGGCTGTCCCAGGTTTTTCTGTTGGGCCTTGAAGACCCGCTTCATCGTCAATCCCCATTCCGGCGGTGCCGCCCGCGCGCTGGCGCGCGTGCAGGCCTTTGCCGCGAATGCCGGCGCGGGGATCGTGCTCACCACTCATCCGCGCCACGCGTCGGAACTGGCGGCGCGCGCCCTCGATGAGGGCTGCGAACTTATCGTCGCCGTCGGCGGCGACGGCACGTTGAACGAGGTCGCCGCCAGCCTTGTGGGCACCGCCGCGACGTTCGGCCTGATCCCGTGCGGCTCGGGCAATGGCTTGGGCCGTCATCTCGGAATTCACGGCCATGTGCGGCATTCCTTGGAAGTCCTTCGCACCGGCCAGCCGCGCCTGATCGACACGGGCCTCGCGGACGGTCACCCGTTTTTCACGGCCGCCGGGTTGGGTTTCGAGGCGGAGGTGTCCGCGCGGTTCAACCGGCTCACTGAACGGGGCTTTTTCCGCTATCTCACCACCAGCGCACCGCTTTGGCGCGAACATCAGCCGGAGACCTACTGGATCGAATACGACGGCCAGCGCGTGTCCGCGCCGGCCTTCACCGTCGCCGTCGCCAACAGCGACCAGTATGGAAACCATGCCCTCATCGCTCCGGGCGCGCGCGTGGACGACGGGCTGCTTGATCTCACGGTGATCCCTCCCGTCACGACTCTCCAGGCCCTGCCGCTGCTCGTGCGTCTGTTCAATGGGTCCATCGGACGCTCCCCAGGCGTGCTGCGGCTGCAGGCCGCGCGCTTCGTCGTCGAACGCCCTGCGCCCGGGCTCATCCACACCGACGGCGAAACCCATTCGGCCGGTCCGCGCGTCGAGTTCACGGTCCGGCCCGGCAGTCTTCGCGTGCTCGCACCGGCCCTGGTTACAAATCCTTGAACGCGACGGCCCGGTTGCGGCCGCGGGACTTGGCCGCATAGAGCGCCTTGTCC